>Ga0102947_1000354_pt1 | contig 16538 bp, 11 predicted proteins | sample SalPon2A_A_D2_MG_FD_78210 | JGI IMG/M metagenome (GOLD analysis project Ga0102947, IMG submission 78210) | Soil microbial communities from South San Francisco under conditions of wetland restoration - Salt Pond MetaG R2A_A_D2_MG | ecosystem: Environmental > Terrestrial > Soil > Wetlands | place... | reverse complement strand
TCGCGCCGCCGGCGGTGTACTTCCGGCTGCTGCTGATCGGCTACTTCGAAGGGATCGACTCGGAGCGCGGGATCGCCTGGCGGGTGGCGGACTCGCTGTCGCTGCGGAAGTTTCTCGGCTACGAGCTGACCGACGGCACGCCGGACCACTCGACCCTCTCGCGCACCCGTCGCCTGATCGACCTGGAAGCCCACCAGGATGTCTTCGCCTGGGTGCTGCGGGTGCTGGCGAGACAGAACCTGGTCTCCGGCAAGAGCCTGGGGATCGACGCCACCACCCTGGAGGCTAACGCGGCGCGGGATCTGGTCGAGATCGATCGCAACCGGCGGGGCAAGGGATCGAACAAAGAGTGGAAACACCCGCACGACCCCGACGCCCGGATCACCGAGATGAAAGACGGGCGCACCCACCTCGGTCACAAGGCCGAGCACGCGGTCGATCTGGACACGGGCGCTGTCCGCACCTACATCGCCGAGCCGAACCGAGGCCGCAGGAACTGGAAGAACAAGAGCGAGGAGAAGGCCGCCGCCTACGCCAACCGGCGCAGAACCCGCGGCCCGCGGGGCAAACGGCTGTGGGTCCGGCACCGGGAACGCACCGAACGCAGCTTCGCGCACTGCTACGACACCGATGGGCTGCGACAAAACCACCTCCGGGGTCACGGCAACATCCACAACCGTCAGCTCGTCCACACCGCGGCCTTCAACCTGGGGCTCGTGATGCGGAAGGTGGTGGGAGTGGGCACCCCGCGGGCCCGCTGGGAGGGGATCTTGCGCCGTCTGGAGGCTCTATTGAAGCTTCGAAAACTGCTCAGCGACGCTCTTTTGATCTGGCGGGCTCAAGTCGCGCCACCCACGCTTTTCGCGCCCGCAGCCGAGATCTGCGCCGTTGCGGCGTAAGCGGGGTCGAGGGGCGTCAAGGAGGCACTTCTGCCACGGGCTGCTAGGAGTAGTCCTTGAACATATTTGCTAGCTCGCCGTAATGCGCGTTGAGCAGTGTCTTGGTCGTGGATTCACCCAGTTCAACGCTCTAGTAGTACTGCTTGATATACCCGTAGGCCTTCTCGAACAGCTCGGAATCACTGTGAAGTTTGTACTTGAACAGGGTCTTCCTCAGAGCGATCTTGACTTCCCGCTCCCCTGCGTGAGTGTTCTGCCATCCGTCAAACCGGACCACCTTGACGATCTCATCGATGTCGTTGACCACGCGCTCCACGATGATAGGGGTGTCGCCGTTTCTGGCCTCCTCAAACAGCTCCGTCAGGGCCGCCTTGCCGCGTTCCTCCTCCTCGATCAGGGGAACTGCATTCTCGGTCTCGACGACCTCGCGCGCGAGCTCAAGCAAGGCTTTGAGGAAATCGATGCTGACCAGCAAGCCATGCTCGTGCCGGTTCTTCAGGTCCTCTAGGCGCTCCGCCAACTTCTTGAAGCGCGGGTCGTGAATGTGCTTCCGCAGCCTGCGAGCGACCTTGATCTCGATCTCTTTGGACTTCGTCTTCGGATCGGGAGATGCGAGCACCGCTTCAAGCAAGTCGGCATCGACGACTAAGGTGTCGAGGTCGTCATGCACCGCAGCAACGTGTACATTCTGGTGGATGAGATCGATGGTTTTGGCGCCGAGCTGGTGCCAGAGTAACTGCCCCGTCGCCGACACGGGCTTGACGGACTCATAGACCTGCGCGAGCCAGCGATAGTCGGTCTCGTACTGCCCCAGCATCGGATCGGGTGAGATCGCCTCCCACAGCCTGGCCAGGTAGTTGATGTCTTCGGCGAAGCGGTCGCGTAAGTCGTTGTTCGGGAGACATTCCTGCGCGGCCATCAACCCTACGTACCCGGTTGCGGTCCGGTCGAGGCCGGAAAAATACCCGAGACATTTCTGAACCGCGTGAGGGAGTTTCTCCTTGAGCTCAGAGATGTTCGTCACAACCCGCGTGATGCCCTCTTCGTCGAATTGGATCGCCTGGGCGACATCGTCGAAGACTCCGAGGTAATCGACGATCAAGCCGTGGGTCTTCTGCTGGCCGTAGGGGCGGTTGGTTCGACAGATCGCCTGTAGAAGGGTGTGATCCCGGAGCGGGCGATCGAGGTACATTGTCTGCAGAACCGGGGCGTCGAAGCCGGTGAGCAGCTTCGAGGTGACGACGATGATCTTCAGCGGGTCATTGGGGTCCCGGAAGCGATCCAGGAGCCTCTCCTCGGCATCGCGATCACGGCGATAGGGCGCGTAGTCGTCCTCGCCGCTGTTCACTGACATGACGATGTCGGAGGTTTCCGGGGGGAGGTACTGGTCGAGCGCCTTCTTGTACAGCAAGCAGCTCTCGCGATCGTAGGTGACGACCTGCGCTCCGAAGCCGTAGGGAGCCACCTTCTGCTGGAAGTGCTGAGCAATATCGGCGCAGACCGCCTGCACCCGCTCCGGGGACTTGAGCAAAACGGCCATCTTTGCTGCGTGCTTGGCGAGTTGATCTCGCTGCTCGTCACTGAGGTCTGCGGTGAAGGCCTGGAAAACCTGGTCGATCTGAGTCTGGTCCACGTGGAGATCGACCAGGCGCGGCTCGAAGTGCAATTCCTTCGTGGCCCCGTCCCGAACCGAGTCTTCGAAGCCGTAGCGACTCATGTAGCCGTTGGCGTCCTCATCAGCTCCAAAGGCGTAGAAGGTGTTCTTGTCGGCCCGGTTGATCGGCGTGCCGGTCAGGCCAAAGAGAAACGCGTTGGGGAGGGCATCGCGCATCTTGCGGCCCAGGTCGCCTTCCTGCGTGCGATGCGCCTCATCCACCAGAACGATGATGTTGTCGCGCTCGTTGAGTACGCCATCGGCCTCACCGAACTTGTGGATCGTCGTGATGATGATCTTGCGGACGTCTCTGCCGAGCAACTCCTGAAGGTCCTGGCGGCTCTCGGCCTTGACCAGGTTGGGGGCGTCTGCGGCGTAGAACGTGCTCGAGATCTGGCTGTCGAGATCGATCCGGTCAACGACGATCATCACCGTCGGGTTCTTGAGCGCCGGGTGCAGCCGCAGCTTGCGGGCCGCAAAGAGCATGAGCAGCGACTTGCCCGAGCCCTGGAAGTGCCAGATCAAACCCTTCTTCGGGTGGCCGGCCACCACGCGTTCTACGAGTTTGTTCGCGCCTTCGTACTGCTGATAGCGAGCGATGATCTTGATGCGCTGCTTACCCTTGTGCGTAGCGTATGAGGTGAAGTTCGCCAGCAGGTCGAGGATGACCCGCGGCCGCAGCATCGAGCTGACCGCCTTCTCGGCCTGCTGCATCGAGTGGAAGACATTGTCGTCCTCGAGCCGCCACGGGCCCCAAAACTCGACGGGCATCCGGATTGAGCCGTAGCGGTAGTCCTTGCCCGCGGTGGCCACAGAAAAAGCGTTCGGCACGAAGAGCTCGGGCACATTGCGCTCGTAGTCGTTGTGCACCTGCAGCGCTCCGTCGAGCCAGCTTTGGCTGGAGCGGACGGGAGTCTTCGCCTCGATGAGCACCAGCGGAATGCCGTTGACAAGCAGGACGAGGTCGGCCCGCTTCTCGGTCTTGCCGGCGCGGAAGGTGTACTGCTGGGTGACGACGTACTGATTCTGCTCGAGGTCGTCGAAGTCGATGAGCTTGATCGTGACGTGCTCGCCATTCTCGCCAAAGGGCATCGACTTCTCGCCGGTGAGCCAGGCGGCAAACTCCTCGTTGGCCTTGACCAAGCCGTCGCTGCGGACGCCCATGATGATCGCCCGCAGCCGATAGAGCACGTCATCGACGCGATCAGGCTGGGCGGCGATGGTGGGGTTCAGGCGGATAAGGGCCTCGTTGAGATGGTCCTCGACGAGTGCTTCCTGGGGCAGGCGGCGGAGGTACTCTCGCGAGAGGTAGTGCCAGCCGAGGCCAGAGACCTGGCCGGAGCCGCGAGCGAGGCCGGGGCCAGCGGCGGTGTGATGGGTGATGCCGCCGCAGAGCAAGTCGCGGACGAAGGCTTCAACGGTGTTGGCTTCGTTGAATGTCATCGTGCCAAGCCTCCGTAAACTACCTTCACAGCAAGATCCCTTGCTACCTGCAGTCGCGCAATGGCCCCTCTCCGGGAGGAATCAGCCGCGCCAAGTAGTTCAACGACTTCTTTCTGATAGTCAATGGGAGGGACCGGCACTAACACTCGTTTTAGATTTGACGCATTGATGTTGGCTTGACTCACGCCTCGGGTCGCGAACGACATGACCTGACGCCTCCCGATGGGTGCTCGCAGGAAGGCCGAGAGATACTCGGGCAACAAGCGGTCAATATCGGGTTTCAGACGAATCAGGTAAGAAGCGAAAACGAAATCGCCAAGCAAGTCGTAGACGCCGGTGCGACCGACCAGCTCGTAACTGTTCGTTCGATTAAAAAGCACATCACCGGAAACGAGCCGGTAGGTCTCGAAGTCAGAATCCGACAGGTCCAGGTACTTCAGGTCATCAGCAGTCGCTTTGCCGTCCTCGAGGTTCATCATGCGAAGAATCGGATACTGCCCTTTGCTGTGCAGGCTCTCCGAAAGACCGTACTGTGCAGTGGTCAGAAGTTCGCCAAGAGGAACTAGGTTCCAGCCGTTGAAATAGCGACCAACACGCTCGTGGCAGGTAGTTGCTCCAAGTGTGAACCCCCTCATCCGGTGGTCAACGAGCGAGTCGCGGCTTGAGATGCCGCGTTCCGAGAGATCGTAGAGAGCGTTCTGGTATCGCTCTGCGGCTCTCAGCACCTGGGCAATCCGCTGCTGCTCCTCCAGCGGTGGCAGGGCGAACTCCTCCTTCGCAAGATCGCCCCAGTTGATAGTCGGCGATAGACCCCCAACCGAGATCTTGACAGCACGATCCATGAAAATGTCGCTCTGCATAAAGAACGGTAGAAAGTCTTCCAGGACGACATCCGTCCTGGGTCGCAGGACCATCGCGTGCGCAGAGCAAATCCCGTCAAAGTCGGCTACGGCGAGCTTTCGTTGATAGGCGCGCCGCTTACCAAAGATGATGTCGCCAGATTTGAAGAGGAGCTTGCCGGACTCAACCTCGCTTGTTTCACCCCAGCGCCGAATCTTCAGTGACTCGGGATCAATGTGCTCAAGGCCGACATACCGATCCACGTCCGCCTCGGCGGGATCGACCTTGTCCTTGACCTGAACGGCCATCTGGTCGAAGCGGAACGCCTGGGTTCGCTTGAGTGTCTCAGGCATCGCGGGCCTCCTCGGCTATGACGCCATCAAGCAACTCGACGAGAGAGTCCATCTCGGCCCATAAGTCACGACCATTGGCTTCGAATGACGCCCATGCTGCAGGCAGATCCGGTGAGCCTTCCCCAACGTCATCCGGGGTGACATTCTCGACGTACTTGGGAATCGAGAGGTCGCCGTTCTTGGCTATTACCTCCTCGGTCGTCGCTACATAGGTGAAGCCGGGCTTATCTGCGAAATCCCGGTATGCCTCAAGGATTCTGGCTTGGTGCTCTGGCTTCAGAAAGCTTTGGGCCTTCTCGCGGGCAACGTCATTGAGCGCGTTGATGAAGAGTATCTTTTCTCTTTGCTCGGAGGGTTTCCACGTGCGGCAAATCAGCACGCAGGCTTCCATCGGCGAGTTGTAGAACAGGTTTGGTCCAAGCCCGAGCACACACTCCAGCAGGTCTGCCTCGATGAGTTTGGTCCGCATATCGGCCTCTTCGTTGCGGAAGAGCACGCCGTGCGGAAAGAGAATCGCGCACCGCCCGGTCTTCGTATCCATACTCTTCAAGATGTGCTGAAAGAATGCGTAGTCGGCGCGGCCCTGCGGCGGGGTGCCGAGGAAGTTGCGGCTCCACTGGTCACTCTGCCATGCCTCGCGGTTCCACTTCTTGATGGAGTACGGCGGATTGGCGAGAACCACGTCGAAGGTCTTGAGTCGATCTCCCTCGATCAGGGCCGGTTCGTGCAGCGTGTTGCCGCTGCGGATGTCGAAGTCGGACACGCCGTGCAGCACGAGGTTCATGCGGGCGATGGCCGCGGTGATGTTGATGAGCTCCTGCCCGTAGAGGCCCATGGTGCGGGTGTCGCCGCCGTTTCGCTTCACCTCGGCCAGGCACGAGATGAGCATGCCACCGGTGCCGCAGGTCGGGTCGTAGATCGTCTCGCCCGCCTTGGGCTCGAGCATCTGCGCCATAAGGTGCACGAGCGTGCGGTTGGTGTAGAACTCCTGCGCGGTATGGCCGCTGTCGTCGGCGAACTGCTTGATGAGGTACTCGTAGCCGTTGCCGAGCTCGTCCTCGGGCACGTTGGCGAGGCTCAGGGTGTGCTTCGAAAAGTGCTCGATGAGGTTCTTGAGCGTCTCGTCGGGCATCTGGGCCTTGTCGGTCCAGGCGGCGTTGCCGAAGACGCCCTGCAGCCGCTGCGGGTTGGCGGCCTCGATGGCTTGGTAGGCGTTCAGTAGAGCCCGGCCGACATCGCGTGAGGCGTAGCGGGCGTCTTTCCAGTGCGCGCCCTCGGGAATGGTGAAGCGGTCGTTGGCAGTCGCCGTCGCGTAGTCCTCGTCCTGGGAGTCCTCGAAGGCTTCGCGGTAGTCCTCGTCCCAGACATCCGAGAGCCGCTTGAAGAAGAGCAGCGGGAAGATGTACTGCTTGTAGTCGCTGGCATCGATGAGCCCGCGCAACAGCGTAGCCGCGCCCCAGAGGTAGGACTCGAGCTCCTTCTGTGAGAGGTGGTCGCTCATTCCAGCCATCCTCCCTCGGTCAGCACGGTGCGGAGGTGGTCTTCGGCGGCACGCGCTTCGGTGAGTGCTTCCTTGAACGCGGCGACGGCCTCGGGCAGCGGCGGAATGTCCTCGCCGATGGGCGGCAGGACGTAGCGGGAGATGTTGAGCGTCCAGCCTTCGTCCTTTATCTCATCGAGGCTGACGACCTTGGCGCGGTCCTCGACATCCTCGAAGTCCTGGAACCACTTGACGATCTGCTCGCCGTGTTCGGGGTCGAGGAAGTTCTGGGCGCGACCCTTCCGGAAGAGGCTCGAGGCGTCGATGATGAGCACCTTGTTCTTGCGTTCGGCGGGCTTCTTACGCCGGAGGACCACGACGCAGCCGGCGAGTCCGGTGCCGTAGAAGAGGTTCGGCGCGAGGCCGATGACAGCTTCGATCAGATCTTCCTTCAGCAGAACTTTGCGGATCTTGCCTTCGGCGCTCTTGCGGAAGAGTGTGCCTTGCGGGAGGACAACGGCCATCCGGCTGTTGCCAGTTTGGGCCATCGACGCGATCATGTGCTGGACGAAGGCGTAGTCGCCGTAACTTTTCGGGGGAAGCCCATACGCGGCCCTTCTCCACGGGTCGTTCTCCCAGACCTCACGTCCCCATTCCTTGAGCGAAAACGGTGGATTGGCAATCACGCAGTCGAAGGTGGCGAGGCCGCCAGCGCCGTCAGTGAAGGCGGGATCGCGGAGAGTGTCCTCGCGGGCGATCTGGAAGTCCTCGATACCGTGGAGGACTAAGTTCATCCGGGCAACCGAGGAGGTGGTGAGGTTCTTCTCCTGGCCGTAGATCTTGCCGAAGAAGGTGCGCGGGTCGCCGCCGTTTCGCTTCACGTGGTCGATGGCGGCGAGCAACATGCCGCCGGTGCCGCATGCCGGGTCGTAGATCGACTCGCCCTCCTTGGGATCAAGGATCTCCGTCATCATCCGTACTACGCTGCGGGGGGTATAGAACTCACCAGCCTTGTTGCGGCGGGTGACGTCAGCGAACTTGCCAACGAGATACTCGTAGGCGTCGCCGAGGATGTCGGTGTCGACGGCGTTGTTGCCAAGCGCTATCGGCGAGAACCCTTCGATCAGGTCCTTAAGGAGCTCGTCGGTGAACTTCTCCTTGTTGCCCCAGTCGGCGGCGCCGAAGACACGGTAGAGGGTATCTGGATTCTCCCGCTCGATCTCTTGCATGGCGTGCTTGAGGGCAGCGCCAACGTTCTGAGCGGTGTCGCGAACGTCGTTCCAGTGGCAGCCGTCGGAGAGTTGGAAGCGGTGGACCTCCTCGAAGTGGCCGGGGTCGGCGTCGCCATAGAACTCGGCAGCCTCGGCGGTTTCCTCGTCCCAACAGTCGCTGATGCGCTTGAAGAAGAGGAGCGGGAGGATATAGCCCTTCCAGTCGGTTCGATCGACGGCGGAACCGCGGAGGATGTTGGCAGCTTCCCAGAGGACAGATCTGAGCTGTGAGCGGGAAAGGGGGGTGTCGGGAGCTGCGCTTGACGAGGACCCGCTCGGTTCCTTTGCGCGCTGCGGCGTCGGCCGAGCTTTGTTCTTCGCCACCTCTCTAACTCCCTCAATTGATTACCCGCGAGAGTTGGCCGAGTACTTGCTCGAATCGGCCCATCTCCCATCGGAAAAAGCAGTCGTCATTGTATCCATGTCTGAGTCTAACAATCCGTGGCAGAAGTCCAAGGGGTCGCGTTGCGGGCTCCGCGGGGTCGAATGCAAGGCGTCGGGGCGCAGGCGATGCCGTCGCATCGTCGAGTCCCGACAACGCCGCAGGCGACCCCGCGCAGCCCGCAACCCTCTGGGCACAGGCCCCTTCGACTTCTGCCACGGACTGCTAAGGCAGAGAACTTCGAAACGGCCCTTGTAATGCTCTGCTCACTCGATCGACGATCCGGTCCGGGAAGGGTAACCCTCCGGCGGCCCTCTACAACACTTCCCTCTTCGACTTCGACAAGCTCTTCAAAGACGCGCCCGACCTGGCGTCCCACCTGCGCAGGTCTCTAGGAGCCTGTCGCCTCTGGAACAGCGCGCAGGTCCCAGAACGGGTATCCCCGGGGTGACGCATTGGTGACTCAACTCAACATCCCCAGAGCCCCATACCGAGAACTCTTCGTCCTAAGTCACTGATATTAAGAGATTTAAGGCTGGAGCCGACGAGCGGATTTGAACCGCTGACCTACTGATTACGAATCAGTTGCTCTACCAACTGAGCTACGTCGGCCAAGGTGTGGCTCGGGGCACTGGGCCCCGGAAGGTTGGACAGCTTAGCGCAGGGCGCTTTGGAGTTCAACGGGTCGGCGGCGCCTCTTGCGCCTGGCCGCCGAGCACGGCGACCGGCTGGCGGCGGTCCTGGCCTTCTCCCCGGCCAGCGGCGATTCAATGGACGGGTGCAAGGCGGAGCGCTTCGCCGGCGACGTGACCATCCCCGCCCTGGCCTTGCGGCCCGCGTCCGAGCTGGAGCGGCCGGCCAGCCGGCAGAGCTTCGAGGCGCTGAGCACCGCCGGGGTGCGAACCCATGTCTCCGACCCCGGCACCCACGGCTCCTCCATGCTGCTGCCGGCGCGGATCGAGGGCGAGGGCGCGCAGCAGTCGGCGGCGGAAACGTGGCGCCTCGTAGCCGCCTTCCTGGAGGAGCACGCCGGCGGCGGGCCGGCCCCGGCCGAGTAGGCTTCCCCGCCGGCCGTGGACACCTCACCCTTCCTCCAGCGGCAGACCCGCCTCCTCCCAGGCGGTGGTGCCTCCGAGGATGTTCATCACCTGGGAGTAGCCATTGCGCCGCAGGACGCTGGACGCCACGGTGGAGCGGTAGCCGGTGCCGCAGATGATCGCCAGGGGGAGGTCCCGGGGCACCTCGTCCAGGCGGTCCTGGAGCTCGCCGCCGTGTATATGGACGGCGCCGGGGGCGTGGCCCTCGGCGTACTCCTCGTCCGTGCGGACGTCGAGGATGCGCAGCGTTGAGTCACCCTCGGCGGCTTGCGCCGCGTGGACCTGGGCCGGGGTTACCTGGGGGATCGTTTCCAGCCCACCCCCGGTGGCGGGCCAGGCCATGATCCCACCGTCGAGGTACCCCACCACGCGGTCCAGCCCCACCCTCACCAGGGCTCGCACCGCCGGCTCCACGTCGGCCTCGTCCTCTGCGACCAAGAGGATCGGGCGCTCGTACGGGAGCACCCAAGCGGCCCAGGTGGAGAGGCTGCCGTCGATGCCGAGGCCGAAGGAACCGGGGACGTGGCCGCCGCCGAAGGCCACCCGGTGGCGCAGGTCGATGACCTCGTGCTCATCGCTGCCGGCGAGGTCGGAGAAGCGCTCGGCCGGGATGGCCCGCAGCCCGGGCAGGGCGGTCCCGGTCCCGTCGCAGCCCCCCTGCCCCGCCGTCTCCTCGCACAGCAGCCTCGGCCCCTCGGAGTTGACCCGCTTCATGCGGCGGTAGTAGTCCGGGAACGGCGGCACGTCACCCAGGATCTTGTCGATGAACGCCTCCCGGTCGAGGCCCGGGTCGAGGTAGGGGTTGGTGGCGCGCTCGTAGCCGAGGGTGGACTGGGGACGCCCCCCCATGCCGGAACCACACATGGAGCCGGCGCCGTGGGCCGGGTGAACCTCCAGCCCGTCGGGCAGGTCTGCCAACACCTCGCGGGCGCTTGCGAACAGATCCCCCGCCAGCTCCCGCTTCGCCTCCTCCCCCAATAGGTCCGGCCGGCCCAGGGAGCCGACGAAGAGGAAGTCACCCGAGAGGAGGAGCATGGGGGCTTCCTCCGACCGGGACTCATCGAAGACCAGGAACGACAGGTGCTCCGGGGTGTGGCCCGGCGTGTGGAGGGCGCGCAGGCGCACCGAGCCGAAGGCCACCTCTTCGCCGTCGGCCAGGTCGGTGTGGGGGAAGGACACCTCGTACTCCTCGCCGGAGTCGTGACCCGAGACCAGAAGCGCGGCGCCGGTGCGCCGGGCCAGCTCCCGCGCCCCGGAGGCGAAGTCGGCGTGGATGTGGGTCTCCAGGACGCGGGTGATCTCCAACCCTTCTTCGGCGGCGAAGTTGAGGTAGACGTCGATGTCGCGGCGCGGGTCGACGATGGCCAGCTCCCCCACCGCCGGGCAGCCGAGGGCGTAGGAGTAGTGGGAGAGGTCGTCGTCGGTGAAGCGTTCGAAGAGCATGGGCGGGTTTCCCGTGGAAGTCAGATGGTGAGGGGCGAGCTCGGCCGGCCGCCCTAGAGAAGATCAGGCAAGCTGCGGGCCAAGATGAAGAGGGCGATGGCGACGACGAAGACGGCGAAGATCCGCTTCAACCGCTCCTGGGGCAACCCCTTGCCCAGCCGACGACCGACGAAGCTCCCCACGGTCCCCACCGTCGCCACCAGGACGAGGGTGGGCCAGTCCAGGGCGAGGCCCATTTCGGCCAGCACGTCGAGATACTTCACCAGGCCGGTGAAGGACTTGAGAGCGATGATGACCAGGCTGGTGCCCACCGCCAGCGACATGGGCAGCCCACCCAGCAGCACCAGGGCGGGGACGATGAGGAAGCCGCCGCCGACGCCGACGAAGCCGGTGAGCACACCGACGCCGGCACCGTCGGCCATCACCTTGCCCAGGCCGCGCCGGTAGCCGTCGCCGCGCTCGGCGAAGGGGGGCCGCACCATGAGGAAGGCGGCCAGCAGCATGACCGCGGCGAAGACCGTCAACTGCACACCGCCGCCCACCTTCCCGCCGAGCCAGGCGCCGGCCCAGGTACCGGCCATGGCGGGAGCGCCGAAGGCGGCGACGCTGCGCCAGTCCACACAGCGGCGCCAGGCGTACTGGCCACCGCCGGCGGTGGCAATGACTCCCACGACGAAGAGCGAGCCGGCGATAGCGGGTTTCTCCCCCTGCCCCAGCAGGTAAATCAGCACCGGCACGGTGAGGATCGATCCGCCCGAACCCAGCAGGCCGAGGGACAAGCCGATGGCGAGGGCCCCCAGCCCGGCTAAGAGCACGGGTCGGCGCTGGCGGGGTCGGGTGGCTCCACCATGGTCTCTCCCATACCCGGTGAGAGACACGGAGCGGCCGAACGGTTCCCCCTGCCCGAGAGGGCTCCCCTCGGCCGAATCAGCGCTGGGCGGACAGCGAAGGTCCGCGGAAAAAAGGCCACCCCGGGTGGGGTGGCCAAGTGCTGCTTTGCTCGGCCCGGGATGCCGAAGCACCCCGGACGATCACGACCTCAACTGATGCACTCGCACCAGCCGGAGCACGGGATGTTCGGGTCGGCGTCGTGGCATTGGCCGAAGTACGGGCAGACGACGCGGCAGTCGAAGTTGAAGCTGCACGTGCCCGGCGAGCACTGAGCCTTCGCCTGCGGCTTCTCACCATCGACGGCCAGAGTGGCCAGGAAGGAGTCCAACTCCGCATCCTCGGAGCCTGCCTCCTGGGTCAGCGAGGGCGTCGCCTCCAGGGTCACGGTGTCACCAACCGCCGACACCGGCTGATCGGCGAACGCGCTCCACCCTTCTTCCAGCGACAGACCAGCCTCCTCCCAGGCGGTGGTTCCCCCGAGGATGTTCATCACCGCGGAGTAGCCGCTGCCGCAGATGATCGCCAGGGGGCGGTCCCGGGGAACCTCGTCAGACGGTGCTGGAACTCGCCGCCGTGGACGTGGAGGGCGCCGGGGGCGTGGCCCTCGGCGTACTCCTCGTCGCTCATTTCCGCATCGCCGACCGTGCGTAATATATTAGGCTCTCACTTTACAGAAGGAGGGACTCATGAGCGATTCTGCTCTTCCAGCACCCCAGTTGGTGGTCGATAGCCGGATGCTTTACACCAGTTGGATCCCGGCCGACCCGGACGCCTGCGCCCGCCTGCTGCCGAAGAAGCTGCGGCCGGCGGACAATCATGCCGTTTACATGAACCAGTACGTGGTCGATTCCGAGGAGCAGACCACCGGCTTCGGTGCTTACTCGCTGAGCTACCTCGGCCTCGACCTAGGTGGCCTGTTCGCCCCCGACGGAGTTACCCCGGCACGCTTCTTCACCCACTACCTCAACTCCTCCGAGACGATGCGGGCCTACGTCGAGGAGCGCGGCGTGCCGGCGAAGCCAGGGCGGACGACGGTGGCCGTGGAAACAGAGGCGGAGGGCGATGTCGTGACCGCCACCACCTACGCCGACGACCGCCCGGTGATCCGTAGCCGGGCGCGCATCGGCTCGCCGGACCTCGTGGCCCGCGGCCATCTGCGCTACGTCACGCAGGTCGGCAACCGCCTGGTGGCCGGCAATTACCCGTACATCGGCCAGTTGGTAGCTCCCTTCGAGGTGCTCTCCATCGAGTTTCTGGCCGAAGACCACCCGCTGTGGGCGCTACGCCCGAAGCAGCCGCTGGAGGTGGTGGAGGCGTCGTCCTTCTTCGCCCCCCGCGACTCCTTCGTCTACCCCGGCGGCGAGGAGGATCTCGGCCCGGCCGGGTAAGCCACACCTGCCTCCGCGGCGTAGGGGTAGCCGCTACCCCTACGCCTCCCCGCTGAGCATCTCCCCCAGGCGCTGCACGACACCCGCGGGCACCTCCCCGGCGCCCAGCTCCCGGCACGCTTCCCGCCCCAGGTCGAGGGTGGCGAAGACGGCGCGGCAGCGGTCGCAGAGGGCGGCGTCGGCGTAAGGGAAGGCAACACCCCGGTCCAGCGCCTCCTGCTTGGCCTGGAGCATGGAGTAGCAGACCTGGGCCGGCTGGGTGCGCTCCAGCGCCCGGGTCGGCAACCCCTCCTCGATCACCCGCCGCAGCTTCAGCCGCGCCCGGTGGACCCGGGTCTTCACCGTCCCCGGCTTGACCCCCAGCACCTTGGCGGCCTCGGCGATGGACAGCTCGGCGACGTCCACCAACACCAGGGCGAGGCGGAAGTCGAAGGGCAGCTCCCCCAGCGCCCGGTCGAGGGTGCGGCTGGCCTCCCGGGCGAGATGGCGGCGGCGGGGGTCGGGGTCGTCGTCGCCGGAGCGGCCGCCCGCCAACCCCGCCACGCGGGACAGGTCGGCCACCTCGTCCTGGCGCCGGGGCAGCAGATCCTCCAGCGGCTCCATCTGCCGCGGCTCGCCGGCGCGCAATCGCTGTTGGCGCATGCACACCCGCTTGGCGATGGTGTAGAGCCAGGTGGTGGGCTTGGAGCGGCCATCGAAGCCCTTCCACCCCCGGTAGGCGTTGAGGAAGGTCTCCTGCACCACCTCCTCCGCCGCCTCGGGCGAGCCGCACATGCGCAGCCCCAGGCCGTAGAGGGTGGCACCGTGGGAGTCGGCCAGCTCACCCACGGCACGGCGCGCTTCGTCCCGGGGCTTGAGGTCGGGGTTCGGGGATGCGTCATTCATGGACAGAGGATACGGCACCGAGTCGGAGGACGGTGCGGCAGCCCCCGAGCCCGCACCCCGGCCCCAAGCGATACCATGGGGTCGTGCATCCCACCAGAGTCCGCAACGGAGCCCACCAGGCTCGTCCCCGGCGCGAAGCTCCCCGCACCGGTCCCGCCGGGGACCCGGTGGTCGGCAAAACGGCCGTCCTCTCCCAACCCGCCGCCGATTTCCTGGCGCGGGCGCAGCGGCTCGGCCACCGGGTGACCGCGGACCACCTCGCTCCCCGCCGTCCTCCTGTACCCGAGCCGCCATCCCGCGGTGAAGACAAAACGACCCTGCGCCGGCTGCTCTTCGACCGGGACGTCGAACGGCGACTGGAGGGACCGGTGATGGCCGACCATCCCTCCGGCAAGCCGTACCGCTATGACCGTGTCTTGTTGCAGGAGGCACTGGCCAAGTACGCGGCCATGCCCGCGGTGACCCAGCTCGCGGGCCATCTACCGGGAGACTGGGCGGATGCCGACGAGGAGACTCTGTTGGAGACAGTCATCGCGGCGGGCGCCCAGGATCTGGTGGCGCTGCTCCCGGGCGACCAGGTCGAGGAAGCCGGAATCGCCCTCCAGTCCATCTACCATCACCTGGGGATCATCGAGCCGACCTTCACCGACGAGGACCGGGAGCACCGGGAATACGGCCCCTTCGCCATCACCGTCGCCCGCCTGAAGGCAGGCACGGAGCAGGATTGCTACTTCCTCTACCGCCTGCAGCAGATCCAACCCGTGGTGGCCAAGTACAGGAGGCTGCCCGAAGACGCCAAGACCGGCTTCCTACCCTGGTTGAGGTCGCGCAGCGTCACCGGCAAGGTGGAGCAGATGACGTCTCTCCTCTTCCGCCTGCCGATGCTGGAGCTGGAGGCGTCGGTGCGCAACTTCCGGGTTCACCAGGAGAGGGCGGTGGGAGCGCCGGGGAATGAGGCCGTGGCGGCCGAAGGCCAGGTCATCAAGAGCCTGAGCTCCTCCCAGACCCTGGCGGCGGTGGCAGACCTCATCTCGCCCGACTCGGTGAAGGACAACGTGGTGGTCCTCGAGCCCGGTCCATTTGCCGACAGGTACATCCACGAGTACTTCACCCGCAACCCGGAGCAAGACCAGGACGCGAGGCTCGAAAAGCAGGTCAAGCAGATGCAGAGGATCGACCGCATCAAGGGCTTCCAGAGCAAGTTGGACGGCAAGATCTACGTCCGGGCGGGCATCGTGTCGCAACACCTCGTCACCCACGAGAGCATGCACAAGCTCGGCGGCGACGCGCTGGAGGTGCTCCTGGGACACCACATGGCGGAAGGGGCCACGGAGCTCATCGCGCAGCAGATATCCAATGAGAGCGGCGTGGAGTTCGATGCCTTCGAGTTCTATTTCAACGAGATCGACGCCCTCAAGTCGCTGATGGAAGAAGCCTCCATCTCCCTGCCGGAGTTGGTCCACGCCTACTTCAGCAATGACATCTCGACCATCAAGGAGAAGCTCCTCTCAGTGGGCACCGAGAAGGGCTTGGAGGAGCTACGCAGCTACAAGGACCCGTTGACAGCCTTCATCAAGTGGTCCGAGCAGAAACCCCTCTGAGTCTTCCCGGGCGGTACGGGCCGGCCGGTGACCGACCCATCCATGCTTGAGAATCGGAGATAAATCGGCGAGAAAGGCGACCCGGAGCCGTCGGTGAGCTAGAATGCCCAGCGGTAGTTCTTCGCAGTGTGTTCCAACACCGCGTCTATTTCGATCACTCCGCCTTTCCAAGGACCCGACCCCCTCTCTATGACCGTCACCGACTCCCCGCCCGACCTCGATATCGCCCCGCACCAATACGAGCTATCCGGCTGGGATCTCTCCGAGCTGCTGCCCGAGCCCAGCGAGGAGGTGATCTCCCAGCGCCTGGGTGAGCTGGAGGAGGCGGTGGCCCGCTTCGAGGCGGTGCGCCCGGAACTCGCCCCGGGGGTCGATCCGGAGCGCTTCATCGAGATCGTCAAGCAGTACGAGGACCTCCACGAACTGCTCGACCGGCTGACCGGCTACGCGGCCCTCTGGTTTTCCCAGGACACCCAGTCCCGGGCCGCCCAGAGCTTCCGCAACCGGATGGAGCAGGCGGTCACCGGCTACTACAACCGCATCCTGTTCTTCGAGCTGTGGTGGAAGTCGCTGGACGACGACGAGGCCCGGGAGCTGCTGCCGGCGGACGGCGCCTCCTACCCCCACGCCGACGACCACCGCCACTTCCTCCTCGACGTGCGGCGCTCCAAGCCGTTCACCTTGAGCGAGACGTCGGAGCAGATCATCAACATCAAGGACGCCAACGGGATGGGCGCCATGTTGACCCTCTACTCCATGCTCACCAACCGGCTGGAGTTCGAGATCGAGGTCGATGGCAAGAGCCGCACCCTGACCCGGGACGGCCTGATGAGCCACGCCTTCTCCCGCAACCCGGAACTGCGCCGCGCCACCTACCAGGAGCTCTACCGGGTCTACGAGGAGGAGGCCAC
>Ga0102947_1000353_pt1 | contig 16546 bp, 19 predicted proteins | sample SalPon2A_A_D2_MG_FD_78210 | JGI IMG/M metagenome (GOLD analysis project Ga0102947, IMG submission 78210) | Soil microbial communities from South San Francisco under conditions of wetland restoration - Salt Pond MetaG R2A_A_D2_MG | ecosystem: Environmental > Terrestrial > Soil > Wetlands | place... | reverse complement strand
GTACCTGATAAAGATGCATTGCCCTTTGGAATGACATTGGACAGATATGAAAATATTTGGTTTGCACAACATACCGTTGATAATATTGCAGCGTATGACCCACATAACAATAATTTGATTGAAATTCCTGTTCCAACTGAAACATCATTTGTGCAATTCATGACATCAGATGATAAAGACAATGTGTGGTTTGTAGAACAACAAGGCAACAAGCTTGGAATGGTTAAGATCACAGAGGTTCCTCTTGCGGTATCCCAAATTCAAACAACACAAAATCTTGAATTGAAATATTCAGAGATTGCATCACCTTTAATTGCTATGGGAATACTTGCAACTTCCTTATTTTTTGTAAAAAGTGTCAAAGATAAAAGAAGACTAAACTCGTTAATTAATTCTCAGATAACAATCCTATAGATTTTACTCCTATTGTTCCTCCAAACAAACCAATTGATAGCAAAACGATTGTTCCAGCAGGAGTAATATCAAAAATATAAGAAACCAAAATTCCTATAACTACAGAAAATATTGAGAACGACATTGAAAGGATGGCTGTTACCTTGAATCCTTTTCCATACATTATTGCAGTTACATTTGGAATTACAAATAGAGCTGAGATCAATAAAACACCAACTAATTGAATTGACGTTACAACAGTTAGTCCGGCCATAAAGACAATTAGATAGTTTATCTTCTCAACTGGAATACCGCTAACTTTGGCTTGCTCTTCATTAAATGTAGAATAAAGTAGCTGCCTATACAACAATAAAACAACAATTAGAATTATTCCTGTCAAGGATAAAATAAGAATCGTATCGTTAACACTTACCAAAAGTATGCTTCCAAATAGAAAGCTAAAGATATCAATGGTAAATCCGCCTGAAATTCCAATAATTACGAGCCCGACGGCAATTCCAGAAGATAAAAGAACGGCAACTGAGGCATCTCCTGAAATATTGTATTTTTCTTTGATTCTAGTAATTATTAGGGCGCTAATTAATGAAACTCCATATGCAGTCCAAAGAGGGTAAACCCCAGCCATTAAACCTAAGGCAATACCACCAAAGGAAGAGTGTGCAATCGCATCACCAAACAAAGAATAACGTCTTAAGACAAGGAATAGTCCAATTATAGAACACAAAATAGCAATGGCAACACCTGAGATGAGTGCTCTATGCATAAAGCTAAAAGTCAGAATTTCAAGCGTCATGGTTAGTGATGATGCATGTGTTCCTGCATTGAGGCTTCAGAATACTGTTTTACAAGTTCATCATTTGCAAAAAATTCGTTCGATTCACCGTGAAAGAACAGGGTACTGTTAAGGCATGCTACATGATTTGCAAGCTGGTTTACGGCATCTAAATCATGTGATGACCATATTATTGTAATTTTTTGTTTAGAATTTAATTCCCTGAGAATACTATAGAATAGCTCTTTGCTATGTTGATCAATTCCCGTTACGGGCTCATCTAGAATCAAAAGTTTTGGATTATTTACAAGTGCTTTTGCAATAAAGACTCTCTGCTGTTGTCCTCCTGATAATTCTCCAATTCTTTTTTTGCTTAATTCATGAATCCAAAGTTGTTGTAAGATCTCCTCAATCTTTTCCATATCGGATTCTCGTCTTAATCCCATTCTAACAACATCCTTTACAGTTGCGGGAAAATTTTTTTCAAAGATTGGTTTTTGAGGAACATATCCGATTTCTTTGAGATAGTCCTTTGATTTTCTAATGTCTTGCCCAAAAAATTTGATTGTACCCTTGTATTTTGTGTTTAGTCCAAGCATTGAGGCAAAAAGAGTGCTTTTTCCGGCTCCGTTTGGGCCAATAATGCCTAAAAAATCCCCTTTTTTAATTGAAAAGGTAACATCATCAAGGGCTTTTACATCTGGATACTGAACTGTAAGATGATCAATTTCTACAATATTCAACATAATGCTTCCTTGAGGTTTTCAAGATTTTCCGTCATCCTCGAAATATAATTTCCGTCTCCAGAGTTTTCTAAAGGAGATAAAACAAGTATTTTTCCATTTATTTCATTTGCAATAACATTTGATATTCTTGGATCAATAGTGTCTTCAGTAAAAATTATTTTCAGGTTTAATTCTCTTGCAGTATTGATTACATTTTCCAAAGTTTTTGCAGTAGGGTCTTCATGATGGTCATTGGATGAAAGGATTGTATATTGATGTAAATCATATTCATATGCAAAGTATGAAAAGGCATTATGAAAAGCAATAAAATTTTGATTGCAATTTGATAAATCTTCTCTGATTTTTGAGTCTAATTTATCAAGTTCAATCAGATAATTTTTTGCGTTTTCCTGATAGAATTCCTGGTTTTGGGGATCAGAAATAGAAAAAGCGTTTGCAATATTTTGTACCTGAGTTTTTGCTAATTTAGGATTTAACCAAATATGAGGATCCCCTGACTTGGGTTTGTCTTTGTCTGGTCCCGGGTGATTAAATGATTCATTAAAAAATTCATTTCCATCTTTGAAAATTCCATCACTTGTATCAACTAGAATACCTTGATAGTTCATATCATCTAAATTTGTAGTCCAACTTTCAAATCCTAATCCATTCACTATGATCAAATCTGATTTTTGAATTTGCTCTACATCTTGAATTGTTGGTTCCCAATCATGTGATCCCACGCCTTCTGGAATTAACATTTGTACGTTGACTTTGTCTTGACCAACTTGCTGTGCAAAATCGTATAGTGGATAAAAAGAGGAAATTACTTGAAGTTTTGTAAAACCATTTACTTCCCCAAATTGTAATTTAGAATCACTTGCCCAAACAGAATAAGAACTCAGAGGAATTACTATCACGATTGCAATTATTGCAATTTTCACCTGGTTGTTCATATTAAGAGGGCAAAAGAATTATTAATAAATTTATAAATTCTTAATAATTTTAATTGCTAAACTTATAAGATATTTAATAACATTAGGCGTATGCCAATAGTTTCAATCTCACTAAATGAGGAAATTTTGACAGAGTTGGACAGGCTTCAAAAATCAATGGGATTTTCAGGAAGGTCTGAGGCAATAAGGGCAGGAATTAGATCATTTGTCTCTGAAGAAAAACAAAAATCAGATTTGTCAGGAAACATTCACGCAATTTTGCTGGTGGTTCACAATGACAATTTTGATCATATAGTTTCTGGAATTACCCACAATTTTGAGGATCTTATTACAACACATCTCCATAGTAAAATTGAGAAAGAAAATTGCATGGAGTTATTTGTAATTGATGGTGATGCAGAAAAAATTTCAACAATGACAAGAGATTTTCAAAAAAATAAAAACATGGATACTGTAAAATTAGTTGCGCTGTAATTAGAATTTATGATTAAATGGAGTTTTTTTGGATACAATGATTACGGTTATTATAGATAATACAAGAATCAATGCAACCACCGATCCAAATTCAGGGGCAACTACAATTCCAAATTCAGTTTCTTGTCCGGTATTTCTAATGTTTTCAAATCTAATTATTGTAGGTCCTGTTTGTTCCTCAGTAAAGTAATAGTCTTCAGATTCCCCCCCTACTTGTGCAACACCTGTGGTTCTGTGAATTTCTTTCCCATTTTGTAAAATTACAAATGTATAATCAGAATTACGTAGTGGGGAATTGGTTGCACCATCTCGGATAGTAAATACAAACTTTGTTTTCTGATCTGGCTCAATGGTTATGGGATCCCATGATAGATTTACTAAAAAGTCTTCACTCCTTGTGTAAGCTGTAAGAGGAAAATCGATTTTTTCAGTTGTGGATAGTGTAAAAACCATTTTGTAAGGTAATGGTTCATCTGATTTTTCCATTTGGTTTTTCAAGAATCTCAAATGATCTTGCAATAAAACAAAATGAACTATTCTTTCATTTTCTTCTGTATAATCATCAATGGTAACTGATGATTTGAACAGGTCAATTCCATTTACTTGTCCTGTATATCCAGGAGAGATAAATTCAGTGAATCCCTTTGGGAAATGAACCTCCTCATGGACCACTGGAATATGAGACATTTGTTTTTCTCTCCAATCAAAAGGCATCTCAAAGATTACCATTTTGTTTTTGGCATCATACTCAAAATTAGAAATTTGATCAAAATAGGACTTTAATCTAAAGGAAATATCTTGGTTTTGAGAATCTTTTTCGAAATATTGAGTTGTTTCTGCTACGCTTAAATCTGCATTATATACTTCAGAGGTCTCAATGATGTTTTTGGGATCATCAATTGTTCTAACTTCGATTTCAAAATTGTAAAGACCTCCAGAATTAAAGACAGGCCCAGATATCTCAAGAGGATTTGACTCTGTTCCATACCATGCCCCCAATAGATTGTCTTGCTCGCCATTAAAGGTAATTTCTCCTTGTTGAGTAGGTTTTACATTAATAGGAAGAATACCATCAGGTGTAAAAAAATAATTTCGAAATATCATTTTGTCTTCATGAAAAAGACCAATTAGAAAGGTTACATTCTTTGCATTTTCTTTTGTTTCGTCTTCAGTTGCAGTAATTGTTATTTGTTTTTCTTCCAGGTTATCAAAAGATGAAGGAAGTTCAACAGTAATTGAAATTTCTTTTCCCTGAATGTCTATTGAAGAAATTGTATCAATTCCCAAACCATGGCCATAAACATTACTTATTGGAAATACTAAAAATGCGCCAAGTAAAAGAATCGGTAATTTTGTAATTGACATTGTTAAAATGATATGATAGGGTTATTTTATTGTCAGTAATTCTTCAACTTTTTGAATTAATCCTTCCATAGAGTTGGCCTCTAAGATAGGCTGCAAATCATTTGGATCTTGAGCGCCAAGAGCTGCCAAAGAGTAGACATAATCAATTGTTGGAGTATCAGTTGCAAGATAGTATTGATTTAAAATTTGATCAAGAGCAGCTGGTTCAATTTTTTGGGGAAGAGCTTGTTTTACAGTTTTTTTCTTCCACAGGTCAACTAAATGTTCCCACTGATTCAGTGAAATATTATCATCAATTTCTGGGATAAATTCTACTTCAGCTCTGATATACATTTTTTCATCATTATGTGATTTTTCATCAATATCTGATATTGCTTGATGACCTTCAATAGAATACGGATCGTAATTTTCAGGAAGTTCAATTGAAGGTGGAATTATTTTTTTTATCTTGAATTTATTACGACCCATGGTGAGAATACTCAATTGCAATCCATCAAGTTCAATGTCTTCACATTTTGTAATTTTTGCAATTGTTCCGATTGTTTTTGGTCCGTTCCAACCAGAAATTAATTTACTTGAATCAACCAAACATACACCAAACTGTCCATCTCCCAACATACAATCATCAACGAGTTGCTTGTATCGTGGCTCAAATATTCGAAGTGGTAACTCTTGTCTTGGAAACAAAACGAGATCCAATGGGAAAATTGGTATAATTTTTGATTGACTCAAAGTATTTTCTTTTGAATCCTCTTTAGATATATGGGATACGGAATTTACTATTTTATCAATTGTGTTTAGAATCCATTTTCGTTTAGAGTTAAACCCAACAAGGCTGCACGAGTGTGTTTCCCATACTCAGCTTGTTGAAAATATTTAGCATTTTTTGTTTTATCCACATCAGTTGAGATTTCATCAAGTCTTGGTAACGGATGTAAAATTATGGAATCCTCTTTCATTTTTTGAAGCAAATCAAGTCCAATTACATAACTTCCCTTTACCTTAAGGTATTCTTCCTCATCCGGGAATCTTTCTTTTTGAATTCTTGTCACATACACTACATCAAGGTCGTCTATGTATTCTTCAATGTCAGCAGATTCAGTAAAAGATAATTTTTTTCTTATCTCATAAATAGAGTCTGACCTTATTCTAAGTGATTCCGGAGAAATCAAATGAACGTCAACATCGTAATTTGACAGACCTGATAAAAGTGAGTAAACGGTTCTGCCATATTTTAAATCTCCAATAATTCCAATTTTTAATCCATCAATCTTCTTCTTTTCTTTTTTTATTGTAAACAAATCCTGTATTGCTTGTGTGGGATGTTCTTCAGTTCCGCTACCTGCATTAATTACAGGTTTTGAGGAAATCTCAGAGGCAAATCTGCTTGATCCATCAAGGGGATGCCGTAATACTAGCACATCTGAATAAATTGACATTATTTTTACAGTATCTGCCAAACTCTCACCTTTTTGGGCAGAAGAAGAAGAGATATTAGAAATGCCTAGAGAATTACCACCAATTGAAGCCATAGCAGATTCAAAACTAAGACGAGTCCTAGTGCTTGGTTCATAAAACAAATAACTAAGTGTTTTTCCTTTGCAAATTTCTCGTCTAGCTGTAAGATCTAAATTCATTATCTTTTCAGTATACTCAAAGATTTTCTCAAATTGTTCTCGATTATAGTCTTTGATTGATATGATGTCTTTGTTATAGAAATCGTTCACTCTCAATAATATATACTGGTGACTATACAAAGTATTCTGATGCAAGAGTCCGAACTAATGGTTCGACGAATCAAGGAAGGAACTGTGATTGACCATATAGACGAAGGCAAAGGACTTCAGGTACTTGGAGCCCTTCAGATTGATGGTGGAGATGGAAGCCTCATTACCATTGCTTTGAATGTGCCTAGCGGAAAATTTAAGAAAAAAGATATTATCAAGGTAGAAAACAAATTCCTAGCCGACGATGACACCAATAAATTGGCAGTAATTGCCCCAAAGGCTACAATCAACATTATCAAAAATTACAAACTAGTAGAAAAGAGAAGGGTTTCTCTTCCAAATGAAATAGACAGAATTTTTCGTTGTTCCAACCCCGATTGTATTACAAATAGCTTTGAACACATTGAATCGGTTATGGATGTAATTGACAAAGAAGGGAGAGTTCTAAAGTGTAGATATTGTGGACGAGTTTTGGATGTAAATAAGCTAAAATACAACTAAGATATTTTTAAAAATTTTAGAAATTGTTTCTTTGATTACTGTCCTAGAATGATAAACATCATGACAATACCGTAGATAGCAATTGATTCTACCATTCCTACGAATATGAATACTTTGGACTGTAATGCTGGATTTTCGCTAATTACTGCAAGACCTGCTGCACCTACTTGGCCTAAACCAACACCGGCACCTCCTGCTGCAACTCCAAATGCAATTCCCGCACCGATTAGTTTGGAGCCATCACTCATACCACCGGTTCCTTCTTCTTGAGCAAACGCCACATCTGTAAGACCTGCAGCTACTAAGGCAAAGGATGCAACTGATAATAACAAAACAATAGGTTTCATCTATTTGAATGCCTTACAATTCCATATTTAAATCATGATGAAGTTTTAACGTTAAATTTGATCCAAGGTTTTCTTTTTGAATGATTTAAGATCATCTTGAATAGATTTTACGAAATTATCATGATCATTATCTAATTCCTTCTTTGAATTTTCAAGTAATTTTTTGATTTCTTCTTTTGCCATTAGTTTCTACTTTCCATCTTTGCCTTGACTTTTTTTAACTTTGCGAAATCTTCTCTCTCTCTTTCTTCTAGTGTGGCTAGAATAAATCGAATCTTGTCCTTATACTGTGGAATAATTACATTTTCCAAGGCGTTTAGTAATTTTTGAGTTTTTTCAAGTGCCTTTGCAAGACTAAAGATGGAATTTTCATATTCTGCAGCTTTGCAGATTTTTGGCAGCAATACTTTGATTTGTTTTGCCGCTCTATCAATCGAGGAATTTGTATCTGCAAAACCATAGGGCATTGATTTTGTGTCAGTTTCAGTTACAGTGAGTGCTGGAATTTTTACATCTACAACTCTTCTAATGTTGATATCTACCTCCATTACTGGTGGTGTTGATTCAGCCACTGAGTCAACTGTTCCTGTTCCTAATGCAAGATAGGCTTCATTGACAGATTTGTAAATATCTTGCAATGGATCCCAAATTCCACCTCGAGCTTTTGAGGCTTCTTGAATCATCTCTTCAATATTTTTTAAGAGAACCTTACGTTTGTCGTCTAATATTTTTTGAACCATTATTGCAACTTGACTTGATTTTTTGTATTTTAGAAGTTCAATTTTTGTGGCAGCTACATTCTGTCCAAATGACATTTCGTTACTTTTCCTGATAATATTGGTCTATGTACTTGTCTTTGATTTTGGTAATCTCATTCTTTGGAAGTTTAGAGACAATTTTCCATAAAATTGTAAGAGTTTCTTCAATGGTTCTATTTTCGTCTGTGGCTTGAGTTAGGAATTCTTTTTCAAACACATCTCCAACATCCATGTATTTCAAGTCAATTTCAGTTAATCCTGCCTTTCCTACAATTCCTGCAAGGGCCCTTACTTCTTGTGCTCTTGAATATGCGTCATAAACTTGATTGGAAATTTCACCATGATCTGCTCTTGTACTTCCTTCACCAATTCCGTCTTTCATGAGGCGACTAAGGCTCATCAAAATGTTTACAGGTGGATAAACTCCTTGTCTGAATAAATCTCTTCCAAGAACTACTTGACCTTCGGTGATATATCCTGTAAGGTCTGGAATTGGGTGAGTAATATCATCTGAAGGCATTGATAAAATAGGAACTTGGGTAACACTTCCCTTTCTTCCGTTTAATTTTCCTGCTCTTTCATAAATTGTTGAAAGGTCAGTGTACAGATAACCTGGATAACCTTTCCTTCCTGGAACCTCTTCTCTTGCAGCACTAATTTCTCTTAATGCCTCAGCATAGTTTGTCATATCAGTTAGAATAACTAGGACATGCATTCCAAGCTCAAATGCCAAATATTCTGCAACTGTTAATGCTACTCTAGGAGTAATGATTCTTTCAATAGCAGGATCATCTGCTGTGTTTAAGAAAAGAACACTTCGTTTTAATGCACCAGATTCTTCAAGACTTCGTCTAAAGTACTCTGCCTCACTATATTGCACACCAATGGCTGCAAATACTACGGCAAAATCATCTTGCGTACCAATTACACTAGCTTGTCTTGCAATTTGTGCTGCAACAAGGTTATGGGACATACCTGAGCCTGAAAAGATTGGAAGTTTTTGACCTCGTACCAAGGTAATCATTCCATCAATTACAGAAACACCGGTTTGAATGAAATCTTTAGGATATTCTCTTTGTTCGGGATTCATTGGTTCCCCGTTAATGTCAATAAATTTATCAGCTATTGGATCTGGTAATCCATCTTTTGGTCGACCAAGTCCATCGAATACTCTTCCAAGAACTTCTTTTGACACTGGCATCTCCATGACTTTTCCAACAAATTTGGCGCTAGTTCCAGATATGGATAATCCGGTTGTTCCTTCAAAAACTTGTACAATGGCTTTACCATTTCCCACCTCAAGGACTTTACCTAATCTTCGTTCTCCCTCTTTTGTATGAATTTCAACAAGTTCATCGAATGCTGCATTTGAAACATCATCAACAACTACTAGTGGACCTTTGATTTCTGCAATCTTGCTGTATTGGACTCCACCTTCAGCACTCAATTTCGAACCTTCACTCCTGTAATGCTTTTGAATTGTTCTTGCATATCAAGATCTAACTGATCAAGTTTTGCAATTTCCTCGTCTTTAATATCCATTCTTGCCTTTAGTATTGAACCAACAATTGGCATTGCTCTAATGTCTGCTAACGCTGCTCCCTCTTTGAGTGCTTGTTGTCCTCGCTTGTAAAAGTCAACAAGTAGTTTAAGCAATTTGTATTGTTTTTCTGGACTACAATATGTATCAACTTCATCAAAAGAGTTTTGTTGTAACAAACCAATTTTTACCATTCTAGCTACTTCAAGAATTAATTTTTCTTCATCAGGTAAAGCTTCAGGACCTAAGAGTCTGACAATTTCTTTTAGCGTATCTTCTCTTTGCAAAACACCATAAGCATCACTTCTAAGACTAAGCCAATCCTCATTGATGTTTTCTCCCCACCATTTTGCAATATCTGCCAAATAACCAGAATAGCTGTTCATCCAGTTAATGGATGGATAGTGTCTAGAGTATGCAAGTTTTGCATCTAATGCCCAAAAAGTTTTGATAAATCTCATGGTGTGAGTCGTAACTGGTTCCGTAAAGTCACCTCCTGAGGGAGATACTGCTCCAACTAGTGTAACTGAACCGTCACGGTCTGGACTGCCAGAGGCTCGTACACGGCCTGCTCTTTCATAAAATTCTGCTAATCGGGATGCAAGATATGATGGATAACCTTCTTCTGCAGGCATTTCTTCTAAACGTCCACTCATTTCTCTGAGGGATTCTGCCCATCTGCTAGTTGAATCTGCTACAAGGACTACGTCTTTACCCATATCTCTATAATATTCAGCGATTGTTACGCCAGTGTAGATACTAGCTTCCCTTGCAGCTACTGGCATATTACTTGTGTTTGCAACCAAAACTGTTCTATCCATAAGTGGTTTTCCTGTCCTTGGATCTTTGAGTTCTGGAAATTCAACTAGAACTTCGGTCATTTCATTTCCTCGCTCTCCACAACCAATGTACACTACAACTTGGGAATCTGCCCATTTTGCAATTTGATGCAGGGTTACGGTTTTTCCAGTTCCAAACGCACCTGGGATAGAACCTGTACCCCCTTTGGCAATTGGGAAAAATGTATCAATAACACGTTGTCCTGTTAAAAGTGGAACTGTGGGATCATATCGTTTTAAAAATGGTCGTGGTTTTCTAACTGGCCATTTATGATACATTTTTAGTGGAACACTTTTCCCATCTTTTTCAGTAGTAGCTAATTCAGTTTCTAAATTATAATCTCCTTCACTTACAATATTTGCAATTTTTCCACCTTTGTGGTCAGGTGGAACCATAATGGAATGCTCGATTAGGTCTGTTTCCTGAACCGTACCAATTATGCTTCCTGCAGAGACCTCATCACCATTACTTACTGTAGGGGCAAAGTGATAATTTTTTGTCAAATCTACAGGGGTTGTTGTGATACCTCGTCCAATGTAGGAACCTGATGCTTTGGATAATTCTTTTAGTGGTCTTTGAATTCCATCATATAGTTGTCCAATAATTCCTGGACCTAATAAAACGCTGAGTGGGTTTCCAGTTCCAACAACGGGTTCACCTGGTTTTAATCCACTTGTTGATTCGTAAACCTGAATAAATGCAACATCTCCTGTAAGTCGAATTACTTCGCCTACAAGTTTAGAATTTCCAACAGTAACGGTTTCGTACATTTTTGCATCAGCCATCCCATCTGCTCTAACAGCGGGACCGCTTACCCAAACTATTCTACCCTGCGCTGCCATACTAGTTGCTTACTCCGAATTGGGTTGCAATGTCTTTCCTAATTAAAGGCTTCAATCTTTCAATTTTAGCATCAAGAGTATTATCAAAGGTCATTGTGCCATCTTTTGATTTTACCTTAATTCCCCCAAGGCAATCAATTGTTTCAGAGGAAAGTTCAGCACCAGAATATTGAGAGAGAGCAGATTGAACTGTATCCCTATCTTTGGAGTTTGTAAAAACAACAACTTCTGTTGTTCCTAATATTTTAGTGGATTCATCTAAAAGAGATTTTATTAAATTGGAATAATCGCCACTGCGATCAGTATTTGCAATTTCGTCCAATGCTTTTGTAAAGACCTTATCAATTGACTCTTCTATTGTTGTTAGCTGCTTGTTTCTAGCCTTTAGGTCAGAACTTCCAGTAATCTGTTTTTCAATTTTATCGGCTTCTTTTTTACCATTTGAGATAATTTGATTATATTCTTGTTCTAGTTTAGGAAGTGAATCATCAAGTGTTTGTTTGGATGCTGAAGCTGAATTTTCGAGATCCGATAGAATTTCTTTCTCTGTTTTCTCTAGAATTTTGTCAATAGCCTGTTCTAATGACGAATTAGATGCCAATATGAGGTCCTCATTCCATAATAGATTTTAATGTTTGGGAAAAATTGAAAAAATTCTAAAAAAATCATTTTTTCTATTTCGACTTAGAAAGATATTATAATGTATTAATGGTCGTGGGAAGTATGACTGTTGCAGAGCTTTTGATGGGCAGTGTCATACTTCCTAGAACTGATTCTCCAAAAGCGATTTCGCGTCTAGCAGAATTTGAATGGTTTCATAAAATGGAAATGGAAAATGAAACAGTCACTCCGGAAATTGATGATCTTCTTTTACGGGCACAAAAAACACATCAATTTATTGAAGAGATAGTCAAAGGTTTGAATATTCCCCTCCGAGTTGGTATAATGGAGATTCTTTTCAAAGGTACAGTCTTTAAAAAGAAAAATTATGATATTAATGAAATTGAAGATATGTTAAAAGATTTGGAGAAAACTCCTGAGGATATTACTAATGCTGCTAGATTGTTAGAAGAAAATACAAATGTTAATCACTCTTTAGAAGAATTCATCTCTTTAAAAGAAACATTACAAGTTGCAAACAAGCTTAAAGTTGATTTGGGTGGTTTTGGTACTTTGAAATATTTTTATGCTAATTTATTTGTCATTAATTCTGCCGATTATGGTGAGATTGAACGATCATTGGAGGGAGTATCTATCTTCAAATATGATTTGGAGTCTAAGGAAAAAGCAGCAATAATAATAATTTCGGATATTGATGAGGCCGATAAAATTCTCAAAGTTATGCGGGCACTAAATTCTAATCCATTTGGCATACCTAAAGAATTCCCCCAGGTTCCAAGTGAGGCATATACTCTAGCTGAAGAAAAGATAAAAGAATTAACGGAAAAACAAAAATTAATTTCAAAGGATCTAGTTGGAATCACCAAAAAAATTCGTGGCACAATTCTTACTATGCATGAAAATGCTTTTGTTGCAAAGGAGGTTTTAGAGACTTTGCGTAAACCAGGTGGAACGAAAAACTTTGCTGTAATTCAAGGCTATATTCCAAAAAAAATGGAAAAAAAATTCAGACAAGCAACAAGTCAATGGACATCAATAACTGAAGAAATTAAAGATGAAGAGATTCTTTACAATCTTCCTGTTTATTTGGATAATCCAAGGTGGGTTAAAACTTATGAAGTAATTACAAGCAGTCAGGGAATTCCAAGGCGAGGGGAATTTGATCCTACCTGGATGATTGCCCTTATGTGGCCTATTTTTTACGGATTAATGTTTGCAGATTTAGGTCATGGGTTATTGTTAATGGGATTAGGCCTGTTATTCAAATTCAAAGGACAGGGAACACTGTCAAGATGGGGAATGTTACTAGCAATGTCTGGCGCGGCAGGTGCCATAGCGGGAGTCTTTCAGGGAGAAGCATTTGGATTTCATTTAGAACACTTTGCAGGGTTTGAAGCCTTGCTACATGAAGGGGGACCACTTCATTCAATAGAGTGGTTGATAGGTGCAATCAGTGTTGCAGAATTAACATTTGACCAAGTAATTATGATACTCAAGGTCTCAATTTTCTTGGGAGTCATACATCTTGGATGGGCATTTCTTTTACGTATTCGTAATTTTTGGAAGAATGGAGATAAAGATGCACTGATCTTTGAGGCTGTTCCTAACTTGTTCATGTGGTTAGGAGTTTTTGGAGTTATGATGGGAGCAATAGGTTCTGGATATGATGTGATGAATATGTATTCCAGGATTCACGCAGAGGCGGTTCCTTGGGTAACTGTTCTTGTTGGAGATTGGGCAGTGGTTTGGTTGGTAGTTAGAATTTCAGTAATCATCATTCTTGCATGCGTTGTATTAATGATAATGGGTGGGATTAAACACAACAAAAAACATCCAGAGATGGGAGGAGACATGGTAAGTGTCGTTATGGAAGTTTTACTTGGGAAAACCATTGAATGTCTGGCCCATACAATTAGCTATGCTCGAATTGGAATTATGCTTCTAGTTCATGCTGCTCTTTTGCTTACTGTAAACAAGGCCTATGAGTCCATGGGTGGACTTGATTCCCCAACTTCCCTTGTACTTATTGTAGGAGGTCAAATAGGAATCATGATGATCGAGGGTTTGATTGTTTACATACAGTCACTAAGGCTCCATCTCTATGAGTTCTTTACCAAATGGTATGATGGAGGTTCTCAACCATTCAAACAATTAGTTCCAGAGATGGTTTACAACAAATATTCTTGGAAGAAAACCAAATAATACAATTTAGAAAAAATATTTTTGTTTCAAAGAAATATTAACCATTAAAATCATGTATGAAATAGAAAAATCATGTCAAAAGAGGCTATAATTACTACAATCCCAGCGTTAATAATGCTAGGATTTGCTATTTATGGAGTTATGATAATTAGTCACTAGTTGTTCAGACCATTTCATTTTTAAAAACATGGATGCAGAATTTGAAGATTTATTTTAACCCAAGTGAGGCATTCCTGTCATTACCTGAATGGGTGCACCTAACAATACTCCAACAATAGAAGCGGTGATTGCTCCTCCAATAATAAATAAGGAATATTTTAAAATTTCATTCATAGTACTCTTAAAGATCTAAATCTAATAAATTATTTTTCCTAAAATTTATGATTAAGCAGACATCCTTCCAAAAAATAATTTCTGATTATTAATTTACTTGTGCGAATGTTGTTTTGTAAATATTTGATGCTTCATTAATTGTTTCCTTGACATTTCTAATGGTTCCAGATTGTGTGGAAGATGCAACCGTTACTTTTAATTCCATCATTAGATCCTTAAGAGATACAAACATTTCTTTAGTGGCAATACTTACTTCGCGAAGATCTTGGCCATTAATGCTATCTCCTTCACCAAACGAATTAATTTTCCCCTTGGCAGATTTTATTAGATCTGTAGATTCGTCAATTACTCCTGTCTCCTTTAGTTGTTGCATGGTATTTTGCATCTTTGTTGATGCCTCATTCATGTTTTCTGAGATCAACCGGAAATTTTCAATATTTTTTACCATTTCTGGAGCTTTGAGATCTTGAATAATCCCACTAACTGCAGTGGCAGTTTCTTTTACCTTGTTCAATGATTCCTGCACTCCAGGGGTACCAATCTGACGTATTATTTCTACAGCATCAGAGGCTGTCTCCTTGATTTCATGTAATTTGCTGGTTTTTCTCTCTTCCATTTTACTTCAACCTTCTAATGCCTTCAGAAGTTAGTTTATCGATTTTATTGTAATTGGAATGGTATTCAAAAGAATGAGCTTTACGACTTTGGTGTAACTGTACAAGAGAAACAAAACCACCTATGGCAAACATTGAATTTAGAATGGCAAAATTAATGCTATTTGAAAGAAAATCATTTGCTGCCATTAAAAGATTAAGACTAGCCATTGAAAGAATAATGATTGGAAAATATCTTCCAATTTTAATTGTAAATTCTAATAAGTAAATTAATCCCTCAATTTTTGTAGAATCAGAAATAGAAGGTATGGATAGGATGGGATTAGGTCCTATTTTCTCCATATCAGCTTTGTTGGTCATTTTGCGCCCACTTTGTTTTTGACTTCTCTCATCACTTTTTCAGATACTTGACTGGTTTCTTTTTTAATCCTGTCCATACCTTCGTGAACTGCTTTTGTTGTGTTAGGTGAGGCGTTTCCAGCATCAATTGTAATTTCTTTTACAGTTTTGACAGATTCCTCAGCAGATTTCAAAGTGTTTTCTACTGCACCTGCTGTATCTACTACGACGCCGTTTTTCTTCAATTCTTTTGTTGCTTCGTTAATGTCTTTGGCAGTATCGCGAACAGCAAAAGAGGCCTCACGTATTGCTTCTGCCATCTCGGGGATAGCACCACTTTCGCGAAGTGTACCCATGGTTTCCCTCATTCTAAGGGAATACTCTCTGATGTTTTTGGAAATATTTTGGATGCTTCCAACAGTTTGTTTTGCAGTCCATGACTGCTCCATTACTTCTCTTGAAGATGGATTTGTGATATTGGTATTTTTCATATTATTGTTAGTACTAATTTTGTTAATAACAGTCACGAATAATTTATTCATATCAATGATCTTTTTTTAAAAAATAATATCTCAAGTTTATTTGGAATTATTTTCTAGTTTTAAATTACTTTTAAAAAAAAAATTAACCAATTTTTTGAGATTTTATCATATTTTCAAGATAGTTATTGACCTGGAATAAATTTTATTGTTCCATTGGCTAGGAGTGTGACTAGCACTACAGGTACAGTAACTCCTGTAATAATTAGAGCCATTACCAAAATATCTCTTTTATCCATTATATGAAAAAATTAATTCTAATGTTGGTTTAATACCTTCTTTTGTCTTCTCTAATTCACATTAAAAATTAGATCAAGTTTAGATTTTTTCAGAAGGGGTAGTCAATTGAAATTTAAAATCTTTGGTAATTGTTGTTAAAATTTCGTTTAGATTCATTGGTTTGTTAAAGCAACCGCTTATTCCATCCCTTTTTGTCAATTCCTTAATTTGTTTATTATGATCAAAAGCTGCAGGTAGAATGAAAATATTCTGATCGTGAAGGATTTCATCAGTCGCAAGCATGTTAATAATTTGCAATCCACTAAATTCTGGCATGTACATATCCAAAAGAATTACATCAAAATGTTCATTTTGAATAAATCTGAAACCTTTCCAAGGGTCATTTGTAACTGTTGTT
>Ga0102947_1000352_pt1 | contig 16574 bp, 7 predicted proteins | sample SalPon2A_A_D2_MG_FD_78210 | JGI IMG/M metagenome (GOLD analysis project Ga0102947, IMG submission 78210) | Soil microbial communities from South San Francisco under conditions of wetland restoration - Salt Pond MetaG R2A_A_D2_MG | ecosystem: Environmental > Terrestrial > Soil > Wetlands | place... | reverse complement strand
GCCCATTTCTAAGAGCCCGCCGACCTGCTCCTGGTACCAGGCTACTGCGTCCGGGTTGGAGAAGTCGAGGATGGCGTCTTCATACGGCAGGTCGCCCGCAGCGTCGCGCACGGCAAGGCCCTGCTCGACGATTTCAGGAAAGAGCCGGTTCTTCGGGACGAAGTAGGGCAGTTGCCAGAGGCTGATGTGAAAACCGTCCTCCTTGAGGTCGTCGATCATTTGCTGTGGATCGTCGAAACGGGAGGGGGCGAATCGGTAGTCGGTGCGCCAGTCTGTCTCAAACCAGCCGGTGTCCAGGTGGATGACATCGCTGGGGATGCGGTGCTGCCGAAGATTGGCGGCTACGTCGCGCACCTGTTCTTCGGAGAAGTAGGTGATGCGGCTCATCCACGTGCCAAACGACCAGAGGGGTGGCATAGGGGCTTTGCCGGTGAGGTCGGTGTACGCGTCGAGGACGTCCTTCGGCTCGCCCAGGAAGACGAACAGGTCGAGGTCGTCGTCGCCGAGCATGAGGGTGCTGTGGCCGATAAAATCGACGCCAAAGTCGAGTGTCATCGGGGCCGTTTCGTGGAGAAACATGCCATAGCCCCGGCTGCTCATAAAGAACGGAATAGGCTTGTACATCCCCATGTTTTCCGCGCCGTTGGAGTCGTCGGTGAAGAGGATGACCTTCTGCCCGCGCTTGTTGAATGGCGTGAATGACTCGCCCGTGCCGAAGATTTTTTCGCCCGGTGACAACTCAAAGGTGGCCGACACCCATTGTTGGTAGTCGGCAGCCCGCCGCACGAACGAGAAGGGTAAGGCAGGCGTGAACGAGCGGCTATCCCGTTGGTGTCTCGTCCGCGTGAGCAGGCGGCCTTCGGCGTCGCGGAATTCGATGTGCCATGGGAAATCGAGGATCGTCACCGAGCCGTAGTCGCTCGTGTAGCGATGGCCGCCCTCGACCGCGCTGTATTGCCAGGAAGCATTGTCCTGCGGAGCCTGCCCATCGACGAGCATCAGCGATGGCTCGTCGGGCTGGTATTGCGGTTTGGTTTGAACGCGCAGACGAACCGTGCGGGGCGACGTGAATTCGAGCGAGAAGGGTTGCTCCGGCATGACGGCGTATTCGCCCCCGGGGAAGACGGCCTCGTTGTGTGGTTGCAGCACGGCCATCATGTTGTTGAACGCGATCTGTGTCACGTATTCGTAGCGCCGGTATTTGATCGTGCCGGATGCCGTCTCTGGGTCGAACAAGGCAAGACTATCCGCCAGGTAATAGCCGTTGCCGAAGTCATGGAAGTCCTGGCTGACGTCGACGATTTCGTTCATCAGGTATGGCTCGTACGGCGTCTGGGCCGCCGCAGGGTTATGGCATAACCCGATTAGGAACAGCAGGGCACCGACATGTACAAGCAGCGCTGGCAGGGGGCGTTGATGCATCGTAGTGGGGCTTTGGTGAGCTAGTGTGTCTGGCAAGTAAGATATAATAAAATGAATTGTGTAAAACGAAAGGGCACCAGTAGTCCAGTATTTAGCAAAGCAGCGTACGTTTTCCTCATCGGTTCGGAAGGAACTCCGTCTTTTCTACCACTTCAAATGGCAACGTCCACGAACGGGCGAGACGGTAGCCCCCACCGACGAAGCCGAAGCCATTCTCGACGTTACTCAGTACGCCCGGCTGAACCAATACATTGGGGTCGAAGACGCCGCCGGGGGGCATCCATGCTTCGTTGGCTACCACCACCCGAAACTCGACGAAGAGCAACGTGATGCCTTCATCGACGATGAAGTTTTCATTTTTACTGACCTCGCCCAAGACAGGGAAATAGCTGCGTTCGAGGTCAATGCTTAGCTCCCAGCCATCAGCGGTGCGCCGGAGATCGTCGTCGTAGGGGATGATGTGGTGATAATATTCATAGATTGGCTGAGGGAAGGGGGGCGGTGTAAAGCCGACGATGTAGCGCACATAGATATCCGCTTTGCTCTGCAACAGGTTGGACGCATCTCCCTGGATAGACGCTGGTAGTATCACGCCCCGCGTCGTGTCCGGCGCGTCCAGCACCAGCGTTGTCTGCTTCGGAATTTCCACCTCTGCCGAACTCGATGCGCCATCTCCTCGTGTGATCTCTACCCGATACTGATGCTCCCACTCCGGTCGGAACGGGGCGTAGAAGACGTGCCCGACCATGCCCAGCGTATCGACGATGACGGAATCGCGCCAGGTGTGCTGCGTCCCCGTGCCGAGGTCGGTCGATACAAACTGGGCGTCCAGCGGCTCGGGCAGTCCCGGCTCAAGACTGGTTTCGATAGGGAAGACGCGGACGAATTGCGTGTCGGCGAATGGGTTGAGCACACCCCACATGGAATAGGGGTACTGGAAGGGATCCGGCCCTGCCACATCCTCCTCGCAGCCCATGAGCAGCAGGGCAGTGAGACCTAGTAGCAATGAGGCTTTTCCCAGGCACTTCATCCACATGCTAACACATCTCATAGTCTGCTCTGAATCCTGATAGTTCTACAACACGCTCCAGCAAGGTCCATGTACGAGAGAGGCGGTAGCCAGCGCCAACGAAGCCGAAGCCGTTCTCGACATTGCGCATCGTGCCGGGCTGGACCAACACGTTCGGGTCGAAGATGCCGCCCGGCGGGTCCCATCCTTCATTGGCTACGATGGTGTCAAACCGGATAGATCCCAGCGTAATGCCATACTGGGGTAAATAGGAAGGGTCCTCCAGGGCTACCGTCTCGACGAAATTGTGTACTTCACGGAGGTTGACGATGAACCACCAGCCATCCTCCCGGGGCCGGATGCGATCATCGTAAGGTACGATGAACTGCCCAAAGTTATAGATCGGGCAGCCGCCGTCGGTGAAGCCTGTATTATAGGCTACGCGAAACGTCAATTCGCTTCTTACCAGATGCGGTGGATTGTTCAGCACGTAGCCGGGTAGGAGCACGCTCTGCGTGGTATCCGGCTCGCCCAGCGTCAGGGTCGTTCTGACCGGCACCTCCACCTCTGCCGAACTGGACTGTTCCTCCTGGCCGGTGATACGCAGGTGATAGGTATGCATGTATTCCACCTGAAACGGGGCGTAGAAGACGTGCCCGACGAGGCCCCGGTCATCAACGATGACCGAATCGCGCCAGAGGTGTTCTTCTCCCGTTTCGAGATCCGTCGAGACAAACTGGGCGTTGAGCGGCTCGGGCGTCCCCGGGTTCAGGGTGCCTTCGATGGGAAAGACGCGGACGAACTGCGTGTCGGCAAGTGGGTTGAGTACACCCCATAGGGTATACGGCTGGTCCGTGCCCAGTATAGCCACTACGTCTTCCTCGCAACCTGCCAGCAGCAGGGCGACGAGCAAGAAGAAGGTCGCTATTCCTCTACGTGTGAGCAGGAGCATGGACAGGTTGTACTATGAAATGTCTTAAATACAGCGGGAGAAACCTGCCTGCTCTACTACATTGAAAAGCAGGGTCCAGGGGAGGCTCATCTCGTATGGCGTAGAAGACGTGGCCCACCCGTCCCTGTGCATCCAGGAAGACGCGGACGAACTGGGTATCGTTGAGGGCGTCGAGCACGCCCCACATGGAGTACGGGTACTCGTGCGGATCGGGCGGTAGCACCTCCTCCTCGCATGCGGTCCAGAGCAGGGCGAGTCCGAAAAGCAACGTGGCGCTTCTTGAGATCGGACTTTTCAATTGAAGGCAACCTTGATGCCCAGCGAAGGAACGAACGGGAGTTGATCTACTCGGTGTAGGGTGAATACGTCCAGGTAGAACAGGTTGCGGCGGTCGTAGACGTTGATGACGCTGCCCAGTACCGTCACCTCAGCCGGGCCGAGCGTGAAGGTCCGGTCCAGCGAGACGTCGAGGCGGTGATAGGTGGGTAAGACAGCGTTGTAGGGGCGTTCATAGATCACGCGCCGGGTGTAAGGCGCGCGTGACACGTTGACGATGTCGTCGATTAGTACGAAGCCGTCGAAGCCCAGGGCGCGGCTGAAGGGAAGCCCGGAGCCGAACGTCCAGCGCAGGCTCAGGTCGAAGTCATAGAAGCTGGTGCTGAACAGGGCGTTGACCTGATGACGCCGGTCGTGCGGGGGGCGGAAGTTGAGCGTTTCCTCGCCGTACCAGAGCAGGAGCGACGCCTGCCTGGCTTCGTAGCGCGTATTGGAGTAGCCATAGTTGACGTAGCCATAGAACGGCGGACGCCGTACCTCTAGGCGCGTGTCGAAACCGAACGAGCGGCCCGTGGCTGGCTGGAGCCGTGTAGTAAAACGCGGGAAGGCCGTCCACTCCGATACGAACAGATTGTCGAGCCACTTATAGAAACCCTCAATCGAGAATTCAAGCCAATCGGCGGGGTTGCTGCGATAGCCGAGGATGGCATGGGTGGCCGCGGGAATGTTCTCCGCGAGCACATCGGGCTGGCCAGGATTTTGCTTCGGAATGTTGGTCCAGGCCGTGAACACGCTGGCCGCATCGCGCCGGTCGCTGAGGCCGACAATCTCCTGCACGTAGCGCCCGGCGGCCCCGCTGATTTCGTGCTTGCCCAGATCCAGCACCATACGCAGGCGCGGTTCTATGTAAGGGTCTATGCGGATGGCGAACCACTGCGCGCGCAGACCGGGCTGCACGTTGAGAGGGCCGAAGCGGAACTCCGGTTCGGCATAGAAGGCGATGTGATCGATGCCTACGCCTTTAAATTCGGTATTTTGAAAGAGTCCTCCCAGTGCGGTTTCGGAGGAGATGAAGCGTAAAGCAAGACCCGCCTCTGCACTGGTCTCGTCTCCTGCGAAGGTGCCGTCCAGCGAGATGCTTGTGTTCGAGATAGAAGAGGTCCGGTTGGGTGTATCGACGGTGCCCAACTCGGTATCGAGCCGCGAGTGGGTGACACGCAGATCCGCTGAGACGGGCAGAAAGGTAGGCAGGTGCAGGTAGCGCAAGCCAATGGCCGTGTTGTCCCAGCGTACCTCCTCGGCTGGCGTGCCCAGGTCTTCCTCGATCAGCGTGCCCCGGTCATGTGTTGTGATGCCGCTGACCGAAAGCCGCCCGCGCTTGGATATGTCGGCGTGAATCTTGCCAAAGAAATCGTTGAAGGCGAAGGGCAATTGTTCATTCAGGAGCGGCTCGGCCCCTTCCTCAATCATAGACTGCCGCGCCGAGACGAGGAAGGAGACGCGGTTCGGGATAACAGGTCCTTCCAGGCGAACGGTACCTATGAAGGGGGAGATCGAAGCGGCCCCCGCAAACCGGCGCTTGTTGCCTGTGCGGGTCCACACGTCGATCACCGACGAGATGCGCTCGCCGAACCGGGCACCGTATCCGCCTGCATAAATGTCGGTACGGCTGAGAATGTCGGAGGGGAAAGCCGAATAGAAGCCCAGGATGTGAAAGGGCTGGTAGAGCGTCATCCCGTCGAGTTGAACGAGATTCTGCGAAGGCTCGCCGCCTCGGATGAAAAGCTGCCCGCCCCGATCGCCCGTGGTTACGATGCCGGGCAAGGTCGTTAGGTAATTGACAAGATCGCCCGAAACGTCAGGTGCCGGTATTAATTCGATGTCGGCCGGGCGAATGGTCTGTTGTCCGGCCGTGACCCGCGCCGCGCCGGATTCGCGCTCAGTCTGCACGACCACCTCGTCGAGGCTCGTCTCGTCGGGCTGTAGCGTAATGTTGATGGTGTACGTCTCGTCGGCTTCGATGGCGAGTGTGTCTGCGAAGGTCTCGTAGCCAATGAAGGTGGCCCGAAGCACATAGCGGCCCGGCGGAATGCGTGTGAGCAGGTAGAGTCCATCGCCGTTGGTGACGGTGCCTTTGACTACCTCGTCCCCATCTAGAAGCACGATGTTGACCAACTCAAGAGGCTGCCCGTCGGTCTGATCGGCCACGAATCCATTGACGGTGGCTACCTGAGCCTGCGCACGCACTGCAAGGAAACAAAGGAGGAAGAGGGCGCCCAGCAGTCGGAACCGCGGCGTGGCCGGCATTACACGTAAGAAGATATGCCGCACAAGAAGCACCGTGTTGTCCGTGGGGGCTAGATAAAGCAGGTATGTACGTCAGGTTGAAACGATTAGAAGACGTCCGAGCGAAAGCGTGTCTTGAACCTCAGTCCATCTGTGGGGCATCTGGTACACCGCATCTCGGTATGTGTAGAAGAGGAACGCGTTGGGTTGGACGATCAACCTTTCTGAAAAAATACCTGAGCGCCTCTGGGAACCTGGGGGGACAAGACTACACAAATCACCTCATTAACATCAAATGCCGAAAACGTAGTATAGGAAGCGTTTTCATGCGAAGTCAAGGGGTAAATAATCACATCTTGACTTCTATATATAAACAGTGTTAACATAGAAACGCTTTCACCACAATGTCGCTACAACTTGACTTCATGTAAAGACACCGTTAAATTAGTGGGGATTTTACTTGAATCGATTCAAATCTTCAACCTTACCGCGAAGAACATGAAGCGATTCAAACTTTCAATCCCACCACGGTGTGCATGAAGCGATTCACCATCAGGGATGTTGCCAAGCGAGCAGGTGTATCGACGGGGACCGTCTCGGCTGTACTCAACGATCGGCCCAACGTGCGCGACCGAACCCGAATGCGTGTGCTGAACGCTATTGATGAACTGGGCTATCAGCCATCGCCATCGGCCCGCATCTTGCGCTCAGGCCGGAACAATGGCCAGGTGCTCGAGAAAGGCGTAGGGCTGCTGATCAAGGAAATGGACAACCCTTTTTACATGGATATCGTCATTGGTGCCCGCGACTTTTTGCGGGAAGCAGGGTGTGCGACGTTCGTGTGCACCTCTGATGGCGACTATGAGAAAGAGGGAAACCTGATCAATTCCATACGGAACCGCTTTTTTCAGGGGGTCATCATCGCGCCGGTCGTGCATGAGGCGGCGGATCTGTCCCACCTCTTTATGCTGAAACGAGCAACAGATCCGTTCGTGACGGACGAAGAGATGTCCGGGATAAAGGCACACTCGGTCGGCATTGACTAGGTGGAAGCGTCGTACATGGCGGTCCATTACCTGATCGAGACCGGGCACAAAAAGATCGCGCACATTGCAGGCCCCGCCTATACGCAGCACACCCGAGACCGAATACAGGGCGTCGAAAGGGCTTTCAGCCAGTCCAGCCTAATTTTCTCTGATGACGTGATTGTGCCTGCAGGCGCTCACTTCGAAGATGGTTACCGGGCCGGAATATATCTCTTCAACGAGCGGGAGGAGGCGAACAGACCCACTGCCGTGACATGCTTTAACGACCTGGTTGCGATGGGCGTCCTGCGGGCGCTGGCTGAGTTGGGGCTCGACGTACCAGGCGACGTTTCGGTGATTGGGTTCGACGACATTCAAGCGGCGGCATACCTGTCGATGCCGCTGACCACTGTTAAGGTACCGAAGCGGGAGATGGGGCAGCGTGCTGCCGAACTCCTGGTACAGCAAATGGAGAAGCCCGAGGGCGGATCGACGAAACGCGTCAGGCTCAATGCCGAGCTCATAATACGCGGTTCTACCCGCCCTTTAGCATAGATAAAGCGCTTTCCTGCCTTACTCACCCACCACCCACCCATTATTTGAGGATCGCACCTATGAGACGAGCAACGCTACTACTTGCGGTCGCTCTGCTATTCCCTACAACCATCGCGTTGGCCCAGAGTGGTAAGATTGCCGGGACGGTCACCGACGCGTCCACGGGTGAATCTCTACCTGGGGTCAACGTGGTCATTGCGGGAACGACCCAGGGCACTGTCACCAATGACGAAGGATATTATGCTATCATCAACGTGCGGCCTGGCACCTACAGCGTTAGGGCGTCCTTTGTTGGCTTCACGCCGGTGTTGGCCGAAAACGTACAAGTCAGCATCGACCTGACGACGGAACTCAACTTCGATATGCAGGAAGAGGCCATCGGCATGGACGAGGTAGTCGTTACCGTGCAGCGTCCCGTTGTGCAGCGCGATGTGTCTGCCAGTCTGGCGAACATCACCCCCGAGCAAATGGAAAACCTGCCGGTGGCGAGTGTCGCTGACGTAATCAGCTTGCAGGCCGGTTTTGAGCCAGGCCTGGAAGTGCGTAGTTCCGGTGGCAACCAGGTCGCCTTCGCTGTAGATGGCATCACCTATGCAAACCCGCGCAGCAACAACCCGAACACCGAGATCAGCTTTACCTCTATTGATGAGGTGCAGGTCCAGACGGGTGGCTTTAATGCCGAATATGGCAACGTCCGAAGTGGTCTCATCAACGTCGTGACGAAGGAGCCCTCGCGCGACCGCTACTCGGCAGATGTTATCCTGCGCTACAGCGGGCCCAGTCAGAAAAACTTTTCGGAGTTCGGTAGCGGTTTCGGGGATGCTGAGAATGGGTTCAATGCCTATCCGCGCTTGAGCCGGGATGAGTTCATGGACCCGAACACCGGGGAAATGTGTGAGGTGTCACTTTGTGGTGTGGGTATCCTGCCCGCGCATCTTCGCACACAGTACGAGCAGTTCGGTGGCTGGAATGCGCTTGCAGACGGAAGCGCGTATACCCCAGAGCAGCTACGGGCCGCCCAGGAGTGGATCTATCGGAAAGATTTCGAAATCAGCGAACCGGATTACGAGGTGGATGGAACCATCACAGGTCCGGTTCCGGGCATCGGGCCTATGCTGGGCAACCTGCGCTTTTCAGCTTCATTCCGGCAGGCACAAGAGGCCTACGTCAACCCGGGTCAGCGTCCGGCTGAAACGCGGCAAACCTTTCAGGGTAAGCTGGTTTCCGACGTAGGCAAGGGCATGAAGCTGGTCGTCGGGGGCATCCACAGCAAGACCGAGGGGATTGCCTTCACAGGGGAAGGCGTCGGGTACAGAAATGTCACGGCTGAAACGCCGCAGTACACCTGGGATAATCGCGACTACATCGAGGGGAACTACCCGGGTATCCAGGAAATCGAGACGTTTGGCGACTGGTTCTACAGCCCCCATGACGTTACCAATTCCCTTTACAGTGCAGAGTTCACGCACACGCTCAGCGCGAAGACCTTCTACGAGGTGAAATTGCAGCGGAACGGGGTCAAGGACCTTACGGGAGCACCCGATCCGCGAGCGAGAGATGCGGATGGCGAAGTGCTCGTCGTACGGTGCGTCACGCCAAACCTGCAGTTGCGGGAGGCCAGCGAATGTGCAGAGAATGAGGTGCCGCTCACCGAAGCGCCCTTCGGCTACAATCCGCAATATGAGACCACTGCAACGGGGCAAAATCTAGGGTCGCAACGCGGCGACGCACGTGACTCGTCACAGGTGGCCCGCTGGAGTGGACGGTTCGACATCACCAGCCAGGTCAACCGCTTCATGCAGGTTAAGGCAGGCGTCGAATTCCTCTACAGCGACTACGATGTCTTCTTCGGTTCCTGGGACCCGGCCAACCCGCACCAGGAGAACGAACGCTATCGCTGGGATCGCAGTCCGATTCAGGGTGGGCTCTATGGCCAAACCAAGCTGGAGTTCAAAGGCATGATTGCCAACTTGGGGCTGCGGGCTGACTACTTCCATGCAGGAGGCGAGTGGTACGATTACACGGCCTTCAGTACCCTCTTCTCTGCCTCCCAGGGCTTCGACGTACTCGATCAGGCGGAGACGACACCGACAGAGCGTAATCTTACGCTAAGCCCTCGGCTCGGTGTGTCCTTCCCGGTGACGGATAACAGCAAGTTTTATTTCAACTATGGGCATTTCCGCCAGATGCCCGATCCTTTCCGGCTCTTCGAGATCCAGTATGGGGCTTTCACCACGCAAATCACGCGTATTGGCAATCCCAGCATCATCTTGCCGAAGACGGTGGCCTATGAATTGGGTTTCGAACAGAACTTGCTGGATCAATTCCTGGTCCGCATCGCTGGCTTCTATCGCGATATATCTGACGAAGGCCGAGATGTGACCTACGTCAGCGTCGATGAACTTGTGAACTACGCACGGCAGGAACCGCTGGGGTGGGGCGACAACCGCGGCATTGAGTTCACGCTGGAGAAGAACCGAGGCAAATGGATTCGTGGCTTCGCCAACTACACATATCTCTCCCGGAAAAACGGTCGCTTCGGCTACGGCACGATCCACGAGAACCGCCGTCGGTTCGTCGAAACCGTTCAGAACCCGAACAGCCTTTCGCAGAATTCGCGGGTGCCGGAGCCGTATGCTAACATGAACCTGGAACTCCAACTTCCCAAAGATTTTGGGCCTTCTGTAGGAGGAGCGAATCTGTTGGGAGATTGGCGGGTGAACCTGCTCGGCGAGTGGCGTAGTGGTGCTCCTTCTAGCTGGGACATCGGAGGCAACAACTTCACGTTGCGCGGAACTGGCAATGACCGGCGTATTGCCTATAATGTGAAGTGGAAGGACTTCTGGATGTTCGATATGCGACTGAGCAAAAATTTCAATACAGCCGTCGGGAAAGCACAGTTCTACGTCGACATCGAGAACGTCTTCAACATCCGGCAGCTCTATAATCGGGGTGGACGCATCTTCAACGGCGACAACGACTCGCGGGACTACTTCCGCTCATTGCATCTGCCTGCTCCTAATGAACTGTATGAAGGTCTTCCGGAAGAAAGCCTGAATCCTGGGTACAGCTGGGTTCCTGGTGATGACCAGCCAGGCGATTATCGCAAACCAGATGTGGATTTCGATCCCATCTATGCTGTTCCAGACGACGCGGGCGTAACCTCTCCGATTGAGGGAGCCCTGTATTATGACTTGGAAGAGGGCGCTTATAAGACGTTTTCGAACGGTGCCTGGGGCGCGGCGGACCAAAGCCGTGTTGATCAGGTGCTGGACGATAAGGCCTACATCGACATGCCCAATAATTACGTGATGGGCTTCCTGAATCCCCGCAACGTATACTTTGGGATTAGGCTCTCCTTCTAGGTGCACAGATCGTGGTGGGCGGAGGAACTTGCTTCCTTTCGCCCGCCAATTGGCCCCTTTACCCGCATTTAAACGCTTGAAAACATGAAACTTGTTAACATTACACAGATTCAGAGGTGGTTTGCGGTCCTCGCGGTCCTTCTGTTAGCTCAAGGGTGGGCCAACACCGCCCAGGCGCAGTTCGACTTTCGCTGGCTGGCCGTAGGCGACTTTCAGCACCGGTACAATGGGGGGCTCGGGCAGCCCGAGATCTATGACCCCTTCCCTATGATGGTGTGGCCGGGAATCCGCAATGTTGCTCCCGGTGGAGTTTCCTACATGCACGTGATGGGATACTGGATCAGCGTTGCAAACCATACCGATGAGCAAGGCAACCAGTATCCGGTGCGTACCTCACACAGTGGCCCCCGTGCCCTTGGCGTCGGTGAGTTCTATCAGACGGACATGCAGCTAATCAGTCAGTTCGATTATCCACAAAAAACCGTCGATGGATCGGAGACTTTTCAGGTACCTATCGTCGTTGATGCTGTCCAGGATATTCTGGGACCCAACGGCCCTGATCAGATGGTGCTTAACAAGGTCAATACGTCGGTCGGCATCAGTGTGGAGCAGCGGTCGATCCAGTTTACCAACCAGTTTCATGACGACTACCACATCACCGAATTCCGGTTCACGAATACGGGCAATGTGGACGGCGATGAGGAAATCGAACTGGACGGGCAGACAGCCGAAGATGTATACTTCTCCTTCATTCGCCGCCCGAAAACAAGTGCCTCGTCAACCTCGTGGGACAACTCCATGGGGGATGCCGCCTGGGGGGCCATCAACCAGACAGATATCATCGGCAACGGTGAGAACGATTATGGCCTGCCTGATAACTGGCGTGGTATGTTTACCTGGCTAGAGCACGGGCCAGCCAAGTCGGAATATAGCACCATCGGTGGTCCGATGTGGGTGCCCGGATCCTGGTGGTACACGCTTCAGGAAGACACCACCGGTCGTTTGAACGCTGCCGCCATGCACGGCGAGTTTATCCTGCACGCCGATGGTACGCCCCACGCGCCCGACGCGGAAGGCCTCGGTGGCTTCTCGCAGGCGGACGACCTCGCGCAGCCTGACTTGATGACGTATATGCATTCGGACGACTCCGACCTCACAGGGAATAGCAATCACAACAATATTCCCCTGATGATTGAGGAGCGCGAATGGATCGAAAACGGGGTGGAGGTGCGGTCGACGAACATGCCCAATGAATGGCTGGACCCGGCTACGCCGAAGCGTACGGTTCCTGCACAGCCGTTCCTTGCCTTTCCGCTGGATGCTGGGCAGGAGTTGGATTTCGTTGAGCACTTTGCTACGACGCAAGATCCAGAACAGCCGCTGGGTAGCTGGAGCTATGCCAACAACTTCGGACCTTACACGATGCAGCCTGGCGAAGAGGTGCGGGTCGTCATCGTCGATGGCGTGGCTGGTCTTAGCGAGAAACTGTCCGAAGAACTGGGCCGGTGGTATCGCCAGCAGATTAGAGGTCAGGGCCTGACTCTTGATGAGGCAGGAGCCTTGCTCTTCAGTTGGGACCCCGGCACAAACGCGGCCTGTGATGAAGGTAGTCCGGGATGTGTGAGCTTGACAAAGGATGAGTGGGTCATGACCACGCGGGATTCCCTTTTCCAGCTTATCGAACGGGCCACGGCTGCCTTCGAAAATGGCTATCAGGTTCCTGCGCCGCCGAGGGCACCGAGCAGCTTCAGTGTGACGTCCGGCACGGACCAGATCTCCATCGAATGGACACCCGTGGAGGCACCCGCAGGAGGCTGGGAGCTCTACCGCGCTCAGAACCGGTACCAGGGTATTCCGGCACCAAACGAGGAAGAGAAGTATGTGTGCATTGCGGGATGCCCCGGCACGCCAGATCTTCCACCGAATGCGACCAGTTTCCAGGATACGGACGCCTCTCCTAACGTTCAGTACTTCTATTACCTGCAAGCTATAGGCGGACCGCAACCTGACGACCCGCTAGGCATCAACGGCACACCTGGTGGGGTACCCTTGAGAAGCAGTAGGTATTATGCCCAGTCGTATGATCCAGCCAGGCTGCTCATCCCACCGGGCGTGCAGTCGAGCGAGATTCGCCTTGTGCCCAACCCCGTCAACCTCGGCGTCGACCAGGGGCTACGTTGGCCAGGTGAAGTAGGTAGAAACCAGCTTACCTTCTGGAAAATCCCTGGCCAGTGTACGATTGAGATCTACACAGAGCTTGGTGAACATGTGAGGACCATCGAGCACACCGACGGGAGTGGCGTCGAGAACTGGAATCTCACTACGGAATCCAACCAGCGCATCGTCAGCGGTATCTACATTGCTGTGATTACCAACAACGATACTGGGGAAGTGGTCACTAAGAAATTCGTGGTTATTCGCTAAGACCCAGGGCAGGAACCGGGCCATGCCTTAGCGCCCGGTTCCTGCCTTGAGCGAATCGCTGCCATTGACTGACCTGACCCACCCTGTAGGAGACTGACGCAGTACTCTTCGATTTCGGAGCATATAACCGAGGGCATCACCATGAAGCTTTATACAACGCTCGCTATCCTAACCCTGGCTCTTCTGCTCGTGGTGCCGTTCGCCCACGCGCAGGAGGCCGAAGATCCTGGTTTTCAGGATCCTGACGTAGAGAAGTCTGCTCAGACAGGCTTTAAGTTTCTCTCGCTTTCCCTGGACCCCCGCGCTTCTGCAATGGGTGGGGCTTTCACCGCCCAGGATGTAGCCAGTTCGGTGGCGATGTTTTACAACCCGGCTAGCATGGCCAACATGCAGGGTTCGTTCGATATCGCTGTGATGCAGACGCAGTTCATCGCAGATATCAACTACAATGCCGGGAGCATTGCCTTTAGCCCGCGTGATGGCGTCTTCGGCGTCTTCGGCATCTCCGTCATGGCCGTAGATTACGGCGAATTACAAGAGACGGTTTATGATCCAGTCAATACGTTTCAGGATGTCGGTACCTTTAGCCCGACGGCACTGGCTGTAGGCTTGGGGTATGCACGTGCGCTCTCCGACCGCTTTGCCATTGGTGGTAATGTGAAGTATGCCCTGCAGGATCTGGGCAGCTTCACTGTTGGGCAGAATGAGGGGGGCAACTTCACCACGGAGGATTACAGCAAGGGAACGCCAGCCTTTGACTTCGGCGTGCTCTACAAGACCGGTTTTCGAAGCATGAACTTTGCCATGAGTGTGCGCAACTTCTCCCCGGAGCTGCGCTACGAGCAGGAGAGCTTTGAACTGCCCCTGACCTTCCGTATCGGGGTGTCGATGGACATGATCGACCTCACCAGCATGAACAGCGACATGCATTCGTTTAACCTGGCTGTTGATGCCGAGCGGCCACGCGACTTTGCCGAGCAACTCAGGATTGGTGGGGAATACCTGTTAATGAACACGTTGGCCCTGCGGGCCGGGTATGGTTTCCCGACCGATACAGAAGGCTTCAACCTCGGCGTCGGGTTGCAGCGTGATTTCAGCGGGATGGGTTTCGCGTTCAACTATGCCTATACCTCATACGATGTCTTCGACGCGGTGCACCGGATCGGGATTCAACTCTCGCTATAGGCCCGGCGCTTGCCTCCTGTTGTAGTTTTGCTAAGTATGGCAATCCACCGTATGCCCTGAGGCTGCGGTGGATTGCTTTTGTAGAGAAGGTACCTGAGTATGTCTCGCCGCTTGCCCTGGACATGGAACCTCGCTGCCCTCGCGCCGACGCTGATCCTGCTGGTGTTGGGGGGGTGTGGCACGCAGGATACGGCTGATTCTGACGAGGCTAAGGTGCCTAACGTGCAGACAGAAGCCACCCGAGCGATGGTGCGCGAACTGGATCAACTCTACCAGCAGACCCTGGCAAACCCGCGCGCCTACTACTACATGAACCTGGAGCACGCGGCGATGATACGCGAGCAGGCGGCCTTGCAAGGAGGCACGATGCCGCCCCCGATGCGCCAGGCCTACGCGATGGCACGGCTCAATGGCGGCGACACGGAAGCGGCTATTGAACAATTCGAAAGCCTGCGCGCCGATCTCGGCGATGCAGCCTATCGGACGCGCGCGGGGAAGGAGTTGATGGCGCTGCTTGGCATCGCGTACCTGCGGCTCGGTGAGCAGCAGAACTGCATCGCCAACCACACGGCGGCTTCGTGCATTCTGCCGCTTCAGCCAGAAGCACTTCACCAACTCCGCGAGGGTGCGCGCAACGCCCTTGATGTGTACACCATGTTGCTGGACCGTTACCGCACGGACTACCCATCGCGCTGGCTCCTCAACGTGGCCCATATCGCCCTCGGCAGCTATCCAGAAGACGTTCCCGCTGACCTGCTGATTTCCGGTCTGGAAGCCGACTCGAACGCGAATATTCCCCGCTTCCCGAACATCGCGGGCGCGCTCGGCCTGGACGTGAACAACCTCGCAGGCGGGGTAGCCGTCGAGGATTTCAACGGAGATGGTTTGCTGGATATCTTCACCACGGCCCATCGGCTGAACGATAAGGTGCGGTTCTTCCTCAACGATGGGCAGGGCGGCTTTGTCGATCAAAGTGCGGCGGCTGGGCTTGCTGGAATCAGCGGTGGGCTCAATATCCTGCATGCTGATTATGACAACGATGGGGACGCCGACGTGCTCATCCTGCGGGGCGGCTGGCTCGGCGAAGCCGGTCAGCACCCGAACTCACTCTTGCAGAACAACGGTGACGGGACGTTTCAGGATGTGACCGTAGTCGCTGGTCTGCGTTCCTATCACCCCACGCAAACAGCGGCCTGGGGAGATTACAACAACGATGGCTGGCTGGATCTTTTCATCGGCAACGAAGAGAGCGACCGTTGGCTCCAGGCCTGGCAGAGCGCCAGCACCTCGCAACAACTGGTAGACCGGCCTCATCCCTCTGAATTGTACCGAAACAATGGTGATGGCACCTTCACCGAGGTCGCTGCGCAGGTCGGCATCGACCTGGATGCGTTTGTAAAAGGTGTGGCCTGGGGAGACGTCAATAACGACGGGTTGATCGATTTCTACGCCTCTATCATCGGCAGTCCCAACCGGCTGTATATCAACCGGGGGGCGCAGGGCGAAGACGGCTGGCGATTTGAGGAGGTCGCGGCAGGTGTACACGAGCCGTTCTTCAGCTTCCCCACTTGGTTTTTCGATTACAACAACGACGGCTGGGAAGACCTTTTTGTGGGCAGCTACGACCTGCGCCGGATCACCAGCGCCGCCGGAGACGTGGCACGCGAATACCTCGGCCTGCCGGTGGAGACGGAGCGGCCACGCCTCTTCCGCAACAACGGGGATGAGACCTTCACTGATGTCACCGAGGTGGTGGGCCTCGACAAGGTGCTCTTCGCCATGGGCAGCAACTACGGTGATCTCGACAACGATGGCTACCTCGACTTCTACATCGGCACAGGGGCTCCCGATCTGCGCTCCATTGTCCCCAATCGGATGTTCCACAACATCAACGGTGGACGATTCGAAGACGTGACGTTCGAGGGCGGATTCGGGCACCTCCAGAAAGGCCACGCCGTCGCTTTTGCCGATTTCGACCAGGACGGCGATCAGGACATTTATAGCTCGATAGGCGGGGCCTATGAAGGGGATGTCATCAGGAACGCACTCTTCGAAAACCCCAGTGTCCAGGTCAG
>Ga0102947_1000351_pt1 | contig 16599 bp, 14 predicted proteins | sample SalPon2A_A_D2_MG_FD_78210 | JGI IMG/M metagenome (GOLD analysis project Ga0102947, IMG submission 78210) | Soil microbial communities from South San Francisco under conditions of wetland restoration - Salt Pond MetaG R2A_A_D2_MG | ecosystem: Environmental > Terrestrial > Soil > Wetlands | place... | reverse complement strand
TAATATTATAGCGTTTGATAGCTTCCCCAAGATCCAGGTCTCGCATGGGCACCACCATCGTCGCCCCTGCGAGCAGACACCGGAAGACGATTCCAAGGCCGCCCACATGATACAGCGGTAACGCCAGTAGCCAACGATCCCCCTGTGCAAGGGCGATGTTTTCGTTCGATCCCAGCGCGTTGAATACATGGTTGCCAAGGCTATGCAGCGCCGCCTTCGGTACCCCACTGCTGCCCGACGTAAAGACTACCGTTGCAGGCTGTTGCATCTCCCACTTCCCCTCAAAGCCCTCTCCCCCCTCACCTTCTTGGATCCATTCAGACAGGGCCACCACAGCCACTTTGCCCCCTATGTCTTCTTCTACTCCCACCTGATCGGTGACAAGCGTATGTGCCTGAATACGCTTCAGGAAAGCCGCTACCCCCTTTGGCGGGATGCGCGTACTCAGTGGACACGTGACCAGACCCGCCCGGATAGCTGCCATGAGAAGCACGACGGCGCGCCAGCCCGTCGGTACATACCAGGCAAGACGATCCCCTGCGCTGTATCCGAGCGTGTGCAGGTGCTGACTCGTCGCACTGGCCATACGATCCAGCGCCGTGTAGGTCAACGTGCGATCCGGCGTGATGAGTGCCACTGCCTGCGGATCGCGCTGCGCCATCGCACGAAGCGGGTCGTCGATATGTTCAGGAAGTGCTGGTGTGCTCACTAAAAAGATAGAAGAGGTTCGAGATGGTGTTCGCTGATATGGCGCGGTGCTTCCATCAGCGTGGCTACATCGATATCCGGCACGTCCCACACGAGACGGGGTTCAAGAACATCCTCGGCGAGCCAGTGATAGGTATCCAAACCAACGGGTGTTTTGCCCAGGCAGGCCGCCAGCGCGATTAAGCCACGGAGTCCAACCCCCGTCTCGAAAGCCGCGCTCAGCACCGGCGTCATGCCCAGCGACTGCGCTGTCCGTGCCATTCGTAGCGTGTGTGCCACACCGCCCACCAGGGTCGGCTTGAGCACCACGGCAGCAGCATAGGCATGCGCTTGCAACTGTGCTACTGGCATCCCCATGAGCGATTCATCCAGAGCAATGGGCACCTTCGTGCGTTCCGCGAGCGTGGGCAACAGAGAGAAATCACGCAAGGGCTCTTCGATGTAGGCGATGGGCACTCCCGCTATGCCTTCGGCAAACGCAACAGCCTCGTCCATTGTCCACAGACGATTGGCGTCGAGTCGGAGCGCTACAGCATCACCCAGCACCGAACGTACCTCGTGCACCAGCGCTACATCATCTGCCACCGGCTTCCGCCCTACTTTGAGCTTGACGGCCCGGTAACCTTCGGCGCGCATCTGCGTGGCCCGGTCGATGATGTCTTGCTGATTGCCAAGCAGGAGGCCATTCAGCGAAACGACGGGAGATGCTTCAGGACACAACACATCTGGCATCAAACTATCTGTTTCTGCAGCAAACAAATCCCATGTTGCTACCTCAATTCCGAAACGCACCGAGGCGACCCACACTTTTTGATCCAACCTTTCGGCTAGCTGATGATCAGGATCAACAGGATTAGCAGCGATCTGCTGCCCTGTCCAATTGCGCTGTACGTCTTGCAGCTGCCTTGCTGCATCTTCTAGACTTTCCCGGCTGAACCCTGGCAACGGCGCTACATCCCCCCATCCGGTGTGGCCTGCGTCATCTTTCACGCGCATCAGAAAACCGCGCCGCTCGTGCAATGATTCCCCTTTTAAGATAAGCGGAGCAGTGAGCGGCAAGGTATAGCGATACAAATCGATAGCAGCCAGTCTCATACTAGGACCTATAACATCCATCCGATGGAGAACAGCAGGCTGTAGAGAAGCAGCAGACGCCCTGTGGCTCCGAGCAGCGGATTGAGTGCCATCGCATTGCACTCATGGCGAAGCTTACGCACGATGGGCCATGCCAGCGGCAGGATGAGAACCACTGTCATCGCCCACGGGTGCTGCCCTGTGAAGAGGTACAATCCTATCGGAATGAGCACAGCCACCAGCACACAAGCAACATACAGCCCGACGCCAAACGACCGGCCCGCCCGCACGACTAATGTCTTCTTATTCGCCGCCCGGTCTTCTTCCACATCGCGGATGTTGTTGACGAGTAGAATTGCCACGGAAAGCAAGCCTGCTGCAAACCCCACCATGATTACGACCATGTTGATCATCAACGTCTGCACATAATAGGTCCCCCCCACGGCTACTGGCCCAAAGAACACCAGCACGAACAGGTCAGCAAGGCCGAGGTAGGCGAGCGAATACCGCCCCACGGTATAAAGCAAACCTGACAAAATGGACAACACGCCAATGAGCAGGATGGGCCAGCCGCCGCGCCAGATGAGATACGCGCCCGCTACCACCGCCATCGCAAATACGATTACAGTGGCTCGCTTCATGGCTTCGGGCGTCACGAGTCCGGCCTGCGTGACACGGAGCGGACCTTTCCGCTCTTCGGTGTCGGCTCCTTTCAGAAAGTCAGAATAGTCGTTGCTGAAGTTCGTCCCGATCTGGATGAACATCGCACCGAGCAACGCACATACAGCCGCGAGTGCGTGGAAGCCGCCTGCTGCCCACGCCATCGCCGTCCCCATCAGCACCGGCGCGATGGCCGCCCCTAGCGTCTTAGGCCGCGCTGCAAGCAGCCAGATTTTCGATGGGGGATACTGGACTTGGGATTGAACGTTTTCCATACCGTTGAAAATAGCTATCAGCCGTCAGTTCTCCGTTCTTTGCTCATAAGCTAATAGCTGACCGCTTACAGCTATCACTGGCAACTCCCTTCGCGTCTCCTAAATCCGCGATCGAAAATCCAAAATCGCATCACGGTTTGTACCCCTCTTCGTCGAAGGCGGGGGGGCGTTTTTCGAGGTAGGCTCTTTTGCCTTCCTGACCCTCCTCGGTCATGTAAAACAGCATGGTGGCATGACCGGCCAGTTCCTGTAATCCGGCCTGCCCGTCGCAGTCGGCGTTGAGACCCGCCTTGAGCATGCGGATGGCGATGTTGGAGTTGGCGAGGATCTCGCGGCACCATTGCACGGTCTCGCGTTCGAGATCGTCGAGCGGCACGACCGTGTTGACGAGCCCCATATCGAGCGCCTGCTGGGCATCATAGGGACGGCACAAGAACCAGATCTCACGGGCCTTTTTCTGCCCCACGATCCGCGCCAGATAGCTCGCCCCATAGCCGCCATCGAACGAGCCGACCTTGGGTCCGGTCTGCATAAACTTGGCGTTGTCGGCAGCGATGGTGAGGTCGCAAATGACGTGGAGCACGTGCCCGCCGCCCACCGCCCATCCTGCCACCATTGCGATGACCGGCTTGGGACAGGTACGGATCTGCCGCTGAAAATCGAGCACATTGAGGCGCTGCATGGCCGGGTTGCCTTCCTCCTTGTACCCATGCTCGCCCCGGATGCGCTGGTCGCCGCCGGAGCAAAAGGCATGCGGCCCCTCCCCCGTCAGAATAATCACGCCGATGCTGCTATCGTCGCGGGCATCGCCGAGGGCGTGCTGCATCTCCTGCACGGTCAGCGGACGGAACGCGTTGCGCACCTCGGGTCGGTTGATGGTGATTTTGGCGATGCCCGCGGTGTCGGTGCCGGGCACGCCTTTGTCATATTTGATGTCGGAATAGTCCCCGGCGTTGGCCCACTCAATCGGGCCGGTGACTTCGGGGCGCTTGGTGAAATGATGCCCTTTTTTTGCCATGAAAAGTGATGCTGGTTTGGGGTTCTAGGTCAAGCGTAGAGCGCGATGGCTATCGCCGCCAGTACGTAAACGGCTCTTTATGCACATCAACGTCGATCTCCAGGAGATGCGCCTGGAGCCGCTCCTGCACATCGGCGACAGCCTTATTGTAAATACATGGACCGATCTCTTCCAGGAAAAAGTCGAGCAGCGCACCGGCAGCGATGTTGCCGATCCGCGCCTCCATGTTCTCCTGGAAATACAGTTCGATGGAGCCAATAGCTTCGTCCCGTGTTTCTTTGGGAATTTCGATGGACATTACAGAAATCGGATTAACAGGTCTAAAAAAGACGCAGGCTGCTCGGCATGTACGTTATGGCCTGCCTCAGGCACAATGGCCATTTGTATCTGATCACTGGCGGCCTTCATCTGCCGGGCGATATCGACGTATTTTGCATCAAGGGCACCTGCGACTGCCAGCGTTGGGACCTGCAACGCGGCGAGCCGTTCCCACAAAGAGGATTGCTGCCCGGTGCCCATCCCACGCAGGGACTGTGCCAGGGCCCGCGGATCGTTTCGCTGCCGTGCCGCGATCATGCGCTCAGCCAATCCTTCGTGTTGTGCCAGAGAAGAAAATAGGGCCTGCGCATACCAATCGCGCACAAATTCGTCGAAATCTTCGGTTTCCAGGCACACGGCGCGCTGTTCATCTACTTTGCGGCGGGCAGCTCGTTCATGGGCAGTTTTCAGTCCAGGTGAAGTGGATTCGAGAAGGAGCTTGCCACAACGATGGGGATACCTCAGCGCGAAGTACAAGGCCAGCCGTCCGCCCATTGAGTAGCCTACCAACGAACATGAATCGATGTGATGCGCGTAGAGCACATCGACGAGGGCCTCTGCGGTCGCTGCCATCGTGAACCGAGACGCTGGCCATACGCTAGATGCACCATGCCCCGGCAGATCAACGGCGAGGCAGTGATAGGACGAAGCCAGGTGCTGGATCACCGACTTCCAATCTGCCGATGATCCCATAAAGCCGTGCAGCAATACCACGGTAGACCGGGATGGATCGCCCGCTGCGATGTGATGGAGAAGGGCTGCTTCGGGCATGCTCATGCTTCTGGCACAACGAACTGCCGGTAGTGATCATAGCGTTCCAGGATGTGATTGACGTACATCACCGGCTCCAGCCCACGCGCAAAGCCATATTTCACCACAGGGTCCTCATAAACCGACTCTTTGGACTTCTGGAGCAACCAGTACGCAACCTCTTCCCAAACATTTGGATCGTCGCCGTATTTCTCGGCCAAACGCCGGGCGTCTTCCACATGGCCGTGCCCAGTGTTGTAGGAGGCGAGGATGAACTTGAGGCGCTCCTCCTCATCCACAATGATGTCGTCCCAGTAATTGGTCAGCCACTCGATGAACTTGGTGGCCCCGCGCACATTATCTTCGGGATCATTCGGATTGCGGACGCCGAACTGCCGGGCCGTCGGGGGCATCAGTTGCATCAGGCCCTGCGCCCCCGCCCACGACCGCGCCCGCGGCTTGAAGCGCGACTCCTGGTACATCTGGGAGCCGAGCAATAGCCAGTCCCACCCGATGGAGTCTGCATATTGTTGCAACAGGGGATCGTACGGACTCAGCACGCCCGTTTCGGAGGTAAGATACTCGCTCTGCACACGCTCGCGGTAGCCATTGCGGTCCTTGAAGTATTTAGTGTACACACGGGCAAAGTGCTGCTGGTTTTCTTTGGCCTTGATCCAGGCGTTGAGCGTGTCCTGCAATACCGATGAAGTGCGGCGGACAGCCCATACCACCTCCTGCGGTGGCCCGATGGTGGGCAACACGATAATGTTGCGGTAATAGTCTTCTTGCAGCTTTGCTACATTTTCCGGCGCAACAGCGAGGTTAATCTTGGCCCGCGAGACTTCCCGGACGAGCTTCTCGGCGTTGGTGTCGCTGTCCACCTCCACCACGATAATGTCGCCCGTGATTTGATCTGACAACTCGACAAGGCGGTCTTCGTAGGCCGTTTCGCGCTGGACATGTACCTCTTCGCCTGCCAGTTCCGTGGGCCGGGTGATGAGTCGGGCCGAGAACGTCAGCGAGTCCGGCAAGAGATTGCGAGCTACCGGCGGGGCCTTCTCTGGAAGCGGCTCTGCAGCTTCGGGGCCAACCACTTGATTCGCCCGGGGAGCCTCCCGCTGCACCACCACCGGATCGGTCTTGTAGAGGGCTGTGGTGTAAGCAACCCGCGCCGTATCGGTCTGCGTCAGGCGAGCAGCTACGATGTCGCCATCGCCGCGGTTAAGCATGGTGAAGAGGCTATCGCGGTTGCGAACGACACGGGTTTTCAAGACCACATCATGCGCCTCGGCAAAATCCTGGAGCAGTTCGTACTCATACCCCAGCGGCTCGCCGCGATACAGAAAATAGCTGGTCGAATTATAAGCGACGAGTGCCAAGAGCGTGTCACGTTCTTGAATGTCGGCCAGGTCACGTTCGATGACTATTTCAGGTGGCAGCTCGGACTCACAGGCCACAAGGCCCCCAAGCGAGGCAAACAACAAACAATACAACATTAACCGTCTAAACATAAGAGATCTATACCAATCGAATTAACAGGTTACGCAGTCGGTAGCCGGGCACGCGCCGAGCGTACAGACGCAGGAGCATTTCGTCCCATCGGGAGCCTCGCCGCGCCCTCCCACGCATTGCAGACACAGATTGCCCGTCTCGCAGGTCTCCTTGAGAATGATGCCGTCGGTGTTAAGCGCACCTTCCTGAAAGCGCTCGGGGATGGGCACATAGAGCGCCTCCTTGAACGAGGCACAGCTTTCCTGGACTGCACCGGGCATAACGAAGGCGACCACATAGGGCTGCTGCAATACCTCAGCGAGTTGACGCCGGGCCCACGCAACAGAGCGCGGATCGTGCTCCTCCAGGGTTTCGAGCCATGCCCTGATCTCGCTCCCCTCAAGGCGACGGGCCGCTTCAGGCGCTACGCTCTGGTTGTACAGCCCGTAGAGCCCATCCGCAAAAGCCACTCGCATGTCGACGGCGGGAATTTCATAGAGAGGGTCGGGCGCTGGCTCAGGTTCCGGTGCAGGTTGTGCAACGGGAGCGGTCTCGGCACCGGATTCGTCGTCTACGGGCGCTGCTTCCGGCGAGCAGGAAGCGCCGACCAGAAGCAGTACAATCATTAAAGAACGAGCGAACGAGGCCATACTGTGCGTCTCTTTGAGGGACAAAATCACCAAAGCATACCGCGCAGACTGCCTCATGTTGGTTGGTGGCGCGATCCATGCCTACTTCTTTACATCATCGCCATCACGCGACGGTGCAGGTCATAATTTCCCGCTCGCTCCGTCGTGACCTCGATGAGCGTGCCCGTCGCCTGGGCACACGCTGACTGGTAGACTTTGACAAAATCGTCCGGCGTGGTGGGATGATGATAGACCAACCCAAACAGATCCGCCGCCGCCTCAAACGTGAGGCCATGCGGGGTGCCGAAGAAGGGCTCAAATACGTCCTCATGCTGGGCGATGGGCAGAAAGTGAAAAATGCCGCCGCCATCATTGTTTAGCACGATAACCACGACCGGGCGATCCCGCAGCAGGGCCAGCGAGTTGAGATCGTGCAGCAGGGCCAGATCACCCGTCAGCAACGTAACAGGTTGCTCCAACCCCTCACTAAATCCTACCGCTGTCGCTACCAGCCCGTCAATGCCACTCGCGCCCCGGTTGGCGGCAACAGGCAACGCGGGACCATCCGTCGGCGCGAACATATCAACATCTCGCACAGGCATGCTGCTCGCCAGTACGAGGCCCCGTCCTTCTGGACTATGACAGACCACCAGATGGGCCACCAGCGGTTCGCTCAACGCCTCCTCCACCTCGAAAAAAATGGACAGCGTTTGCCGCACCTCCGCTGCTGCCTCGCGCCAGGTGTCGAGCCACGGAGTTACAGCCGGAACTGAGGTGGTACGATCCATCAGCCGTCCACAAAAAGTAGCAACATCACCCTCAATCCGATGCGTGACGTGGTGGTTTGGATCGAGCCGTGCCGGGTTTTCATTGACAACGAGGTACGGCTCGGGCCGGTGTTGCTTGAGCCATTGCGCAAGCCATTTCGAGGTAGACCGCCCGCCGATGTGCAGCACAGCGTCTGGCACCTGTTCTGCTCGAAAGGTAAAGTTGCTGAGCAGCAGGTCGTACGGCCCGATGCGCGTGTTCGACGCCTCTCCCCCACCCAACCGCACCTGCGATCCAATGTCTGGAAAGAGCGGCCAGCCGAGCCGGTTGGCCAGCCGCACCACAGCTTCGCCCTGCAATCTGGTTTCGAGCTTCCCGGCTACCACGATGCCCTGTTTTACTCCATCCAGATGGTGCCGGACGGTCTCGATATCGTGGTCATTCCTCTGCGGCGTGGTAGCAGCATAGTGCGTGAATGGACCTGCCTGCTTCTGCCATGAAGCCAGCCCGGCGAGGTATGGCTCGTAGTCGTGCCCATCCGGCGTAGGATCCAGCGGCTCACGAAACATGCAGTTGAGATGCACGGGCCCGCCCGGCGTGCGCTGCGCCCGATAAACTGCATGATCGATGGTCGTCAGCACCATGGCCGGGTCAATGTCCACGGTGGGCGTCGGCAGATCGAAGAACCAGCGCGTGTAGTCTCCGAAGAGCTTGACCTGATCGATGGTCTGGTTGGCTCCGGTCTGCCGCAACTCGGGCGGGCGATCCGCCGTGAGCAACAGCATCGGCACCCCGTCGGTAGCGGCCTCTACAACAGCCGGGTAGCCGTTGGCGAGGGCGGTGCCTGACGTGGTGATCCATACGGCGGGACGGCGGGTAGCCCGCCCGTAGCCAAGCGCACAAAAGGCTGTACCGCGTTCGTCGAAATGAACCAGGTGACGCGCCTTCGGATGGGCCGCCACAGCTGTCGTTAGCGGTGTGCTCCGCGAGCCCGGCGCAATGCAAAAAAAGTCAATGCCCTTCCGCACCAACTCCTCGACGATTAGATCGGCCCAGACGCGGTTGATATTCGGCGAGGCGATCATGTGTAATGGCAGAGTATGGACGGTTGGGGGTCTGGGCGTGTGGGAGCGTAGAAGCGGGGCCTTCTTCTCATCCACCCATACCCCCACACGCCCATCCTCTCATACTCAAATCACGTCCTCAGGCCCAGCACCTTGATGAAATCGCTGATTTTGCACTCGATCTCTTTCCATTCCTCGTTCGGGCGGGAGCCGGGTACAATCCCCGCGCCTGAAAAGAGCGAGAGGTGGCGGGGCTGCACGAGCCCGGATCGAATACCGACCGCAAACTCGGCAGCATCGGGCCCAATCCAGCCCACGGGTCCGGCATACCAGCCCCGATCGAAGGGCTCTTGCGACCGAATGGCAGACAGCGCTTCGGGCGTGGGATAGCCGCCGACAGCGGGCGTCGGGTGCAGGGCTTGCAACACATCCAGGCTGGTGACCTCCTCGCGCAGGGTGGAATGCGCCCGCGAGACAAGGTGGCGACCACTCGCCAGCTTCATTTCCGAAGGCTGTGCATCCAAGTGAAATGTTTCTGAGAGCGGCCCCAACTTCTCGCGCAGGCTGATGCGCACGTATTCATGCTCGCGCTGGTCCTTGTCGCTCTGCAAAAGCTCTTCGAGCAGGCGGGCATCATCGGTGGCCGACGCGCCGCGCGGGCGGGTCCCGGCGACAGCCTCGCTGTCGATGATGCGGCCCTGGCGACGAAATAACCGCTCCGGCGAAGCGCCGACGAAGGCGGTACCCTCGGCAGGCTGGAAGCAGAAATGAAAGCACCCCGGTGTGCCCGCCTTCAGATTTTCGAGCAACGCGAGGGGATCGAGTGTTCCATCAAAATCAAAAGCCGCCTCCCGCGCAAAAACCACTTTGTCGAGGCCATTTGTCTCGAACGCGCCCAGTGCCCACGCAATCATTTCGCTCCAACGCATCCGCGCTGGCTGATCGGCGCGTCCAACAGGGGTCGGCACCCCTTGCGCCGCCAATCCAGCAGAAAACGAAAGCGACTTGATTTCGGCGAGCACGTTGGCTTTGCGGTCGTGATCCCGTGGCAAGACGAGGTTGCAGATCAGCACCGCTCCCTCCGGCTGCATGCGTACCTCGAAACGCGGCAATACAAACCGATAGGCTCCAAAAGCAGCCCATGGCTCAGAGGATGCCAGGCTTGGATCGAAACGCAAACCACCGTAGTATCGCGCCTGCGGATCACACGACGCCAGCACAGGCGCAAGATGCCTGCGTAGCGCTTCAAACCCTGCAGGTGCAGGACGGCAACACACATCGGCCTCGCCCATCGCTGCCACCTCCATGGTGCCATCGCGGCCCGACCAGTACACTTTTGCAGCCGTGCTCTGCGCCTGTAACCAGCGAAAGGCTTTTACATCGCCCACCGGCAGGGCTACCTGCACGATGTGACGATCTGTGGCCGCATGTCCGTTGCGTCGTTCCAGAACATGGCTCACCGCCTCAGCCAGTGAATGCCGCAGGTGCTCGGGCTCCAGGACGTCGGTTTCGATATGGACAAAAGGATCTATCATGCGTACTCGGTATCAGAGGAAGGTACTTGGTCCAGATGCGCCGTGCAGTTGATCCGTTCGGCTTCAAAGCATCCGTCGCGCCAGATCAGCGTGTTGACCGCCGTGTTGCTGTGCGCAATCTCGTGCATGCGTTCCAGGCCATACTCGTCCAGCAGCGTTGAGAGGATGACGCGCAGAAAGCGCCCGTGCGTCACCACCAACACCGTCTCGCCGGGATGCCGCTCCAGAATATGCGTTACGGCCCGCTGCCCCCGTGCCTGAACATCCAGAATGGATTCGCCATCTTCGATCTGATAATCGAATTCACCACGCCGCCAGCGGGCGCTGATCTCGGCAAATGCCGCATTTGTTTCGGGGGAAGCGGGGCGGCCTTCGTAAATGCCCCACGCCATTTCTTGCAAATCACCCAGTTGATGCACCGGCACGGATCCATGCCTGGAGGCAATCTCTTCAGCGGTTTCAATGGCCCGGCGTAGTGTACTCACGTAAATGGCATCGAAGGGCACCTCGGCCAGCCGCTGGGCCACGGCTTGAGCCTGAGCGCGGCCCGTCGCATTCAGCGCCACATCAATCCCGCTACCCTGCACGATGCGCTGGCGGTTGTAATCGGTTTCGCCGTGACGAACAAAATGGAGCGTCGTGGTCGGCATCTATTTGGGCTTTTTCTTACGATGTAGGTTGTCGAGGATCTGTCGCTCCATCCGGTCAAGTTCGGGCAGCGAAACGCCAAACTTCATGGCGGCGCGTACCAGCATAGCCCGCAGCACCTGGTCAGGTACAGGCAACACATAGAGCGAGCGCCAGATGGGCCGCATCAAGGGCGTGGTGGCCCAGCGGACAAGGCCCCAGCGTAGCAAAATGAAGCCGCCCAGCCCGGTCCATACGGCGATGTACTGCTCCTGTGCAGCCAGCGTGCTCAACGCAAAAACGTAGTAGAGCGCCTGTATCAGCACGAGATCCATCACGCCGAAGAGCCACGTCATTGGGCGGTTGACGAACGACGGCCCCAGGCTCCGCCACGCCACGTAGACGACCAGCGCCCCCAGTCCCGCCTGGACCGGCGAGACAATAAACAAAAAGGCGGGCAAAATCCAGAGGGCGAGGGTCTGGGCCGAGCGGAGCCAGATTTCGGCGTGGCCAACCACCGTCGGCAAAGGTTCATGGGCAAAGATGGCCCCGGCGTAGTCTTCCAGCAACGCGATCCGCGTCCGAAACCACACGCCCGACGAGGTAAAAATACCCTCCGGCGTATCGACGAGTTGCGTCTCTGTACTGAACAAGCGTAGCATGTTGGTGGAAGCCATCGTGCCCGATAGGATCTCGCTAATGAACTACCCGAATGTACCCGCTTGAGAAGCGGTTGTTACGACACCGAGCGGCCCTTTTAGAAATTTCAATAATTATTGAAAGCACCTCATTGATGCCTGACACAGCGATTTGATCCCACTATTTCCATCTTTCTTGTAAGACCATCCCCACTTTACTATTAAGACCACCAAAGTCCACAATAAAATGTAGATTCTTTTTATTGTCCGTGCCCCTGTCTATCACGCACTTGTCGTTTTCTCTCTGTCTATCGGAAATCCATGCGTCTCCTTACGACCCTCCTGCTGCTCTGCCTCTTCACATTGCCCGTGCTGGCGCAACCGGACTCGCCGCCCCAGCGTGAAGTGGCCATCACCATCGACGACCTGCCCATCAACTCGCGCAATTTTAGAGACAACGCGAATCACCTGGCGATGACGCAATATCTGGTGTCTCATCTCGTCGCGTACGAGGTGCCTGCCGTTGGATTCGTAAATGAGGGCAAGCTCTACGTGGACGGCACGCTGGACACGGTGCGGGTGGCCATGCTCCGCCACTGGCTCGACGCGGGCCTGGATCTGGGCAACCACTCCTTTTCCCATCATGACTTGCACAACACCCCGCTGGACACTTTCCAGGCAGACATACTTGAAGGTGAAATGGTAACGAAGCAACTGCTGCACGACTACGGCCTCGCGATGCGCTACTTCCGCCACCCCTACCTGCACACCGGCACCGACCTCGACACAAAGCACGCCCTGGAGGGTTTCCTTGGCGAGCATGACTACCGCGTCGCACCCGTCACCATCGACAACGCGGAGTGGATCTTTGCGCTGGCCTATGATACCGCCGCCGCCCAGGCCGACTCACTCGCCATGCAGGAAATCGCCGACGCCTATGTGGCGTACATGGATGCGAAGTTTGCCTACTTCGAACAGCAGTCCGTGGCACTTTTTGGGCGCGAGATCCGGCAGACCCTGCTTATCCACGCCAACCTGCTCAACGCCAACCACTTCGACACGCTCGCCGAAATGATGCTAGCGCGCGGCTATACGTTCATTACACTGGAACGCGCGCTGGAAGACGAAGCATACGCTTCCCCCGACACATACACCGGACGCGGGGGCCTGACGTGGCTTCACCGTTGGGCGATTACACGCAAGGTTGAATCCTCTTTTTTTCAGGGTGAACCATCAACACCCGCGTTCATCCTGGAGGCAGCAGGCATGGAATCTGAATAAAATCTTTTAAATCCTTCATAAATTTGCTACCATGCAGCAGGGCGCATTTCTTTGCATGAGTCTTTACATGGATGTGAAGGGCTCGCAATATATTTAGCGCACAAACAAACCTGCCGCTGTTGGCTTTGTTAGAACCCGGCGCTTCATCCGATCACCCAAACACCTTTTCAGCATGGCTACCACAACCTCTGAAGCATCTGAAATCAACATTCTGGTCGTCGATGACGAAGAAGACGTCGTCGAAGTTGTGAGCCACTTCCTGGAAGAAGAAGGCTACACTGTGACACAGGCTTACGATGGCGAGGAGGCGCTGGAAAAGGTGACGCCCGAAGTAGACCTCGTCCTGCTCGACATCATGATGCCCCGCATGAATGGTTATGAAGTCTGCGAGCGGCTTCGCTCCCGCGTCGAAACGGAAACCATCCCCATCATTTTCCTCAGCGCCAAAGTAGAGGAAGAGGATCAGGTCAAGGGGCTGATGATGGGCGGCGACGACTACCTCACTAAGCCCGTCTCGCCCCAAGTCATCCTGGCCCATGTGAAGGCCGTGCTGCGTCGCTCCGGCGTCGAAGAAAGCAAGACGCTCCAGGTGGACGACTTGACCATCTACGAGGACGAATACCGCGCCTCACTTGATGGGAAAGACCTCGGCCTGACGCTTACCGAGTTTGAGTTGGTGCGCTATCTGGTCCGCCACCCACGCAAAGCGTTCACCAGGCAGCAATTACTGGAAACCATCTGGAAAGACGCCATGATGGTCACCGAACGCACTGTAGATGCCCACATCAAAAACCTGCGCGAAAAACTTGGCTCCTTCGCCAAACATATCCAGACCGTGCGTGGCGTGGGCTACCGCTTCGTCCGGGACGACACCGGCGAAGAAGCATAGCAGTGAGGATAGGGGAATTGGAGCATGAAGCGCACCTGACTGACGTATGTACGTACGTAGAAAATGGGAGCTTTTGAGCATAGCCGAACCTGTGCCCATTTTCTAGTTTCCAATTCCTAACCACCATGAGTAAAAGCAGGCTGCATCGATTGGGGCGGTTCTTCCTGCCGCCGCGCGCCTCTACCCACACGTGGATGTTTCTGACCTTCGCGCTGTTTGTGGGAGCGGCGGTAGTGGTGGTGGCGCTCTACGTCGCGTTCATGCTGCGGACGCAGATGCAGGAGGCAATGGACCAGTCGCTGGCGGAGCAGGCCGAGCGCATCGCCATCCTGGTGGAAGAGGCCGAAACGTCGCTCGACAAACAGCAGGTGGCCCGCGACATCAGCCGCCTGACAGATCTGGACGTGACGGTAGCCAACCAGGACAGCGTGCTCTGGGATGTACGCGATGGCGCGCTGCTGAACGCCGAGACGCAAATCTCCCTGGCTGAACTAAGGGCACTGCCAGAGCGCCATGTCGAGTCGATTGAGCGACCCAACCGCCCGAATAGCCGGGGCGTCTATATTAAGATTACGCGCCCGGAATCGGGGCTGATCATGCGTGTCATGCAACCCGAGCCCCGGCTGTTTCGGCTCGTGCGTAACATGCAACTTACGCTCCTGGTGGGTATGGTGCTGGCACTCGTGATGGCGCTCATCGGCAGTTGGATCGCTTCCGACAAGGTGACCCAGCCCCTCCGCACCATCCGCAAAAGCGCCTATCAGATCAGCGAAGGGCAGGTGGATGGCAAAATCCGCGTCGATACCCGATCTACCGAAATCCAGGATCTGGCCCAGAGTCTCAACCACATGTCCTCCAGCTATCGCGAAAAAATCGACGAACTGGAGCGGCTGGCACGGTTGCAGAGCGAGTTTATCGGCAATGTCTCGCACGAGGTGCGCAATCCCATCTTCGCCATTAGCGGCTACCTCGAAGCGCTCAGCTCGCCCCGCCTCGACGACGCCATGCGCAAGCGCTACGCCGAAAAGGGTCTCATCAACCTGCAACGCCTGCAAAACCTCTTCAATGACCTGATCGAGATCGCGCAGCTCGAATACCGCGAGGATATGATCAAGTCCAGCACGTTCGATCTGCAAGAGTTGCTCGAAGAGGTCATCGAGATGCTGCGCCCGAAAGCCGAAGAAAAAGGCCTCCATCTGGCTGTCGACAATCCCCCGCTGATGGTTCACGCCGACCGTAATCGCATCCGGCAGGTGCTGGTCAACCTGATCGAAAATGCCATTGCCTACAGCGACGAGGGCACAGTGCGGTGTCGCTTCCGCCGCCGCCTCGACAAGGTGCGCATCGAAGTGGTGGATAACGGACGCGGCATTCCCGAAGATCACCTCGACCGTATCTTCGAGCGCTTCTACCGCGTCGATCCCGACCGCTCGCGCAAGAGCGGCGGCACGGGCCTCGGCCTTAGTATCGTCAAGCAAATTCTCCAGGCCCACGGCGAGCCGATCCACGTGGAAAGTACCCTCGGGCGTGGCACGCGCTTCTGGTTCGAGCTAGCCTATGTTGGTACCCCCGCCACCGTCGAATACGCCGAGTAGCGCATCTGCCAGAATTCATCCTTTTTCTGCTACCGGGGCGGATCTGGCATTCTGTTCTCGCTTTTGATTGAGGTCGTTTTTTCGTACCTTTTGGCGTTCCCGAAAACTCCCACTACAGGTTCCGGGAACGTGCGTGACAGGGTTTCAATTCAAAAGGTCAAGCACGCAGGTCATCCCTATCTAAACTCAGGGATCGCTCCGTCTCTGTCACCTCGCGGCATGCAGGATGTATCTTTTCACGGCCTCGGTTTGGCCCCTTGACGATAGACATAATGGCAAGACGCAAAAATAAGCGAAATAGCTCCCATCCCCTCCCCCAGGAAGCGCTTCCAAACACGGATGTAGCGGAAGAACCTGTCGATGGCTGGGGCGAAGAACCCGGTCACCATAACCAGGAAGAGCAGGTGCCCGATCCTGGCATTTCTATCGTTCATCACGGCGCGCTCGACATTCAGCCCGTCAGCCCGGAAGACTTCGAGGAAGAAACGCTGCTGAGGGTCTACCGCACAATGCGCATGTCGCGTCGGCTTGATGAAAAGATGCTCACCTTGCTGAAGCAGGGCAAAGGTTTTTTCCACATCGGTTGTGCCGGGCACGAAGCCGCGCAGGCCGCCGTGGGCCTGCTCTCGAAGCCGGGGCACGACTGGTTTGCGATGTACTACCGCGACCTGTGCATGGCGCTCTCGCTGGGCCTGACGCCGAAAGAGCAACTGCTGGCCCACAATGCCAAAGCCGATGACCCCAACTCCGGCGGGCGGCAGATGTCAGAGCACTACGGCCTGCCTGACAAGAACATCATCACGACCTCCTCTTCCGTCGGTGCACAGTTTCTGCCGGGCCTCGGCCTTGCCATGGGCATCCAACGGCGTGGTGAAGAAGCATATGCTTACGTTTCCTGCGGCGAAGGCGCGACCTCGCAAGGCGATTTCCACGAAGCGCTCAACTGGGCAGCCCGCCTCAAAGCCCCCGCCCTTTTCTTCGTCCAGGATAACAAATACGCCATCTCCGTCCCCGTGGCCGATCAAACCGCAGGGGGTACTCCCTACAAGCTGACGGCAGGCTATGAAGGCCTGGAGCGCATCCGCGTGGACGGCACCGACTTCTTCAAGGTCTATGCCGCCGCCCGAGCCGCTATCAACCACATCCGGACCGGCAAGGGACCCGTGGCGCTCGTTGCCGATGTAGTGCGGCTGCTGCCCCACTCATCGTCGGACAACCACGCCAAGTACCGAGAGCCGGAAGAGTTGGAGCAGGATCGGCAGGTCGATCCTATCGCCCG
>Ga0102947_1000350_pt1 | contig 16638 bp, 22 predicted proteins | sample SalPon2A_A_D2_MG_FD_78210 | JGI IMG/M metagenome (GOLD analysis project Ga0102947, IMG submission 78210) | Soil microbial communities from South San Francisco under conditions of wetland restoration - Salt Pond MetaG R2A_A_D2_MG | ecosystem: Environmental > Terrestrial > Soil > Wetlands | place... | reverse complement strand
GCCGCTGGGCGAGCCGATCGGGCCCTCGCAGGGAGCGCCGCTCGGCGCCGCGCCCCTGCAGGACGTCCTCTCCCGGAGTGAGACCCTCGAGCGCCAGGAAGCTACGCTGCGTCTGCTGCTCGAGGGCGAGGGAACCGAGCGCCTCCGGGTGCTCGAGCAAACCGGTGATCTGCCCATCGACCTCGACCTGGGCCCCGCGCTCGCCGGAGCGGGCGGCTAGCAGGAAGGAACCCCACCCATGCCGAACCTCCTGGCTGCGAACGCGGAGCTCGACACCGCGGCGACCGAGACGCTGATCCCCGCCCCCGCGGCCGACCAGTCCATCCACCTCGCCGGAGTCTTCTGCGGTGGAGGGCAGGCAAACTTCCGCGCGGAGCTGACCGAGGAGACGAGCGGCCGCGTGCTCGCCGAGATGAATGGCAACGGGCACACCAAGACCTGGCGTGGCTTCCGGGGCCGCCGGGTCATCCTCGCGCCCGGGAAAGCCCTCGAGGCCACCGCCATCAACGGCTTCACGGCGGGGGCCCGGATCTACGTCCTCTACCACCTCGCGCCACGCGGGGGACTGCAGGGAGACCTCCTGTTCGCCCGGGCGGAGCCGACCGCCTCGTATGAGGAGATCCTCCCGGCGCCGGGGGCCGGCAGCCACTACCGGATCTGGCTGGTGGCCACCTCTGCGCAGACGGGCAACCACGTCTACGAATTTCGCTGGGTGGGCGACTCGACCGTGCAGCTGCGTGCCGGTGCCCAGTCGGGGCAGCCGTCGTACCTGCCGAGGTTTCCCAACTACCAGGATGTGCCGGAGAACACCGCGGTCGAGGTCCACGCGGCCCTCGGAGGGGGGACGGACGCCTCGGCCCAGCTCTACTACACCATCGAGCGGGGGCACGGGGGCGGCGCTCTGAGCGGCCTCGGCCGGCGCCTGCAGCACGCCCGCGTCGCCATCCCCAACTCCACGTGGGTGGACCTGGTCCCGGTCCCGGCTGCGGGAGCGATCTTCCTCCGGCTGTGCTCGGTCGAGATGCCGGGCAACCCCTGGGTCGAATTCCGGGAGAGCGTGAGCAATGCCGCCGTCGCGTCGACCGATGGGGGAAGCTTCGTCCCGAACCGCCGGATCTTTCGGCCGAACGGAATCCGGATCAGGCCGGGCCGATCGCTGCAGGCCCGCAGCCGCCTGGGCGGCGCCGCCAGCACGTTCGCCCACGCCTACTACTACATCCTGCAGGGAGGACCTGGCATGGCACGGAACCTCGAGTTCGCTGAAGTTTCCCCGGCGGTGGGCGGCGCCTTCTCCAGCATCGTCGCGGCCCCCGGCGCGGGCCTCCGGGTCCGCATCTGGGGGGTCTCAGCCTCGTCCGCCCTCGGCAACCACGAATACCGGTACCGGGCCATCGGCGACACGGAGATCCTCTTCGTCGTCGGATCGGTGACCGGCCAGGGGGCCAGCCTCGAGCTGGGCGAGGATTGGCTGGACCTCCCGCTCAACACCGGGCTCGAGGTCCAGGCCAACATCGGCGGCGGTGCGGGGGCGCTCGCCGGTGTCCACTACACCATCGAACGCGGCGGTATCGCCTAGTGGTCTGGACCGACCGCCTGCGGGCCGCCTCCTTCCGGGATGTCCCGTTCTTCATGCCTCGGGGCGAGCGCCGCGTGGGGCGCCGCGTCGTGACGCACGAATTCATCGACCGGAACGATCCCTCCTTCGACGACCTCGGACGTCGCGTTCGCCGGCTGCGGGTCACCGGAATTGTCGTCGGCGTGGACTATGACCAGGTCGCCAACCGCCTCGAGATCGCCTGCGAGCGCGAGGGCCGCGGGATCCTCTCCCATCCGATCTACGGCCGCCTGTCGGTCATCTGCAAGGACTGTCGGCGGAGCGACCAGCTCAACCGGGACGCCGGCATGGCCATGTTCGAGATGCTCTTCGAGCAAGCGGAGCGGGTCCCGGAGCGCGACCCGGAGCCCGACGTCCCCCGGCAGATCGACGACGTCGGCGAGCAGCTGGAGGCCGCAGCGACGGCGGACCTGGTCGAGGAAGTGGTCGTCAGCGGGCCCGAGTTTCTCCGGACCGCGACCAGCAATGCGATCGCGCAGGTCGGCGCCGTCCTCAACTCGCTCGACGTCTTCTCCGGCCTGGCGAGCGAAGTGGCGGCATTCCAGTCCGGGGTCACGGGGCTGATCAACCAGGCATCCACGCTGGCGACCGCCCCGGCCGACCTGGCGCTCGACGCGATCGGTGTGGTCCGGGGCATCGAGGACGCGGCCCAGAATGCCCTCTCCAGCCTCCTGGCGTACGAGCAGCTGCTCGACCTCGAGGCGGTGCTGGGCATCGGCGCCAGCGCGCAGGACCTGCAGGCGGACCGGAATGCCAAGGCGGTCATCGAACTGGTCCGCCGGGCGGCCGCCCGCGGCGCCGTCAAGGCCGCCAGCCAGGTGGAGTGGCCCTCCTTCGAGGACGCGGTCGCCGCCCGGGAGCGGATTCAGGAACGTCTAGAGAGCATGCTCCTGGTGGCGGACGACGCCAGCTACCAGCAGCTGATGAACCTCTCCGAGATCCTGACGATCGCGGTGCCTGTTGCGGACGAGGATCTCCCGCGCATCACCACCTTCCAGCCGTCCGTGAGCACACCGGCCGTTCTCCTGGCCTACCGGCTGTACGACGACGTCGACCGGGCCGAGGAGATCGTGGCCCGAAACGACGTCCGCAACCCCGCCTTCCTGCCCACCGAGCCGCTCGAGGTCCTCAGTGGCTGAGGAGATCGAGATCCGGGTCCGGGGCCGGCGCTTTGCCGGCTGGAAGGAAGTCCAGATCTTCCGGAGCATGGAGCACGTGGCGGGCGGCTTCGAGATCACCATGCACGACCTGAGCCCCCGCGCGGCGGTCCCCGGCCAGCCCATCGAGATCTACCTCGGTACGAGGGACCGCCTGCTGCGGGGATACGTGGACCGCGTCAAGGCCCGGATGTCCTCCCGCGAGGCGCGGATCCAGGGCCGGGACCGTACCAGCGACCTGGTGGATAACAGTGCCGGCCTCCGCCCCGGGGAGGGAGAGGCCCTCGAAGAGAACCTGGAGTACCTCAGCATCCGCCTCGAGCGACTGGTGCGGTCCCTGGCGGAACCGTTCGGAATCGAGGTCCTGGTCACCGACGTCGACGCCACCACCTTCATCGACAAGTTCGCGGTCGAGCCCGGCGAGACGGCCTGGGCGTCCATCGAGCGGGCCTGCCGCCAGCTGGGAATCCTGGCCTTCAGCAACGGCGACGGGAACCTCGTCCTCGCGCGGCCCGGAAACCAGCACGCCACCAGGGACCTTGTCCAGGGGGAGAACGTCCTCGACGCGGAGCTGGACCTGAGCCTGGCCGACCGGCACTCGGTCTACATCGTCAAGGCCCAGCGCCGCGGCCAGGACGATGAGTTCGGCTCGGTGGTGGCGGCGGTCGAGGGCCGGGCCAGCGACAGCGAGATCGACCGGTTCCGACCCCTGCTGGTCCTCTCCGAGGCCATGTCGAGCAGCTCGAGCGCCGAGTCCAGGGCTCAGTGGGAGGCCACCGTCCGCGCGGCTCGCGGCGCCCAGATCTTCGTCGAGACCCAGGGCCTCCGGGAGTTCCCGAGCCTCCCCACCACCCCCATCTGGCAGCCCAACCGGACCGTCCGTGCCCGGCTGCCCAAGCTGAGCCTGGATAGCGAGTTCCTGATCGCCAGCGTCCGCCTGACCAGCTCCGAGCGGGGCAAACGGGCGCGCATTCGACTGGTCCGTCCGGACGCATACACGCCGAAGGAGGAGGTCGAGGTCCTGGAAGGCGGATTCCAGGAGTACCTGCGGGAGTGGGAGGCGGTCCAGGGTGGCACGAACGTGCCGGCCTCCTTCCTCGAGGAGGATGAGGATGGCTAGCAATCCCGTCCGGCGGATGCTGGAGCCGCTGCTCAACCGGATCCTGCTCCTGGTCGCCCGCGCGGTCGTCCGGCTGGTGAACGACGACCCCAAGCTGCAGCAGCTGCAGATCGAGGCCCTCAAGGGAGAGGTCCGCGACCAGGTCGAGCGCTTCCAGGAGTACGGGTTCTCCTCGGTCCCACGGCCTCCGGACGAGAATGGTGCCGCGGAGGCGGTCGCGCTGTTCGTCGGCGGCGACCGGGCCCACGCCCTGGTCGTCGCGGTCGACGATCGCCGGTACCGACTGCAGTCGCTCGCCTCCGGGGAGGTCGCCCTGTACGACGACCAGGGCAACGTCGTGCATCTCAAGCGCAGCAACGTGATCGAGGTTGCGACCGGCGACGGCAAGGCCAGCATGACCCTGGACGGCCCGAACGAGCTGATCACCATGGCTCACACGAAGGGCAAGGTCGAGCTGGACGGCAACCAGCAGACCATTGAGCTCGACCCGGGGACGGGCCTCGCCAAGGCAACCATCCGAGACGACCGGATCGAGCTGGAGTCCACCTCCGGCGTCAAGGCCAGCGTGCTGCCGGGCAGCATCCTGCTCGAGGCGGATGCCAGCACCTTCATCAACATTGCGGCCGGCGTGATCACCTACAACGCCGCGGCCCACAACTTCGGACCGTAGCCCCCGATGCCCATCGCCAGCGTGGATACCCTCGACAGTGCCGGCGGAGGCGCCGTCACCGGTGGCGGTCAGACCATCGCCCGGTGGCAGGGCAATCTGCTGGCGGTCGTGGGGGACGCGATCGCCAACCACGGCGTCGGCGCCCACGCGGCTGCTACCATTGCGGCCGGGTCGGCCACGGTGACCATCTCCGGGCTGGCCCTGGCCCGGGCCGGGGACGCAGCAACCTGCGGCGACACCCTGACCGGATCCTCCACCCTGAACGTGGCCTCATGACCGACCTGAAGCTGGAGATTCTGGCGAGCGGGGAGGGCGCCGACCTGGTGCTCGAGAACGAGGACCTGGTGCTCGATGAGGGCCTCACGACCGCGGTGCTCCTGAGCCTCTACACCGACGCCCGGGCCGATGCCGAGGAGGACCCCCTGCCGGTGGGCGAGGATCCCCGGGGCTGGTGGGCGGATGAGGATGGCGACCGGTTCGGCAGCAAGCTCTGGCTGGTCGAGTGGCGTGGCAAGCTCGATCGGGAGGGCCTCAACCGTGCCCGGGAAGCGACCGGAGCGGCCCTGGAATGGTTGATCGAGGACGAGATCGCCTCCGACGTCACGGTGACCGCCAGCCGCCAGGGGCACCGCCTCTGCCTCAATATCCAGATCACCCGAGGAACGGCTCCACAGTGGCAGCAGCTCTGGGACGCCACTGAGCAGGACACCCTGCTCCAGGTCGAGGACGCGGAGCTGCGCGTGCTGTTCTACTGAGTGCCCTGGGCCTTAAGATCCAGCCATGCCGTTCGACCGACCCACCCTGCAGCAGCTCTGGGATCGCACCTCGGCCGACCTCTCGAGCCGATTCGGGATCGGGCCGCTGCTCCGGCGCAGCAAGCTGCGGATCCTCTCGCGGGTCTGGTCGGGGATGGTGCACAGCTTGCACGGGCACCTCGACTACATCGCCCGCCAGATCCTGCCGGATACGGCGGACGCGGAGCACCTCGAGCGCCACGCGTCCATCTGGGGGATCTCCCGGCTGGCGGCCACGCCGGCGACCGGCACCCTGCGGTTTCTCGGCACGAACGGCACCAACATCCCTGCCGGGACGCTGGTGGTCCGGGCGGACGGGGCTCAGTTCAGCACGGATGCGCTCGGCATCATCTCCGGCGGCCAGGTCGACGTCGCCATCACTGCGGTGGATGCCGGCGACGACGGCAACACCGCGGTCGGAGCTCAAACGAGCCTGGTGACGCCGATCCCCGGAGTGCAGAGCCCCCAGACGGTCCAGGACGACGGCAGCGGAAACGGCCTGACCGGTGGCACCGATCAGGAAACCGATGAGGGCCTACGCGATCGCCTCCTGCTTCGCCTGCAGAACCCCGGGCAGGCGGGCGCCGACGCGGACTACATCTCGTGGGCCCGCGAGGTGGCCGGTGTGACCCGCGTCTGGGTGGTGCCGCTCTGGGCGGGGGAGGGCACGGTGCAGGTGTACTTCGCCCGGGATAACGACTCGGACGGCCCGATCCCCTCGGCGGGGGAGGTGGCTGCCGTGCAGGCGCACATCGACGCGGTCGCTCCGGTCACCGCCACGGTCACAGTCACGGCACCGGTGCTCCTCGAGCTGGACCCGACCATCACGCTGGTCCCGAACACCACCGCGGTGCAGGACGCGGTCGCCTCGAACCTCGACGACCTGTTCAAGCGCGAGGCCACGGTCGAGGGAGCAGCCCATACCTTCCCTGTCAGCAAGATCCGGGAAGCCATCTCGACGGCGGTGGGCGAAGACGACCACGTGCTGACCGCGCCCGCGGCCGACGTCGCGGTCGCTGCCGGCGAGCTGCTCGTCACCGGTACCCCCGTGTTCAGCTAGGAGGCCCCCGCGCATGTTCCGAATCGACGGCCCCGGCGCGACCGGGGGAAACCTGTTCACCGAAGGAGACCCGGGTCTCGGGATTGCGGCGACCACGGTCACGGACGAGTGGCTCAACGCGGTGCAGGAGGAGGTCGCCAACGTCATCGAGGGGGCCGGACTCACCCTCGACAAGGCCGATAACACCCAGCTCACCCAGGCGATCGAGGCCAAGCTGGGTGACGCCAGCGGCATGCACAATGAGGCCATCAACGGAGGTTTCCGCCTGTGGCAGCGGACCGGACCAGCCGGTGAGACGCTGACCTCGGTGGCGTACAGCCCTGATATGTTCCGGGTCTCCCCCGGTCTGGGTGGAAGTCCATCGGTCACGGTCACCCAGGAGGACTTCGCGGCGGGACAGACCGACGTCCCCTTCGGGGGCGAGCACTATCTCAAGTTCGATTGCACGTCGCCCGGCACCACCGGCGGCGCGTTCCTCGAACAGAGGATGGAGTCCGGCGAAAACTTCCAGCAACGCCAGCTGACCTACTCGGTCTGGCTGCGGGTCGCCTCCGGCACTCTGGACCTGACGCCCACCTTCCGCCAGAACTTCGGGTCGGGAGGATCATCGGCCGTGGACACGGCGGGATCTACCTGGACCGTGACGACCAGCTGGCAGCGGTTCTCGATGACGCTGGTGGCCCCGTCGACGTCGGGCAAGACCTACGGCACCGGCCTGAACTATGCGAGCTTCTTCTTCATCGCGGCCGCGGGAGAGTCAGCCTTCGAGCTGGACGTCGCCAACTGGCAGGTGGTGCGTGCCGGAGTGCCGCTGCCCTACCGCCATCGACCGCTCGAGCTGGAGCTGGCCATGGCCCAGCGCTACTACGCCAAGAGCTATGACCTGGACACTGCACCCGGGACCGTCACGGACGCTGGATCGCTGGTCACCCACGAAGACAGCGGCAACACGCTCGAGGGCCTGCAGGGGATGCTGCCGGCGAGGATGCCGGAGACACCGGCGGTGACCTGGTACAGCGCGGGCACTGGATCCTCCGGCAACGTCGAGTATGCCGATGGGAGTGACCGCGCGGTCAGCGGCACGCTCGGAGAGGGCGAATCGATGCACGGCTACCCGCAAACCTCCGGGGCGCCGGCCGGGGAGAACGTGGCGCGGGGGCATTACACCGCGATCGTGATTCTCTAATGCACCGCATCGACGGCTTCGGAGCGGCGGCGGGAAACCTCTGGACCAAGGGCGATCCCTCGACCAGCACGCCGGCGACACACTGGACCCCGGAGTGGGCGAACGACTCGGCGCAGGAGGAAATCGCCAACTTCATCGAGTCCCGAAGCATCGCGTTGGACAAGCTCGACGACACCCAGCTCGACGAAGCCCTCGACGACATCCTGTTGGACGTCGACCTCCATCCCCGTCCCAACCTCCTGCGCAACGGCGGCTTCGAGGTGCATCAGTTCTCGGTGAGCACCACCCAGGGGACGCAGTCGGCACTCTCCAGCATCCTCGCCGGCCCGGACGGATGGCGGTTTGACACGGGTAGCGGCACGCCCAGCACCCGGATTGACGTCCACGAACACGCGGTCGGACAATCCGCCGTCCCGAACGGTGGGCTGAAGTACCTGGAGTGGACCCAGCAGGTGGCCGGCAGCGGCGCCGACCAGTACCTCGAGACCCGTACCGAGGACCTCTTCGCGCTGTCGGGCGTCGAGGTCACGTTCAGCGTCTACGCTCAGCTGGCGGCTGGCTCGACTGACATCGAGCTACAGTGCATCCAGAACTTCGGGAGCGGGGGATCGGCCCCGGTGACGACCAGCTTAGGGACGAAGACCCTGACCGGAGGATGGGCTCTCCATGAGGGGACCGCCACCCTCCCGTCGATCAGCGGCAAGACCATCGGCAGCCGGCCTTACCTTGCCTGGCGGATCCGGTTCACGAACGACACCGGGACCTTCACGGTCAACCTCGACAATGCGAAGGCCGAAATCGCGCCGGCCGCGACTCCGTATCCCCACGTCCCGATCGCCCTGCTGCAGCACCGCTGCGACCGGTACTTCCTGACCACCTACAACCTGCCCACCGAGGCCGGCGACCAGATCCTGCCGATCACGACCGAGGCCGGCCGGATGGCGGCTCACCAGCTGGTCCTCAACGGCACCGGCTTCGTCGAGAATCTCCAGGTCGAGTTCCGCCAGCCCATGCACCACGAACCGGAGCTGACCTGGGTGGAACCCCAGAGCCAGGTGTCGAACACGATCGAGTTCCCGGACGGCTCCCAGGAGTCGGTCACGAACGCGGAAGTCTCCCAGCGGCAGTCCGGGTACCCGGTCATCACCAGTCCCCCGGCGAACACCGACGATGTCGCCCACGCCCACTTCTGGGCGAGCGCCGAGATCGGTGAGGCGGACGGGGCGGGATAAGCCCCCTACGGGTGGCCAGAGGCGCTGAGAGCCTCTCTGACGGCCTCCAGCGCCAGGACCCCCAGGGCCAGGGCCAGCCATAGAGCGCCGTGCAGGCGCCAGCGAGCGCGGCCCCGGGGGCCAATCCTTCGCACGGCTCCGGTGGAGACGAATCCGAGGGCTTCCTGGGAAGTCAACGACCCTCAACCCTCAGCTTTCTGAATCGCTGCGCGGAGGCGCTCTCGTTGCCCTGATGTGTCCGCAACCTTGAAATGCCCCGTTGCTCGATAACACTCGTCGACAACTGCAAGCGCCTCTTTCGCCGCCTCCAGGAGATCCGGCGCGGCGGCGATCAAGCCGCGGTCTCCTGGCCCAGCGCACCCTTCTGGTGGGCCGCGCAGGGGCCCCCCTAGCATGATGGCCTCGGAACCCGCTGGCTGGGCAGCATCTCCGCATACTCGGCCCTCGGGCTCTCTTTGCCGTTGTCCTCTTCGACGGGTCCGAGCCAAAGCCACCGACGGCACAGTGATCGGCCACCGACGAAGTAGTGGGCCTTCGCGTTGTCCCGAGGGAACGCCCAGCCGCTCACCGCTTTTTCGGGTCCATCCTTGCTCATCGCATTCTCCCTGTCATGGCCACACAGGCACTCGTCCCAAGGCTCGGCTAGCACGATGGCCTCGGAACCCGCTGGCTGGGCAGCATCTCCGCATACTCAATAAGGCTCGCGGAAAGAACTGGATGCGTTTCACGGCACGCCTCAGCATAGGCGCGCACTGCTGGCTCGGCGTACGGATCGTGGCGCAGGTCGAGAACCCAATACGGGCAGCCGTGGTGCCTCTCGCCAGGCTCGCTAGAACCATCCGTCCGCTCTACTCGAAACTTGTCGAATACGGGTCCATCCTTGCTCATCGCATCAACCCTTTCTCTCAGAGCAGGAGAGCCTATGGCACCCTCCTGCCTCAATTGGCCTCGAAGGACGGGCACGAACACTGGAGACCGCTGGAGGCGCGCGCCTGGCAGCCGTCCTCGGTGTGCTCCTCCCTGTCATGGCCACACAGGCACTCGTCCCAAGGCTCGGCTAGCACGATGGCCTCGGAACCCGCTGGCTGGGCAGCATCCCCGCAACCCTCATGGAGGGGATGCGGTCCGGGCTGACCTTGCCCTCGTTCTCCAGAACCTGCTCGTGCCGAAACGACTCGAGGCCATCGGCGAGGCGGGACCTGTTCAGCTGCTGCGTCAGGCATGAGCTGCAGAAGTCGCTGTCGACCCATGCGCACGGCAGCTCATCGAGGACGCAGGCGCGTGCCTCGGTACAGCCGCACTCACGGCAGCATTTCTCGTGCACCACCTCCGCTAGGTAAAGGAGCGCAGGCGCGAGGTCGGTCGCCACGGCACCCAGGGCAAGAATCCGGTTCAACGGATCGTCGAGATCCACCGCGCTGAAAGTCTTTTCCGAGACGATGTCCGATTCTGGGCACCGATCCTCTCCACGAAACGCCTGGAGCATGAGCCGAAGGACAACCTGACCTCCTTCCAGCTCATCGCGGGACTGCGCCAGCCTGTAACGAACCTCGTCCATCTGAGCCTCCTTCTGGGGCCAGCGTGGCCTCAAGGGGAATTGGGAACAGATCCCACAGCTGCCGGACGGGGTGCCGTGGGGGCTTGGTCTCCGACATCTGCGAGATGCAGGAGCAACCGGGGTACTCACAGGAACAAAGCAACACGTACTCGTAGGACTCGAACCGACCGCCTGGCTCGATCTTCAAGCGCTCGGAACCCTCGGGCAGCACCCGAACCGTGAGCTGCAGGTCGGGGTTGCGCTTGACGCGGTGGCTCGAAGGCGGATGCCCGCACTCGTGGCAGGCGCGTTCCGGCGAGGGCCGCGGCGCGACTGTCACCTCGAGGGGCTCAAGACGGGGCATCGAAAGACCACGGACCTGGTTCAACGATCGCGCGGACGCCCACTGCAACGCACCTTCCCTCGTGAGCCACGCCCCACCCTGCAGCCGGCCGCGGTCGTCCTGCAGCAGCCAGATCGACTTGAGGCGGCGCGGTAGAAATCTCATGGGTTTGCTCTGGCGTTCAAAGTAGTGCCTTGGCCTCGACAGAAATCCGACCCGCAGCGTAGTCCGCGGCGGCCGGTGACCAGACCCAGCGTTTGATCGACCGTCCGAAGTCGATCACGACCGAGCCGTTCTCCCGCTTCACCACGCAGCCAAGCTCGATCAAACCGGGATCGTTGCCACCGGTCTGCTCGGTGCCAGTACCGTCGACCCCGGAGTACAGCGTGCAACCGGCGGCGAGCCACCGCAGTCCCTTGGCGAGAAAGGTCGCCTGCTTCTTCTCGAGCACCAGCTTGTCGATCGACCGGGAGAATATCAGGCCGATTGCGTGGCGTTGGATGCCGAGTCCCCAGGCGAGGTCCTCCTCGTCGAACAAGGTGGCGCCAGCGATCCGCGGCATCGGGATCACGTTGCGAGTCATGGGGCACCTCGAAGGATCGACTGCTCCAGCGGTGTCAGATCCCAGGTGGCCATCACGGCGAATAACCTGCTCCTACCGATGCGGCGCAGGAGGATCGGGTCGTCGGGAGCCTGCTGCCAGTCGGCATCCCAGAGCAGGTGATATCGAGCGAGGTTGCTGGGACGGAAGCGCGGGGGAACACTCGGCACCGCGGCCTCAAAAACCGTCACCCTCGATTCCAAACGCTTGTCACGGAAGGTGATCTGTCGCCGGTGTTTCCTGCCGTCCCACCACCCCCCCGGGTCAAGGGACATCAGGCATTCACCTCCAGACACTCTGAGGTAACACACCTCCGCGTCGGCCCGGCAGATGGCAAAGTTCGGCAGACCCAGCTCCGTCAGGTCAAGCGATGCTGCAACCTCATCGATGTTCAGCAACGCGCGCCCTTTGGAGAGCGCGCGGTACCCATCGATCAAGTCCTTGTCCTGTGGGCTTCCCTGGTCATCACGACAGTGGTCCCGGTACTCCTTGAGCAGCGCCTTCGCCTGCTCCAGCGGCATCTTGATGGTCGGCGGCTTCATGACAGCAGCACGACGAGCATGAGGATCACCAGCGCAGCGCGCGCGAGCAGCTCCTCGGTTCGAGATCTCTGAGCCATCCTCGTCATCTCCTTGGGTTGCGCCGGCGAGCCGCAGCTCCTCGTGCCTCGTGACCCCGCCGGCGTTGAAAGTTCCTGGCATCTGGACACCGCGCCCAGTGAACCTCCCCGTCCAGCTCGAAGCACTGCTTCTTGCCGGCCGGGGTCTTGATCCAGAACAGAACCGTGTCGCAACTGCGGCCGCGGCACGGGTTGCGATCGCCGTTGGCCTCGACCAGGCCGCGGACCAGGGCCTCGATATCCCGGACGGGCGCCACCGACTGGTCACACCGGTGGTAACGCGTGGCGTCGACGTCGAACCGAAGGTCCCGCAGCTCGCCTTTGCCCACGTGTGCCGAGGCGCTCCGGTACGCGCGGCCGCAATCCTTGCATTGGTACCGGAGCGCCACGTACTCCAGCAGGCGCTCCACCCGGTCGGTCGCGGGCATGGTCATCGGAGGCCTGCCGCCTCGACGTACCGTAGCAGGTCGAGGAGCTGGTTACACGGACTCCGGCAGCCAACGTGGCAGGGCCGCCGGAGCCAGCTCCGGCGCCTCGTCGCGGCCTCGTCGTGGTACTCCCAGCGGCCGAAAAGCTTGCAGATCTCCTCGGCGACGTCCTCCAGGGAGTCGGGAGTCGGCTCTAGCGCCGGCACGGGGCCGCGCCCACCGTGACCCTTCACCTTCGGGTTGTCGCGGTTGGGGACGAGAGTCATCGGGACACCTCCTTCGTGCCCGTCCTCGAGGCCTTCGCCTTCGGCGTGGACTTCTCGGCCCGCTCGGCCTTCGCCTGCAACTTCCAGGACCGCGGCTCCGGCAGCTCCTCCTCTGCCTCCCTGAGCTTCGCCTTGACGTCCACGCCGGCTAGCTCAGCGAGCAGCTCGAGCTGCTTCAGCTGCTGCGCACCCTGCTTCCAGTTACTGGCGTTCGAGGCCAGGTCGACGATGGCCTCGACCAGCTGCTCGCGCGCGTAGGTCCAGAGCAACCGGCGCTGCTCCTCGGGACGTCGCTCTGGAAACTTGAGGTCAGCAGCCACCTCACCGGTGCCGACAGCGGCCAGGATGTCGAGCAGCAGCCGGTCCTGGTTGGGATGGACCTGAACGCCCCTCTTCTTGGCCAGCCGCGCAACAAACCCATTCCACTCCAGATCTTGGGTGGTGGCCTCGAGGTTCTCGATGACGAAGCGAGCGCGCTTGTGCTTGAGGACGGTCCGCTTCTCCGTGACGGTCTTCCGCCGCGGCGCCTCGCCCGTTGGCCGCGGCGACGACCCCTCGGCGAAGTAGACCACCGCGCCGAGACGCTTGCCGGAGATCACCACCCCCGGGCGGCCACCCTTCGACTTGGCCTTGATGCGCCAGCTCCAGTGATGGATGGTGCGGTCGAGGGAGAGTCGAGCGGCCTTGGCCGCCTCAAAACGATCCCCGTCAACCTGCTTCCCGTGCAGGAGAGCGACCTCCTTGCCCTTGTGATCCTTCTCCGCCTTTCGGACCCGCTCCGCCAGCCATGCTCCTTCCTTCGCCAGCCAGCAGGTCGAGTCGGTGCAGAGTGCCTTGCTGAGGTCCTGTGTGTCCGAGAACCCGTTGAACAAGCCGGGCCGCGAGCAGCTGGTTTTCGGACAGGATGTGCAGGGGCCGGCGCGGGGTACCAGCTTCTCGTCCGCCAGGTCCCAGGGAGCGTGCTTCAACGTGTGCAAGCGCACGGCGATCACGCGGCGGAGGTCGTCGTAGGAGCTGACGAAGCGTAGGTTGGTTTGGATGACTTCAACAGCTGTTTCTGCGCGTTGGGGTCGAGCAGCGCCAGCTCCTCGAGCCACGCGGGCGGCCACGACTTGAGGTCGCCCTTCTCCGAGGCCTTCACCGCCTCGGGACAGAGCTGCAGCAGGTTGGCGCGGCGCGCGACCCACTTCACACTGCGTCCGAGGACCTTTGCTACGCGCTCGTGCGTGCCTCCCTCGACGGACTCCAGGAGCTTTGCAACCAGTCGAGCCCCCTCCATCGGCAGGAGGTCCTCGCGGACCTCGTTCTCCGCCAGCATGCGCAGCAGGGCCTCGCCCTTGCCCGAAACGGGCGGATGAATCACCACGGTCACCTTCTTCCAACCCAGCTGTTTGACGGCGGCCAGTCGCCGATGACCGGCGAGCAGCTCGTACTTCGCTCCAGCGGCGACGACCGGGATGGGGTGAAGCATGCCGACGTCGCGGATGGAGGAGACCAGCGACCCCGGGTCGGCCGACCGAGCCTTGGGGTTGTCGCGGTTGGGGACGAGGGCGCTGACGGGGACTTCCGCCGCGCGGATCTTGGCTGCGGGCATTGCTGCCTCCTTTCGTTCGACAGCCGGGGGTGCCAAGAGGGACGACCCCGGCCGGACTCAGAGAACCGCCCGGAAGGATACAAGATTGCGGCGGCCCTCCAAGGGGCCTAGCCTGGTTCGCCATGCCAACCCATGCCCCCCGCAGGAAGTCGGTCACGGGGCCCTACCCCCGGAGCAAGACCCGCCGGGCGGAGATCCTCCAGCGGGCCCTGGACCGCCACCACCGCAGCCGCGCCTGGGCGGCGGAGCAGCTCGGAATCGCCGAGAGCACCCTCTGTCGGAACCTGGCCCGCCTGCAACCACAAACCCGCAGCCTGAAGGCCCTCCAGGAGCTGCTGCTCCAGCTGGGTGAGTCCCACACCATCGAGGACCTTCGATGACCCATACCCCGGCGGATTACCGCGACCAGCTGCGGCGCCTCGAACCGCCGGGCAAGCTGCTCGCCAGCAAACAGCCCGACCTGCGTCTTTCCGAGTTCCATCACGCCGGTGGGGATGAGCTGGCCCGCGTGGACGGCCGCGCCGAGGACGTTCTGCGCGAGAGCATTCCGGACACGGTTGCGGAGCTGCTCGACGATTGGGAGCGTGTCTTCGGCCTGCCGGACGCGTGCGTGGGAGCGGAGTCGACCACCGCGCTGCGGCGGGCGGCTCTCGTCACGAAGGTCACCAGCCGCGGCGCCGGTGCGCCGCCCGACCTCATGGCGGCCGCCGGCACGCTCGGGTTCTTCGTGTTCGCCATCGAGGAGTACGACCCGATGCGCGCCGGCGACTCGGTCCCGGACGGCGGCAGCCGCGCCGGGGACGCGCTGACGCAAGACACCGCCGGATGGGCGCACACCTTCACCGTCCACGCTCCCATCGACACCTTGACCGAGTTCCGGGCCAGCGAGGGACGCTGCGTCGACCCTCTCCGTGAGTTCGGCAACGCACCGCTTGAGTGCGTCATCGAGCGCATCAAGCCCTCCCACGCCCGAGCTCTCTTCAACTACGGCGGCTGCATGACACCGCCGGTCGATGAGTGGTTCGCGGTCCAGGGTGACGTCCCCGCGCTCGTGGCCGGCCAGCCCATGCCTCCGAGGTCGCCGGCCGAGGGGCCGTACGAGCTGGAGAACTTCCCCAACTTCGCGGGCAATTGGGGGCAGGAGTGCGGTGACTATCCAGCCGAAGGACAGGTCGTCTGGGCCCAGATGCTGGTCAAGGTCCCTCTGGGACCGCAGTTTCCGGCGACCGACGACTTCTCCGTGACCATTCTGCACAGCTTTCCGGCGACCTTCTTGGCGGCAGCCACCTTCACCTGGCAGGCCGACGGCACCCTCTCGATGACCGGCGGCACGCTCCCCGGAGCCTATGCCGAGGAGGTCGAGGACGGTTGGTGGCGCTGTGTCCTTCCCTGGCTGGTCGGCTCCACCGAGGAGGGGGAGCGGCGCTGGATCAATCTGACGATGCCGGCCACCCCACCAGGCGCCACGATCCGCTCGTTATGGGTCGGCCACTCGGGGTTCAGCCACTTTCAGCCGCAGTGAGCGGCGCCAGCGACTTCCTGGCCAGCGAGCTCGCAGACCACGTCATGGGCATGGGCACGCGGGACTACACCCCGCCGTCGAGCATCTCCCTGCGGCTGTACCGCAGCCCGCCCGCCGACGACGGGACCGGTGGGGTCGAGGCCACGTACCCGGGCTACGCGCCGGTGCTCACCACGGCGGCGACCTGGCGGGACGCGACCAGCACCGGCGTCGTCTCGAACGACCTCTCGGTGAGCTTCCCGCAAGCCCTGGGACCGGAGGGGGCTCCACTGACCCACGTGGGATACTTCGACCCGCTGGCCAACCAGCTGTTTGTCGCACCGCTTCTGGATATGACCCAGGAGCCCATTGGCGGCGAGACGCCGGAGTTCAACCCGGGCGACCTCCAGCTGGACTGGAACGCGAACACCGCCGGACTGAGCCACTACCTGGGCCAGGCACTCGGCGACCATGTCATGGGAATGGGCACCAAGAATTTCAGCCCGCCACCGGCCATCTACGCGGACGGCTACGTGGCCGAGCCGGACGATGCTGACTCCGGTGGCACTCGCGCGAGCCATGGCGGATACGCCGCGGTGCTGACCACGCCGGCGACCTGGTCGGTCGGCGCGGCCGGGCTGATCACCTCCCTCGAGGACCTGATCTGGCCGAAGGCAACCAGCGCCGAAGGTAACGATTGGACCGCGCTGGTTCTGCGGGACGCCACCGGGGGCACCGGCAACTTGCTCTTGCACGGACCTTGGCCTGGACCGACGATCGAGCCGCTGCAGGACTCTCGCGGCATTCTCCGCGCCGGGCGGCTGCAGCTGGACTGGAACAACAACTGATGCTGGTTGAGCTGGAGATCAAGCTGGGTGATTCGGGGACCGGCATCCGGGACGGCTGGCTCGACGG
>Ga0102947_1000349_pt1 | contig 16643 bp, 14 predicted proteins | sample SalPon2A_A_D2_MG_FD_78210 | JGI IMG/M metagenome (GOLD analysis project Ga0102947, IMG submission 78210) | Soil microbial communities from South San Francisco under conditions of wetland restoration - Salt Pond MetaG R2A_A_D2_MG | ecosystem: Environmental > Terrestrial > Soil > Wetlands | place... | reverse complement strand
CGGGCTTTTGAGTCTTTCAAGGGCTGGATGCTACAGGTATACAAGCAGATCACCGGCAGCGAGATCGATGTGAAGATCAGCGAAGATGTGCGGGCTGTGTTCGACCGGATGCTGGGGGATGATGAGGCCTGGGGAAGTTACAGCGAGACTAATGCGGCAGGAAACCGCCTGCGTGATTTCGGTATGGGCACACCGGAAACTACACAGGTGCAGGGCAGTACGATGATATGGCGCGACGGAACCGGACGGGCGGCAGGTTTGATCGAGATGGGAGATGGAGGTGTTTCAGACTTGATCGTATCAGCACGGGTGGGGAACCAGCGGGCCATCGTGGAAACCCTGGTGGAGGTTGCAAGCCGCGCCACAGATATTCCCATTGCGGATCTGTGGGATCAGGTAAACAAGGTGGAAACAAAGACGCCTTTGTATCAGAAGTTCGATATATCCCTGAACGAAGAGAACCTATCACGGCAGGTTGGGGAGGTGGCAGACAGCGATTTCTTCAAGAAGCTGAAGAGGTATAAGGAGGGATTGGGTGGGGAGGGGACGCTGTATCAGCAGGGTAATACAAATGACTTCACCAAACAGATGAAGCAGAAGTATCCCAATGCCGATATATATATGTCGGAGGTAAATGGAAGAATAGTATTAGATAAAATTGTTTTACCCGAGGATGCGAGAGGGCAAGGTACAGGCACGCAGTTTATGAGTGATTTAATTGCATTTGCTGACAGTCAGGGGAAAACAATTTCCCTTACCCCTGATACATCTTTTGGGGCAACCAGTGTAAATAGATTGAAAGACTTTTATAAAAATTTTGGATTTGTTGAGAACAAAGGACGCAATAAGGATTTCAGTCACAAAGATAGTATGTACCGATTGGCACAAGAAGTTGATCCCAACATCTTATTTCAGAACGCAGATCACCCGTTCGGAACGATGGATGAAGCGAGCGGATTCAAGGCCGACAGTGAGTGGATGGATGAGGGCTGGCGTCAGAACGTGACGGACCTGCTGGGGGCGATGGAGGAAACGGCGGTCGAACGGCTGGGCGAGCGATCCATTAGTGATGCCCTCACCCCCGGCCCCTCTCCCGATGGGAGAGGGGGGTTGTCACCCGAGGGGCAGAAGATGCTGCGGAAATATGTGAACCAGGTGCAGAACGACTTGGGCGCGGTGAAGCGTTCGACCATGGCATGGGGGGAGAGTCAACGCGACTTTGCGCTGCTGAACTATAACCGGCGCTATGGGTTCGATAAGCGGCTGGAAGTGCTGGCACCGTATGAGTTCTTTTATACGCGCTCCCTGGTAACCTGGGGGATGCGCGGACTGGACAAGCCAAGCTGGTTCGCCCACTATGCCCGCCTGCTAAACATGCAGAACAAACATGAACGGGACATCCCTGAACGGTTACGGAACAAGATCAAGATCGATGCTCCGTGGATGCCGGACTGGATGGGGGACGCACTGTACATCGACCCGCTGGCAAACCTGTTCACACCGGCGAACTTCCTGCGTCCGTTCGAGACGATGATGCGGGATAAGAATTACCAGGTGATCGAGACGGAGCGTATCCTGCAACAGTGGGCAGAAAGCGGGGAGGTCAGCCAGGATGAGATCATGCGGGCCGCACAGACCCAGGAGGGCAGTTTGTGGGAGCGCGCGGCGGCAGAAGCAGCCATGAGACGGGAGGCGCAGATCGCGGATCCGTTCGATTTCATGGCGACGATGTTCGGACCAGCGTGGTATCTGTCCACGCCTTTGAACCTGCTGGGTGTGGATGTGCCGTTCCTATCGAAGGGCGACCCCAACAAGGTAAGCACCACGCCATTATTGAATACGACCCGTGCCCTTGAAACGGTGACGAAGGGAAGCTGGGCGGAGCCGATAGGCAGACTGGTGGGGCTGATCGGGAAACCAGAAGAGATGCTGCGCGAGAAGCAGGGGCTGCCAGAGTTCGGTGAGTATGGCGATTATTACGTGGACCGCCAGCTAACCAATATGGTGGCAGACGGACTGATCACATCACAGCAGGCACAGACGGCGATGATCGAGCGACAGGGTGAACTATTCGACCAGGCACGGGAGCGGGTAAAGATGGAACTGGCAATGCGCACGCCCCTGGCAGGCACGACCTACGCGCTGACCCACGAAGGATTGGGAGCCGGTGCGCAGGCATTCCTACCGTCCCTGTTCGGTTCTGGTCTGCTACCTGCCGGTGAGTTGGAATACCGCGGATTGAAGGACAAATGGGACGCGGCCTGGAAGCAGTATGATGCCGGGGATAAGACAGCGATCAACGATTTCTTTACAGACCACCCGGAGTATGAAGCGTACCTGGCAAAGGGCAAGGAGCCGGAGGAGAAACTACGTTCGTTCATGATCGGGAATATATGGGATGCCTACATGGAACTGGGAGAAACGAACCAGAAGGCGGCCCGCGCACAGATGGGTGAGGAGTTCCAGCAGGCGTTCCTGAACAAGGAAACACGCAGCTATGACAGCATCGACGTGCGGACCCTGACCCAATGGGCGCAAATGCTGGGCACGATGCTGCCGCGCACCGAGCAGACCGCGCCGGTGATCGACCAGCCCAGCCCGCAGGGATTGAACCTGTATACGCCAGAGGTAACACAGATCGCAGACAAGTATTTCACGGACCGCAAGGATAATTTCAAAGATTATTATTTCCTTGAACGCGGATACTACAGCCTGCCGAAGAGCGAGCGGACCGCGTACCTGCAAAAGTTCCCACGCTTGAAAGAGTATTGGGACTTCAAGCACAGCTATTATGACCGCTACCCCGACCTGGTAGACGTATTCAACGGCAAGGTGTTCAAGCAGGTTGATACAACCTACTGGCCGCCCGCGCTGGAGGATTATGTGGCGATGTATGCGATGGCTGGAACGCGGCTGCCGCAGGGCGCCATGAAGTCACTGGAGCAGGTATGGCTGCGGGAGGGACAGCCGTATGGTGATATGCAGGTATGGCTGGACGCGCAGGTGGTCCCGGCAATGCTGTACCAGCCGGGGCAGTAAGGATGTAAGCAGCTATTGACATTCAGTTAGCATTGTGCTACAATGCTTGTGCGATGGGAAAATATCTCAATAAACCGTGTGGAAGATGTGGAAGCAAAACCCTGTTACCGTGGAGAGAAAGCGGGAGCAGGTTTTTGAGTCTATGCGAGACGTGCGGCAAGAACATGGGGGTGACGATCCATACTCATGTGGATGGATCACAGGCGTATGAGTTGTATATGTTTGGGGGGATGGCGGATGAGGAGAAGCTGCCGAGAAGCCACAGGCTGCCGGTCCGTCATTTGAAAAAGGATACTGCTACGGTGATCGCTGCTCTGGATTATTGGGACGAGCATTGTAATACAGTGCAGTATAAAACATAGTTGGGCAGACGCTTCGCTCCCAAAAGGCGGGGGGCTCGGTCTGCCCAATGGCGCGAGCGTAAACGCAGAGATTGACCTGCGCTTTGAAGGAATGATTATGAAGATACCAAACAAAATATATTTGCAAGTTTGTGAAGAACACGGAGTTGGTTGTTCCGACGAGGTAACTTGGTGTGTTGACCGGATAAACGATTCTGATGTCGAGTATGTCTTGCTTGATCGCGCAGCCCAACTACTGCGTGCACCCGACGATCAAGACACTACGGAAGCTCTCGTTGCTGATTGGGCTACATACGCGGTTACAGAAGGCGGATTCAATCTTGACGATGCACAAAAAGTTACCCGCTTCCTGCGTGAACGTCTTGGTCGCGGGTGACGCTCGCGCCATTGGGTGGATTTGCCCAGGAGTTGAAACGTTGAAAATCACATGGACTAATATGCAGGGTCAAAAATGTTCACGTAACTTTGATGTAAAAGAGGAGTTGGTTTTATTCGCAAATCTTTTATACGTGAATAAGTATGAGCGATTTGGAAAAATAAGTTACCGCCCAACACCGCGTGCACTTGACGCGGCGAAGGCGTGGGCGTTCAAAAACAATTTCGGCGACAATAATAATTTATCATCGCCGCGCAACTAACGCAAACCGTTCGGCGGCTCTTCCAAAAGGAGAATCATGGGTAATCGCGCAGAAGCAGTAAGGCAAAAGAAGGCACGCAATAAAGGTTTTTATGCGTCAGATATTTCAGAATGTAAATATAAATATGGTGGTGCTACTTGGCACGCGTGGATGGATGGGTACCACGCAGGTCTCAGAAGCCGCCGAACAAAAGATGCACCCGACTTGGGGGAGTCGTCCGCATCTGACAGTGAATCCAAGCCCGCCCCCAAGCGGGTAATCTAAACCGTTGGGCGTCTCTTGGCGCAAAGGAGAACCGAATGGCAATGTCTCATACAGAAATGCTTGCAATGGTAAAAGCTATGAATAAATATGGTGGTAGTTTTGTTTGCAGTCTGGCAGATTGTTTTCTGCGGGCAGATGGCGATAACTTGAAAAGATTGTACAAGGCTTTTCCTGAGTATGTCGCACAGTACCGCGAGATGGCGGAGCACGACGCCCAACAAAGCGTGCAGGCGACAATTGCCACTAGCCCGAAGGTTGTGTAGTTTTTGAATAATTATCAGGTCTTGCGTTTGGCAATTGCGCCTAACGCAAACCGTTAGACCGACGCTGCGCTCACTGGCAAAGAACGCCAGTGGCTTGGTCAGTCTAATGGACGGGCATAAGCAAGGCTTCATGCAACGACCGCTTCAGGGAGATGTTGTCAAAGTACGCTTACAAAATGTAAGCGGTTTATGATATAATCTCGATACAACAAAATATTTTTTATTGTCCGCTGAACATAGAAACGGGACGCCCCACAAAGGCGTCCCGTTTTTTTATTTGGCAGGCAACCCGCATGGAGGTACTTTCAGAATGGCAGACGAGAACAACACTGCTGATGCACCGGTAGAGGAAGCGATCACTCCCGAGCCGACTTCTGAGGCGCAGGCGACCGAACAGGTCCAGCCGCAGGAGAGCCAGCAGACAGAACCCAAGTATGTCACCCAGGAAGATTTGGAAGGATTTGCGACGGACATTCTTCGCCGCGCCAAACAATCCGACCGCGACCGGAACAAGCAGATCAATGACGAACTGACGAAGATAAAGGGAGTGCTGGAGAAATCAGGCGCACCTTTATCTGAGGAGAAGGAGGCGGCCCTGCGCAATACGATCACCGATCAGATTGACGCAGAGGATGAACCGCAACCCAGAGGGCAGAGCGCAGCCCCTCCACAGGCAGATCCCGTTGGTGCTTTTCTCGGTGGAATATTTGCAGAAGCAGGCGAAACTGTGACGGAGAACGACCCGGAATGGAAAGCGTTGAAGAAGGTAATGGACGATAACTTCAACAACCCGAACGGATTACCCAAGATATTGGTAGCCGCCACGAACGCCGCGAACGCAAAGAAGGAACGCAAAACCTCCTTGCAGGAAACCGCAACCGCCCGTGTGGGTGGAGGCGGTTCGAGCGCAAATAATACCGGCGCGTCTGACCTATCCCCGACTGACAAGATCAGCAGGGGATTGAAGGAAGCAAGCTGGACGCAGGCACCCCCGAACCAAGAGGGCGGCCCGCGGCCAGGATAAGCGAACGGACGCAGCCGACACATAACGTAGTCGGAGGCTACTATGTCAAGTTACATCACACTGTCTGAGTACAGTCAATTTCTCGAAAAGGACGGGAAGATGCTATCGAGCGGCATTGTGGATACTTTGCGAAAAGAATCCATGCTGCTGGACACGATGCAGTTCCCGACCCTGAATACCCTGAAAGCAAAGAACCAGCGCATCCTATCCTTGCCCACACTGCAAAATCGTAAGCTGAACGCAGCTTACTCCCACAGCGTAGGCAAGTTGGAACCGCTGGAGGAAAGTGCCTATCTCTTTGGTGGACGTGTGCAGTATGACCACCAACTGGAGAACGGCGACGGGCTGATCTCTGACCCGGCAGCGTGGCAGGTGAAGATGTACGCGGACTCCCTGGCCTATGGCTGGAACGATGCGATCATCAACAACAACGCAGCCTTGAACGCTGATTCACTTACCGGCCTGCGCTACCGCCTGGCGAACGATATCAGCGGGCAGAATATCAGCGCTGGCGGTGCAGACATTTCACCCGACAGCGCAGGACTTGCTGCCGCATTCAACACTACGTTCGACGCCATTCAGGAAGGCATTTATGCCTGCCGCGAACACATGTGCGACATCATGGTTATGAACAGCACGACCAAGCTGCGGCTTGAATCAGGTCTGCGACAGACCGGGTTGTATGCGACCGTGAAGGATTCCTTTGGACGCACGATCACAACCTGGGGCGAAGGCGGACCGATGATTATGGACATCGGTTTGAAAGCCGATCAATCGACAATGATCATGCCCAACACCGAAAGCGCCACGGGCGTGGTGGGCGGCGGAACTTTGTCGTCCATCTTCTGCGTGAAGCTGGGGCAGGAGTACCTGACCGGCTGGCAGAAGAGTGCCCTGGACACCTTTGAATGGCAACTGGGCGTGCTGAAGTACGTTGAAATGGACTGGGCTGCGGGTATCTTCATTACCGATCCGCGTTCTGTTTCATGGATCCGTAACATTCAGGCTGTATAAGGAGGCTGAAAATGTTTGACAATTCTGAGATGTTCTATAACGCCATCCTGACCGCGAACCAAGCCGGAAGTTTTGTGAACGTGGGCCACGGGTTCAACCCGCTGGTGCTGCGGACTGTTGTTCCGTCGCTGGCAGAAACAGATGACGCGATCGATATTGTGGTGACACTTTCGGACGACGGTACGAATGCCAAGGAAGTGTATACCCTGCCGCAGATCACGTATGCAGGCGTGGTGACGAACAAGATCACCGAGTATCTGTACACGCTGCCGATGCACCGCAAGTATATCAAGGTGGCAGTGACCGTGACCGATGCAGATACCGGCACGGACTTCACGACCACAACCGCATTCCAATGCGGACTGGTACCGGCCGGACGGCATAACGTCCGATAGACCCCCCCGAATTATAAATATGCCCGCCTGGAAACGGGCGGGCATATTGCAAAGGCAGACCCATGACCAAGACTATCATCACACTTGATGCCCTTCAAGCCAGTGAAGTAATTGTGGAGGACGGGCAGGGACGCACCTTCAGGCTGCAACCATCCTTCAAAGTTGGGGAGTTCCAATTACACCAACTCATCACCCCCGAACCCGAACCACAACCCGAAGCGGAAGTGACCGAGGAAACCAAAACTGATGCAACCCTTTGTGGTGCGCCAACGGTAAAGGGAACACCCTGCAAGCGAAAACCCGTTGAGGGAAGCAATCGCTGCAAAACTCACGAAGGTGTCATTCTCGATGGAGAAGAGCCACAGCTGTAAAACCGTAGCGATACTGGGCAACGCCAGCCGGACAAGAGAATACTGCCCGTTCGATGATACCGATATCGACATATGGGCAATGACCATCCACGCATTGAAGGCACGCAGGGTAAGCGCCGTGCTGGAGATGCACAACGATGTGCTGCTGGGTGAACGCTGGTCGCGCTACCCGGATGCAGAGCAATACCGGCAGTGGTTGAAAACCGCGAACGTGCCGGTGTATATGCACGAAGCCAGCCCGCTGATACCAGGTTCGATAAAGTATCCGCGTGAGGTTATTGAAGAACGATACGGAAGCGGATTATGGATCGGTGAACGGGAAGCCGTGACGATGTTTGGGGGCACGGCATCGTATGGGCTGCCGCTGGCATTGCACCTGGGATACGAGCGGATCGAGTTGTACGGCGTCGAACTAGCACGAACACGCGCTGAATACTGGAAGGAACGGGATGCGTTCTTTTTGTGGGCAGGAAGGGCAACCGCGCTGGGTGTGGAAGTTGCAGTGCATAAGGATTCGAGACTGATCGAGCCGATGCTGTACCCGTTCTATTAGAGGTAATTATGCTGAAGAAAAAGAATTCTTTTATAGGCGATATGTACCTGGCATGGGCGGAGGGGAACACGGTGCCATTGAGCGGGGAAACGCCGTGGTATCGTGCGGGCGGTGCGCCTGCTCCAGTGGCGGCTTGGCAGCCGATAGGTGCGGCAAGTCTCGCGGCTTCTTATTTGAACCTGGTCACCCCTGGAACTTACGACGCCGCGCCTGGAGTTGCACCCGTACTACATGCGAACGGATGGACGGCCAATAATAGTGCATTTCTGACTACTGGGCTTGTGCCTGATGGCATTGATTGGACGGTGTTGGTTCGCATCATAAGTGTTACGAATACTTTGCACGCCATTATGGGCGTCTATCATAGCGCAACCCAAGCCCTGATGATTCGGCGTGTAGCTGACGACGTTAATTACTATAACGGTGGCGGTGTGTATGATGGCGGGGGCGCGTTTCCAACGGGCGTTCTTGGCGTTGCAGGAAAGAACACATACAGGGACGGAATTGACACCGCTGATATTGCAGCGAGCGGAACAAACCCAACGGGAGAAATTTTTATCATGGCATATAACAATGGAGCGGGATCGCCTGTCGCCAAACTACAAAGCGGATACATTGCAGCAATGGCGGTGTGGGACAGCACACTCACAGCCCCCCAAGTTCTGGCAGTAAGCACAGCAATGGCGGCACTATGAAAAAGATACTTATACTCGCGTTACTTTTTTCATGTATATCAGCCAAGCCACAAGTAAACCTAGTAGCATTGTTCGACAATGCACAAGAGGGCGAAGTCATCACCATTCCCCCAGGCTTTCACACGATCACCGAGAGTCTAAAACCGAAGTCGTGGCAAGTGATATACGGTAACAACGCAGTTATTCAACCAACGGGAACTTTCCCTGTGTTCGACTTCACAGGCGTTTCAAGGGTTACATCCCACAACCTGAAAACGCATGAAAGCACAGAGAACGCCCTGCTATTGTCCCGTCATACCAGTGGACACGGAGCAAACAATAGATTTTATGACTGCTGGTTGGAGGGGCTTACTCTCGTAGAAAGTGAGGGCAACCGCTTCTACAATTGTACGTTCCTAACTCGCAACGCAAACCCTGCCCTTATTTACAACGGCTCAAACACAGGCGACACATGGAGAGATTTCGCTTTTCTGAATTACGGTACAGAGGAGAACGTGTCACTGGTACAGCTGGGGCAGACGGTATCAGGCTTGGTGTTTGACGGTGGATACTTCGCTTTAGGTGTGAACGGTACAGCCTTCGAGATCACAGGCGCAGCTTCAACCATCACGATAAGAAACATAAGAGTTGAAGGGACAGGCACGGATAGTCTCTTGCTCGATAACACAGGTTCGTCCAGCCTGTATCAGTATCACATTGAAAAGGTGAACTGGACGATTCCCAGCGACTACATGATACATGCGCCACGCATCATGCACGAATGCAACCTTGACTTCATTTGGGGGAGTGCTGCAACCCGGTACGTGCATGTGGACGGTGGAACATCCAAACTGTGGCGGTGCTTTATCAAGGGGAATAAGGTTGATTGGGTGACGCTGACAGGGGGGGCGCAACTGAGAATGAACCATCTATACTGGACACAGGGCAACCCGTTACCCAGCGTGGGCGACAATGTTGTGGAGTGGACACCATGACAACACTTGCAGAAATGACCTTGAAGGTAGCGCGTGAGATCACGGAAGTATTGAACGGGACCGCGACCGCAGGCGCAGGCACGTCCATTACGGACACCGATAACCTGACCCAGCAGAACGCCTACTGGGATAAGGGCAGTGTGTGGATATTGAGCGGGGACCACAGCGGCAAGACCGCCATTGTGACCGGGTTCAGCGCCAACAAAGTGACCTTTGCAGACTTCGGTTCGACAGTGGGCACCTGCCGTTATGCCGTGGGACGCGCAACTTTCCCCTACAGGCAGATTGTGCAGGCGATCAATGCCGCGCTGGATGAGATACGGGTGCTGGGAGAGGACGCATCCCTGACCGGCGACGGTGAGACTTTGGAGTTCACACTGCCCGCAGGCGTAACCGACGTGGAGAGCGTTGAGTTTACCCAGTATGGAAGCAGCCCGGCCGTGAAAACCCCCAGCCATCACTGGAAGATACGCGGCGGGAAGATCAAGTGGGATTACGGGTATGCGCCCTGTGACGGCGATACGATCCATTTGTGGCACCGGACCTACCACGATGAACTGACAACCTACAGCGACACGCTGGATGAGCGCGTGCAGGTGGAATGGTTGAAGTGGAAGGCGTGCGAACACGCACTATATTGGGGGATCAAGACCTACCAGGACGCGAAGGAATACCGGCTGGAAGAACTGATGAACAAGGTGATCGAGCGGCAGAAGGGATTACTGCCGCAACCCATCGCCATAAAGATCAGGACAGCAGGGAGCTAACCCATGTCGATTCGTGTATCACCGAAAGAGCCGCACCCGACCCATCATATTGCGCTGCGAGACAGAAGCGGAAAGAAGCTGGGGCTGATCTTGTGCAACGAGAACGGTATGGCTTTATCGAAGGAAGAGTTGAACCTATCCAAGAACCCGGTGGAAACGACCGCCCTGAAACAGACGAGCGGCAATTCATCCTATGATATTTTCGATTACCCCTATAACCCGATTGTGCAGGACGACCTATCAGGCGGGCGGGGGAGCCTGGACTTTGAACGCGACAGCACAAAGTATTACGACTCGTTCCGTGCCAAGAGCGGGAGATCGAACAAGGCATACCTGGGACCGCAGGAAACCTACGCGGCAGGGGTGAGGTCGCAGGACCAGAACATGCCGGGCAGTGTGAAGTGGCATACCCTGACCGACGACGCACGCCATATCTATAAACGGTTCCAGGCTTCGGCCAGCTACACAGCTGCGCTGGCCTGGCTGCTGGTACGGATGAAAGGCACACCCGCCAACCTGACGATAGCGATCTATTCCGACAGCGCAGGCGATGTGGGCACCGAACTGGACAGCGTGAGCGTGGCCTACACACGCAAGGACGACATTCTGAGCGAGTGGCTGAACGAAACGATATCGCAGGCGCTCACCAACAGCACCTATTATTGGATGGTGGTGTATGCCGACAGCGGAGATAATGCGGATAATCACTGGAAGATCGGTGTCAAGGATGCCAGCGACACCACGTATTATTCAGGCGCGTTCGATAACACACCGACAGCGGCGACCTATGATCTGTATTTTAGATTGACAACCGCCAATGCGGAACGAACGTGCATCCCCTTCACCTACAAGGAGGGGCAATACTTTGTGATCAATGCGGCCAGTGGAGCGCCGAGCCTGTACCTGGCAGGGGATCGCGGCACAGCCGACAGCAACAGCGGGCAATTGAGTAAACTGATCGACGCCACAAAAGCGTGGACAGCCGACGAGTTCATAGGCGATGTGGTGATGGTGATCGCAGGCACAGGCAGGAACGAACCGCAGCCGTGGAGAACGATCACGGACAACGATGCCACATCCCTTACGCTGGATGAGGACTGGACCATCACCCACGACACAACCACGGAATACATCATCCTGAGTTCCAAGCTGCGGGAGATCAGCGGGCACGGACTGACCGCACCGGTGACGGATGTATTCGTATCGACTACGCAGGTGATCTACTTTTTGCAGGGCGATGCGGTGAACATACGGCGGGCCAAGTTCGAGACAAGCGCCGGGGCATGGACCGCAACCTATGCAGACGATGGCACGAACAAGGGGACTTATATCACCTACATGCCGCTGGCTAAGAAGATCATCCTGGCGAACAACAACGACGCCAGCGGGAATGTGAGCATTGCCGTGGAGGAAACGGTGCCCGCCTGGGGAACCAGTATCACCTTTGCAACCGCCATCCCCGTTGCCAGCAAGTATGTGCGGATCAACGGGATGGAAGTTCACCCGGACGGGGGCGGCACAGAAGCGGTATGGATCTTCAAGGAAGATGGAATATTTACCCACGATGGGGGGAGCGGCAACGCGGAGCAGATCAACCTGGACGAGTTCAAAACCGTCCGCAACCAATACGCCGGAAGGAACCCGCTGGTGCATGGGGTGTATATCTACTTCCCTTTGCAGTATGGGCTGGAAAGATATTACGGCAACCAATTTGACGACATCGGGCCGAACCTGAACGAAGGACTGCCAGCCAACCGTCGCGGTCCCATCACGGCGATGCAGGGATACCCCGGCAAGTTCTTTGCGGCGATCGACGCCGGAGCCAGCGGGTACAGTTCGATACTTGACAGCGACGGATGGCACGAAAGATACCGCGCTCCGCTGGGGCAGCGAATCAAGGCGATGGCTTACCAAACGATACCCGGAACCAACCTGCACAGATTATGGATCTACCAGGGCAATGACATGATCCACCTGCCTTTCCCAGGGAACACGGCCAACGAACTGGAGGACGCGACCTACCCGTATACGCATGAGTTCGCGGTGATATTGTCGCGGATGCACGCAGGGATCTTCGATGTTCAAAAGCTGGTGAAGCTGATCAAGATCCAATCGGAGAGCCTGGAAGTGGACGAGAACAACGAACCGATCTGCTGGTTCGAGTTGGATTACCGGCTGGATGAGGATACGGAATGGACAACCTTTGAGGACCTGTTCACATCATCGCCCACACAGGGCATCGACCTGACGGACCAGTTCGGACTGGCAGCCAAACGATTGCAATTCAGGCTGCGCGGTTACACCACGGACAACAGCAAGACCCCGATCTTTTTAGCGATCGTGGTCAATGCCGTGCTTAGAACGGATGTGAAGTATATGTACCCGCTGAACTTCAGGCTGATGGACAATGAAGAATATTTATCGGGCGACGAATACGACCCGATGACCGCAAAGAAAAAGCTGGATGTTATCGAGAACTGGGCCGACGCCAGCAGTGATTCGATGTTGTTCATGGAGTGTATCAGTCCGTTGTTTGACGGCAAGATGATTTTCCTGAACCCGCCTTCGACCCGGCAGGTACGCCATAAGGACGGGACGAAGGACCAGGGCAATGAATTTATAAAGACTGCATTTATCTGTAACGCCAGCGCACAAGAGGCGTAGATGGCATCGAAGTTCAAGATCGGGAAGAAGGCCACGAAGAAAGGCAGCCGCCCGTTCAAACTGAAGCGCGGTGTAAAGCCACCCAAACCGAAGGAAAGAACCGCACGCGCCCCGAAGTTGAAAGACCCGGCCGACGAACCGCCGTTCTTTGTGAAGGGACAGCAGGCTGGATCGAAGGATGAATACTGGACGAGCCTGGCCCTGGATAAGATCGAGGAAGAAAAAGGCTGGGGGTGGGCGTACCAGGTTCCGGTGTATGGGGGGAGGCGCAGAAGGGGGGGGCAGGTGGTGGACTTCCTGCTTTATACACCCAGCCGATGGACGATCATCGACGTGAAAGGCCGCTACTGGCACACCGGCCGCCGCGAAGATCAACGCGAGATCGAAGATGTGGCACGCAAAGAGAATTGGAACCTGATCGGATGGTTCACAGATGAGACACCGACCAAGGACAGCGTATACCAAAGATTACGCCAGGAGTTGCACATATGACGCTAACAATCAAAGGTGAGATGCCGGTCAATTTTCCGTTCAAGCCCATGAAAGTGGGGCAGGATTACGCATTCACGATCTACTTCAAGGACGACAACCGCGCTGCCAAAGACACGACCGGCTGGGACATGCAGATCAAGGGCCGTGAGAACAACGCCAACGGCACGGAGATATTCGACCTGACCGTGGGCAGTGAGATCACGCATACTGCGGCAGAAGGTAAGTTCGCTGTGAAGATACCGGATACTGTAACTGCCCTGATCGATGTGGGCAGGGTAGCCATCGACGTGAAGGTGACAGACGGGAACGGTGATATCACCTTCCCGCTGGAGGGTGTGATCGAGATGAAGGAAACGGTGACACGATGATCATAGAAGTACACCAATCGGACGACAATTTCGAGATCACGGAGAACATCGTACACGTTATGGAGGTGGCACCCTTCGGGCAGCCGGACGGGATGCTGGAATCTCTATTCACTGCCAAGGGCCAGCTACTCAGCGCGAGTGGAGCCGACACGCCGGTGGTGATCCCTGCACCCGTATCGAACGGGTTATCTCCCATCTCGGACAGTTCACAGGCGAACGGCTGGAAGCTGGGCGTGCCATCGGTGAGTGTTGAAGATAACACCAATCACCTGATCAACGGCGGGTTCAGTTTTGCCCAGCGACAAGCACCCGGCACAGATACGACCATCACGGATGAGAAGTACAGCGCAGACCGCTGGAGGATCACACGTGAGAACGCGGCCCTGCAATTCAGCCGACAGGATGCCAGCGGGGAGAGCGGACTGACATCACGCCACTTTGGGAAGTTTACGAAGATCACCAACGCCGGGAAGTTTGCGATCTACCAGCCGTTGGAGTTCGAGAGCAGCATCCCATTGAGGGGCAGGGATGTGGTATTCCAAATCCAGATGAAGGCCAGCGCAGCCAAGACGATCAAGATCGCCATCATAGAATTACAGGCGGCAGGCACATCCGATTCGTTACCAGCCGCATTCGTGGGCGCCTGGAATGTGGACAGCACGGACCCGACCCTGGGAACCAACCTGGCAGTGGTGGGCAGCGTGCAATCGTGCAGTGTGACAACAGCGTGGCAGAACTTCAGCGTGACGGGGACGATCCCCAGCGACAGCAAAAACCTGATCCTTGCGATATGGAGCGATGCAGATTTCAGCGCAACCGACTGGCTGGCATTGGCAGAGGCAGGCTTTTATCGCGGCAGTTCGACACAGACCTGGGCACCCCGGCATAAGAAAACCGAACAGGAATTGTGCGAGAGATACTTTAGAAAATCATATACGTTGGACGTGGCACCCGGAGCTGTAGACTCTTTGGGACGCTGGGGAGGCATTGGCGCAAGCACACAATATATTGTGCCATTCCATGCGTTCCCGCATTCCATGCGGGGGACACCCAGCATTGCGATATATTCACCTGCCACCGGCACGGCATCGAAGGTAGCTAATTTTGGAGGCACGGATGTTGGCAGCGCGGCATCGGCAATTAGTTTTGAAAGCCCCCGAAGTTTTCGACTAATCGGAGATAGTGGAACACCATATGCCGGTGGTACACTGTATTTCTTTCATTACACGGCCGAAGCAGAATTATAGCCGCCAGTTATCGACGGGGGAGGCACGGGTGTGGACCATATCGAGGTCGGTCTGTGCCAGGCTGAGGTACAGTTTGACCGTTTCGAATGTGCTATGCCCGAGCATGGATTGCAGGGTGTAGGCATCGCCACCATTCCGCAGGTATTGAATGGCAAAGGTATGCCTGAACCTGTGAGGGTGTACATTGGGTATACCGGCACGCGCACCAGCCGAGCGGAACATGGCTGATAGTTTTGTGCGGTGCATGGCGCGGTTTATTTTGGATATGAATAATGGATCGGTATCTTTGACATTCTCACGGGTGGCAAGGTAACGCCAGATCATTTGCCCGGTGCGGGGGGAGAAGGGCAGCAACCTTTCCTTGGCTCCCTTGCCTTTGCGGACAAAGATGCGATTGTTCTTGTTATCCAAATCTTCCACCAGCAGGTCACACAGTTCTGATGCACGAACCCCTGTATCGAGCATGAGCAGGAGGATGGCGCGGTTGCGTTCAAAGGATTCCAGTTCATGGTCGATGGGTTTGCCCTGGCGCCTGTAGACCCTGGATCGTTTCATTGCCGACAGCAAACTTTTTATATCATCCTTGGTGAGCGGGATGACCTTCTTCCTTTCTGCCTTGGGGGATCTGACCTTGCGGACAATATTCTTTTTTACTAATTCCTCCCTTTCCATCCAGGTCCACATGGCGGAGAGGCCGACGTGGTAATTCAGCAGGGTCTTATTGGAGAGTTCGGTGAAGGATGCCAGGAATTTTTCAACATGCTGGGATGTGATATCGGGGACAGGCATATCTTCCTTTAGAAATTCCCTGAATATTTTCAGGGTGTGGTTGTAATCAGCCATTGTGTTGGGGGATAGGTGACGCGCATTCATGGAAAGTTGGAAGCCCTCCACAGCAGTTGAAAACGTGATACTGTTCATAATTCTCCTTTCAGTACATATAAAAAACCATGTGCCAATACAACCCGTGTACTGGCACATGGTTTATTCAAAGTGATGGATGTGTTCCCCTGGGTAAAGACGATATGGGTGCGGAGGGACTCGAACCCACGACCTCACGGATGTGAACCATGGGGGAATGTGTGCCCGTAGGTGGGACATGGTGGGGGGAATTATGACACCGTGTGTTGTTTGTTTCATGGAACCGTTTTACCCTGCGTAATTAGTGACCGTGTGCCTGTTGCTGACATAATGTAAGGGGTTGCTAACTTTGAATTGCTGACAGTGTGTAAGCAACCGCGTACCCCTAAGATGTTTTACCCGTGTGCCGTTGGGTAATCAAAGAAGCCCACACCTGGAAGCAATCAACCCAAAGACAATTAGGACCACAACCGATAACAGCCTGCGACCCATCCAGTTTTTTATGCCACGGGTAAGGTATTCAAATATAAGAGCAAGAACGATAAGCAGCGCAAGGAACGCTAGTGTGTTCACCCACCTACCCAATGGGCATTGAATGGCTGCGTGGCAGGGACCACCCAATGGTGTTTGCGATAAAAGCGATCTGTGATCT
>Ga0102947_1000348_pt1 | contig 16652 bp, 23 predicted proteins | sample SalPon2A_A_D2_MG_FD_78210 | JGI IMG/M metagenome (GOLD analysis project Ga0102947, IMG submission 78210) | Soil microbial communities from South San Francisco under conditions of wetland restoration - Salt Pond MetaG R2A_A_D2_MG | ecosystem: Environmental > Terrestrial > Soil > Wetlands | place... | reverse complement strand
TGAAGAAAAAATAAAATCTGTTGGGGGAGAAGTGTTAACTAAGAATGGCTGAGGGTAGCCTTACTAGTGTTATTAGAAAAGTTGTTTTCAAGGCAGAACCGTATCTTCCACAGGTTCCAAAACCAAAAAAGAAAATTTCTCTTCAAACCAAACTACTTTGGTCAGGTATTGCCCTTTTAATTTATTTGATAATGGGCCAAACTCCATTGTTTGGAGCCACAGCACCTGAATTTGATTTTCTTCAATTTGCAAGAGTAATTTTTGCTTCTCAGCAAGGAACTTTAGTTGAATTAGGAATTGGGCCTATAGTTACTGCAGGTCTGTTAATGCAATTACTTAGGGGTTCTGATATTTTGAAATTTGACTTCAAAAAACCTGAAGAACGAGGAATATTTCAGACAGCAACAAAACTGGTAACCTATGTGGTGATTGTAGCTGAATCCATTGTTTATGCTATTGCCGTTTATGGCCCAGGAGTTCAGGAACCATATGTCCTGTATGTGATGATTGGACAATTGATGGCAGCATCCATAATAGTCATGTTCCTAGATGAATTAATTCAAAAAGGATGGGGCCTTGGTAGTGGAATTAGTTTATTCATTATGGCAGGTGTCGCTCAACAAATACTTTGGAGTCTATTTAGCCCATTACCTGCTGGAGATGGAGGATCTATCGGAATAATTCCATATATTGGTCAATCAATTATGGCAGGAGATCTTTCAAATGTATTGTTCCGTTCAAATCAATTACCGAGTATCTTCGGATTGTGTTTAACGGCTGGTATATTGTTAATTTTGGTATTTACTCAGGGTATGAAAATTGAAATTCCTATAGTGTCTACCAAATATAGGGGTTTCTCAGCAGTTTATCCCATTAAAATGATGTATGTTTCTAACATCCCCGTAATTTTAGCATCTGCTCTAACGGCAAACGCTGTATTTATTTTTCAAATGCTTTGGGCTAACATGAACCCGCGGAATAACAATGTGTTTATGAATATTTTGGCTCAATTTGATCCAACCAGCCCGTCCACTCCAATTGGAGGCATTATTTACTATATCACTCCTCCTCGAGGATTAGAGTTAGCAATGCTTGATCCTATGCGTGCCGTGGGTTATGTCTTATTTATGATTGGAATTGTTGTTGTATTTGGAAGACTATGGGTAGAACTAGGGGGGCTGTCTCCAAAAAGCGCTGCTCAGAATTTACTCGATGCAGATGTGCAAATCCCTGGATTTAGAAGATCAAACAAACCAGTTGAAGCTCTTCTCAACAAATACATTCCATCAGTAACTATAATTGGCTCAATGATTTTGGGTCTTTTAGCTGGAGTCTCGGATGTTCTGGGAGTCTTTGGTTCTGGTATTGGAATTTTACTTATGGTGGATATTCTAATTAATTATTATACTCAACTAGTAAGAGAACAAGTAGAAGTGGTAATGCCAAAACTAGGTGCTTTACTTGGTAGAAAATAAAAGAGTTATCGTAGTGGGAATACCTGGGGTAGGGAAAACCACTCTAATCAAAAAGATAGTGGAGAAGATTAAGGATCATGTTAAAAGTGTCAACGTTACTAGTTTTGGAACTATTATGCTTGAAGTTGCAGAGGAGAACGGCATTAAAGATAGAGATGAGTTAAGAAAACTCCCAATTTTAGAACAAAAGAAACTACAAAAGGAAGCTGCCGAAAAACTGAGTAAAATTGTTGGCGACGTAGTAATAATTGATACTCACGCATTCATTAAAACTCCTGAGGGTTATAATCCAGGTTTACCATATCATGTTTTAAAAATAATTGAACCTACTCATTTTATTTTAGTTACCGCAAAGACCGAGGAAATTTACAATCGTAGAATGAAGGACGAAACAAGGAATAGAGACAAAGTATCCATCACTAAAATTAAAAAAGATTTGGATATTCAGTCCGCAATGATGTCTGCTTGCTCAATATTATCAGGCTCTCCTCTACAACCTGTTCTAAATAGCGAAGGAAAACTTGAAGAAGCAGCTGATGTTATAATAAAGGCTATAGGGTTATAGATATGGAATTTGATTTTATTTTACTTTTCTTAGACACGATATTTCTTCAGGAGGATGGAGGCATTTTTGGATTTATGGGTGATATGAGAGATGGTCTAGGAAGCGACGATCCAATGATTAAGGGAATAATTCCTTCGTTGTTTGCAGTAGCAGGGTTTGGAATAATTTTGAATTTCTTTAACGCAGCAGTAAGAAAGAAAATGGTTGATCAAGTGAAACTAAAAAGAATTATGAAAGAAACTCGAGCATGGCAAAAAGAAAGAATGGCAGCCATGAGGGCTAAAGATCAAGCTAAAACAGACCAACTTAACAAAAAATCTTCATACATGAACAAGATGTCAATGGAAATGATGCAAATGAACATGAGACCCATGATGATTACATTTGTACCATTAATTTTAATTTTTTATCTGGTGTTACCAGTTTTATTTTCTTATACTGTAGCTTTATCTCCGATTCCTCTCAATGTTATCCCTGGTGACTTTTTCCATTTAACTTGTACTGCAGGACAGGCAGCAGATTTGGAGCATGTTTGTCAGGAAGAAAATGCCTTATTTTTATGGGCATGGTATTTTCTTTCATCAATAGCATTTAGTGGGATAATAATGAAATTAACTAAAACCTCTATGGGAGTTTGACAAAATCAATTGTAATTTCTGGTCCACCTGCAGTTGGAAAAACAACTGTTGCTAAAGGACTGGCAAATGAATTCAATTTGACATACCTTAGCGGTGGTGACGTTCTCAAGGATTTGGCAAAGGAACAGGGGTTTGAGGTAAATGGAGACGATTGGTGGGATACTATTGACGGTATGAAATTTCTTGAACAAAGGGAAAAAAATTCTGAATTTGATAAAAAAGTTGATGAAAAATTAATTGAACTTTTCAAAAACGGTGGGATGGTGATAACGAGCTATACTCTTCCTTGGTTAGTTGAAAATGGAATAAAAATATGGTTAGGTGCTTCTCATGACAGCAGTTCAAAAAGAATGCAAAACCGTGATAATATGAGTTCAGAAGAAGCATTTGAAGTAACAAAAGAACGTTATGATAAAAATAAATTATTATACAAAAAATTATACAATTTTAACTTTGGTGACGATGTTTCTGTTTTTGATAAAATAATCAATACTGATAACCTTACTGCAAATCAAGTTATTGAGTTATCAAAAGAAACTGTGAGGAAACTTCTTTGACCTTAAAACAATTAGAACAATTAGTAGAAATTGATCAAGATTTAACAGATGATTCATACGGAACTTATTATGATAAAAGACAAATAGAGCAGTTGCTCAATTATGGTCTAGTACTTTTAGACAAACCACCAGGTCCTACAAGTCATGAAACAGTTGCATGGGCCAAACGATTGCTTAAGCTTCCTAAAATAGGTCATAGTGGAACACTTGATCCACAAGTTTCAGGTGTGCTCCCACTTGGTCTTGGAGAAGCTACAAAAGCTCTTGGAGTTTTACTTTATGGACCAAAAGAATATCATGCATTGGGTAGAATTCATTCCTTCCCATCCAAAGAAAAACTAGATAAAACAATCAAATTGTTTACAGGTGAAATTTTTCAAAAACCGCCTCAACGTTCAGCAGTCGTAAGAAAAACAAGATCAAGGACTATTTATGAATTAGAGGTACTTGAGCAAAAGGAAAGGCTTCTTTTGACTCGAATACTCTGTGAATCTGGAACATATATCAGAAAACTTTACTATGATATTGGTGAATTTTTAGGTCCTGGTGCTACTATGATTGAACTTCGAAGAACCAGAGTTGACCAATTTTATGAATCTGATGGGTTAGTAACCCTGCACGAACTTGCAAACGGATTTTCTCTTTGGGAAGAAAAAAGAGATGAAACCAAACTAAGAAAAATGATAAAACCTATAGAACTTGCCCTAAGTGAGATTAAATCAGTTGTTATGCGCGATTCAGCAGTAGATGCAATGTGTCATGGAGCACAATTAGCTATTCCTGGAATTTTGCAAATAAGTCCTGACTTAAGGAAAGGAGATGTGGTAGGAATTTACACTCAAAAAGGTGAGGTGGTGGCCCTTGCAGAATCTTTAATGTCTGAAGAAGAAATACGTGATGCAACTAAGGGATATGCTTTTGAGACCAAGCGTATTATTATGGCACCGAATACATATCCTAGAAAATGGAGAACTAAACCTACTCCAAAAGATTAAAAATTAAATAAAAAAATCTTTAATGATTGTCTTCTAGAACTTTAATTTCATTTATTGCTGTGGGTTTAGTTGCGGGACTTGTTTTTGGGATTTATCTAATAGATGTGAAAAACACAAACCAGCTGATTTTTGTTGATGGACCATCTATTTCCATTGTTACTGAAAAATTTGATTTTAAAAAGGGTGAAGAAATTAAAATACGTATTGTAAATTCTGGAACTGTTCCATTAACATTTTCTGATTCTTCATATGGTCTTCGGATAACTGGGTTATCCGGAATTTTAATGTATACTCCTGATAATTTTACTGAATCTAATCTTGAAAAGTATTCCTTAGAACCGAAAGAGGAAATCGAGTTTATCTGGGATCAAATAAAAAATGATGGAGATTCTACACATGAAGGTTTATACAAGATTCATTCCAAAGGGTTCAATCCCGAACTTGACCAAATTGAAAAATCTACTACTATTACCATTTGGAAATAACTATTCAAATCTCAAGTAACATAATATATAATCAATTTTTGCCGATTAATTTTGTCTAATGACAAATGCCGGGGTCGCCTAGCCTGGTAGGGCGCGCGCCTGGAAATGATTAACCATAAAGCGCGTTCTCGCAAGGGAACGGGAGTTCAAATCTCCCTCCCGGCGCCTTTTAACTATTTTCTAAATTTTGGAAATACACACATCGGTTTTCTGATTCCAAAATTATTAAACTCGCAAAAATTATTGGCTTTAAAATTTGCAATGAGACTTTATATCAAATCCCCTTAAGACTTTTCTGAATTTCATCGAAAACCATTTCGAAACATTTTCTAAGATCATCTTCCTTGATATGAGAAATACTTGCAATGTCTTCTAGGGATGTAGATTGTTCTTCAATCCGTGAAACAGTGAAAATACAAATAGCGACTAAAAGATAGGGGGACTCATATTTGAGAGCATTTTTCTCTAATAGATCATTATATAGCGTCTGCGCGTAATCTATAATTTGATTGCTTAATTTTAATTTGAATTGAAATTTTTTAAAAATAATTTCTGTTTTTCTATCCAATATCTAATTATAAATTTCAATTCGTTATAGACTGAAATTTGTTCAATTATCACATACTTTCCTTTAAATTCAAATTATTTTTATACAGAAAATTGGTACTGATAAATTCTACGAGAGTTTTTTATGTAAAATTTTACAACAGTTATCATGAAAACTTACAATTCTGATCCATGGGAAAAAGTAAGAGGATTATCTTGGGTAATTCTAGATGAAATCTAGAGATCAGATTTATCTAAATGAAGAATCATCTATAAAAGAATCTAATTACCCAGTCGTTAATGGAACTAATTTATTTAAGCTTGGATTTTCTACCAACCAATCAAAGGTATATTTTTTTCTAAGTAAGAAAGGCTTCAAAACTGCTCCTCAATTATCAAAATCATTGGATATTCCAAGAACCGAAACTTACCACTTACTTAAAAAACTGGAAGAAAAGGATTGCATTTTAAAAATTTCCGAAAAACCTATGAAATTTGGTGCAATTCCAATTGAGAATTTTTTAGAAAAATGGATAGAATTGGAAAAAAATAAGATAAAAAATATGGAGGAAATCCTTGATGAAATAAAGAAATCAAGTCCACCAAAGAGTTTTGGTAAACAACAATAATTTTTTTACACCCTTTTTTTCATATTAAAAAGCGGTTAATTTAGAATGTTTATTTATTAAAAAGAGGATTTAGATTATGCAAGCATACATTCTTCTAAATTGTAATACAGGAAGTGAAATTAATATAATCTCAGAATTGAAAAAACTTCCTGAAATTAGAGAAGTTAATGGGATTTGGGGAAAATATGATATTTTTCTAAAAGTTTGCAGCAAGGATCCTGAGGGTATAGATAAAATTGTTTCCAAACTTAGGAATCATAAAGACGTTACCAAAAGCTATACTATGCATGTCTTATATGGTCAGGGAGGAACAATTGATCAATTAGAATCAGAGGTACAATAATCGTATTTTTTACTTTTATTTTTAGCCAAAAAAATTATTTTAAAACAATTGTTATTTCTATTATTTACCTAGGTAAGATTCTTCCAATATCCTTAAGTTTTCCAAAATTAAAAATTTTTGATATGACTCAAATGGAAGATAAAATAGCAGAATCTGGTATAAGTACAAGCGAGTTAATTCTCCATTTTAGAGAAAAGTGTGGTTATTGCGGCCATCATAGAATAATGCATAATGAACTTGGAAAATGCGAAGGAGTGATGAACAAACCCTGTAATTCGGGTTGCGATAAATTTTATCCTGAATAGTTTTTTTTAAATAAAAATCTGAATTGATAACTCGAGGGTTACTTGAGTAAAGAAAATCTAATTTTAGTGGCCTTGTTGAGAAAAACCACTGTGATTAAAGTTAGGGCCAAAATAATTATGCTTATAGCTCCAAATTCAGGTACAACTGTAAACATAACTATTTCACCCATTGGACCTTCCCAACCTTCTGGATTTTCCGGTAGACCAATTCCATTAATTGAAACCCCAATACTTATTGGTTCTTCGGAATTTAAAGGCCGAGTAATCAATGTTGAAAAACCCTTTTCGGAATAGATGTTTTTATTTTCCAAAATTTGTTTGTCGTTTTGGGTTATTTCTATGCCAAAATTTACATTGGACATTAACTGATTATTTTTGTCAATAAATGATAAATTTATTTCCAGTGACTGATTTACAACTGGAGAACTTGAGATCACTTGGACAATCATTTCTTCATTTTCAATAGTTCCTCGAAGTAAGGTTTGATCCTTATTTCCTGCAGGGGTGGTATCAATTATCCCAGTTTCTGATTCGTCATAACTTTCTAAAATTTCAAGCTGAGAGTAATGTTTGCTTCTTTCAATTAATTTTTCTACCCTATCTGAACCATCATAATCCCAAAAATAATCCTGATATAGACTTGCGCAAACCCTGGATTCTAGAGAATGTTTGTGGTGTTCAAAGAATTCGTTCCCTAAAATTTCATACAATTGACGATTTTCTTCACACCATTCAATACCATTTTCAGTAAAGTAACCATTTGAAAAAAATGGGCTGCCAAAACTGTTTTGATTTACCTGCATTAGGCTTGCTATAATGGTTACAGTTAGAATTAATTTAAAAATTTTTTTCAACTGCATTTTCAAATTAGGATAATGATTAAAATTTTACTATGAATAGGGAAAATTTAGATAGAAATTTTTTCAACAATTTCACTGAATTTCCAAGGACCACATTTATCATCACTAATCTCATTTCTAAAGAAGCCTTTCTTATGAAGTCGATTAATAATATGAACCGAAAAGGGCAAAGACCCGGTTGCACCTGGGGAATTATAATTTAAAATGTGGAAGGACATTGAATCATCCATTAAAATCACATCAGGCTCAAATCTTCCCTTTTCGTTAATTACTGAAGATCTTATCCCAGCTGTTCCTTTCTTGGTGATTTTATCAGCCTGAATTTTTGGAAGAAATTTCTTAACTCTATCAATCATTGCTGATTTTGACATTGAGGATTGAATTTCATTCAAAGCAAGTTCTTGAAATTTTTTGTCAAATATCGCTTTTCTTGCCCCTGATCCAATCATTTCTAACAATTTTGGCACGAACTCTTTTAGATTTTCTGATTTATTGTACCCATAGGGACTGAACACTGGTACGGCATTTGGTCCAATTTCACATGTACCATCAATTCTGATTATCCAGTGTGGATCCAAAAAAGGATAGTCAGGAAATTCTGGAACTGAATAAACACTGGTTTTTGTTAAATTGAAATATTCTTTCGGAGCTTTCCAATACTCTCCTCTGAAATGAACATCAGTAAATTTTTTTGCAACATCCATACTATGTGCAATGTCAATTGATTCTCCGCCTGCGGCATTAATAATGTAATTTGAAAAAATTTCATGCTCATGATTTAAAGTAATTTTCCATTTACCTTCTTTATTTTTAATATTTGTGACTTTGGTGTTTAATAGAAATTTTATTCCGTTTTGTTTGCTATCCTTCATTAAAGACTGGGTTAGTATTGAATAGTCGGTAGAGGCATCCCTATAAACACAAAGTGCTGAATCACATTTTATTTCAGGTTCAAACTTTTTTAATTCCGAGTTAGTAAGTAATTTGATTTCATCATTGGTTAATCCATTTTCTTGTCCCCAGGTTAGATATTTTTCTAAAACTTTGGTTCCCTTTTCATCTTTTGATACCTCAATCACACCATCTTCTTTGAAAGGTAAATTATTGAGACTAGAGTAATTTTTCCACATTTCATAGCCGTGAAATGCTGCCTTTGCAAACATCTTTTTCTTTTGTGGATTGTATAGATATGGGGCATGAACTTTACCCGTATTTCTGCCACTTGTATGAAATGCAACATTTTTAGCTTGTTCTATTACGGCAATTTGTTTTGATTTATTTAGATGAGATAAAAAAAACGATAAAGAGGTCCCAAGAATCCCCCCGCCAATAATTACAAGATCAAAATTGTGGGTCAATGATTTCCAATTTTATTTTTGTACTACCTGATATTAAATTCAACACGTAACAATCAAGATTAATATCATATTAAAAACCAAAATCAAATGTGTTTCCCGACAAATGTTCAATTACAGAAAAAGGAAAATCCTGTGTTAATCCACCAGAATTTGTAGTTTCTGTAATTATTGATACTGATGAATATATGGTTGGTTTAACCTGCGGAAAACATAAAAAAATTGTGTCTAAAAAAATCCAAATTCTTCAGGGAGAAAAAAAAATTCCTGTAGGAAAAATTGGATTTTCTCCACTAAAAGCAGTTGGAACTGATTGTATCAATGGTAATGAAGAAGATTTTGTCCAGTTCGATAGAAACTTTAAAAATTGAAATAATTTTATCTTTTAAATGAAATGTTGTTATTTGAAATTTTGTCAGATTTATTAAAAATAGATAATTTATTGTTTATAGTAAAAAGCAATGCTGCCACAAGTGAAATAAAAAGTAATTCTTTAAAGATTAAACAACGCGAAAACTGGATTACTATTGGAGATAATCATGATCCAGCTCACATGCATATTAATACAGAACTTATAAAAACAATAAAATTTATTCAGGAAGAAAAACCTGAACGCACAAGTTTTAGCGTTAGATTTTTTGATAATAATGGTGATCGTTCTCTCGCAGTATTTTTTACAAAAATGTATGATGAAAAGAAAAATCTTGATTTATTAAAGACAAAAAATTTTGATGATTTATGCCAAAAATATGGTTTGATAATTAAAATATAAAAAAAATCTTGTCTGAAAAGACAAGGGAAAAATATTATTTTTGTAATTCTTTTTTCTTCTTTTCTTTTTCAGTTTGTTGTTTTGCTAATTCTAATTCTTCATTGGAATGTTTGAATTTTTTCATTCTATTGGTGGTTGAAATTATTTATATAAAAACCGCCGTATTTTCTATTGAACGAATTGTGACTAGATGGAGATATTTACTCTAGAACCCTACAGAGTATTTTGGTTTTTTACCGTTAATTCCTAGATGAAGATTCTTTACTGTAATTTCAGCCATTTTAGCTCTAGTTTCTTTTGAGGAACTTCCAATATGAGGAGCTAATATTATGTTTTGAATTTTTGTAAAGGGATGATTTTTGTTTATTGGTTCAATTTCAAAAACATCAAGTGCCGCACCTGCAATAGTTTTATTCTTTAGAGCCTCTAGGAGATCTTTTTCGTTTACTATTTTTCCTCGTGCAGTATTAATTAAAAATGCAGTCTTTTTCATTTTTTTTAAAACTTTGATATTAAATAATTGATTCGTCAGATTTGTATGAGGAACATGAATTGATATCACATCGCTTTGACTAAGAAGTTTTTCAAACGAGACATACTTTGCACCAAGAAGTTTTTCTTTAGTTTGAGACACTGAATTTCGATTGTGATAAATAATTTTCATATCGAATGATTTAGCACGTCTTGCAAGAGTGGAACCTATTCTTCCCAATCCTAAAATTCCTAAAGTTTTTCCCTGCAAGTCGGTTCCAACATAATCAAATGCTCCGTAAATTTCCTTCCAACATCCTTTTCGGATAAGTCTGTCGCCTTCAGATACTCTACGCATCACATCTATAGTTAAAGAAAAGGCAAGATCTGCTGTAGCGTCTGTAAGAACTTCTGGAGTATATCCCACCCTAATTTTATTTTTTTTTGCATGCTTTGTGTCAATATGATCAAAACCCACACTAAAGGTGCTTATCACTCGAAGATTTTTTGCTATATCCATTAAATTACTATCAATCAAATCGTAAGGAAAACAAATGAGCCCATCAATTTCTCTTATTTTAGACTCTAATTTTTTCCTAGGGATGGGAATCTTACCAGAATGAACTTCGATTTCATATTTTTTTTTTAATTCTTTTAATGCAAAATCATGAAGAGTTCTTGTTAGAAATACTTTCTTTTTATTCATTATCAATGAAATTTATCTCAAACCATTTATACGATTTCCTTCTAGACTTTCTATGAGTTCTGAGCAAGAAGAAGAAGAGTTTGCGATTTGTGTAGAATGTGGAAATTCTATTGAAAAATGTGTTTGTGTTTGCCCCTATTGTGGAGAACGTGATAAATGTGAATGTGCACTATTTGATGCGGCTACAGGTGGTTAGTTAAATTATTTCACCATATTATTAATATCTAGAAAAGACCGGTTGTAATCTATGAGTTCTGTTGATTTTTCTTGGTTAATTGGTGGACCGCAAGGAAGTGGTGTCGAATCAGGAGCTAATGTTTTCTCAAAAGTTTGCGCTGAACTAGGTTACCAAGTATTTGGAAAAAGAGAATTTCACTCAAATATCAAAGGTGAGCATAGTTACTTTACCGTAAGAATCTCGGAACGATTTATCCATTCTAATGTTAATGATGTTACTCTGATGATTTCATTTGATGCAGAGACAATTTTTAGGCATTATGATGAAATACTTTCTGGGGGTGGAATTATTTATGATTCTGATTTGGAAAAAACTACAACCGATTCAGTACGAACTCTTGATAATTATTTTAAAGAACGACTTCATAAAGAACTAGAATCTAAAAATAAACCATTTACTATTGCAGGGGTACTTGAGATTGCGAAGGAAAACGGAGTTAAACTTTATCCAGTATCCTTCAAGGAAATCCTCGCGAATTTGGCAGAGGAAACGGAAAATCCACGATTGAAAGGAATGGTTCGAATGTATAATGTCATTGGTGTTTCCCTATCGTTAGGTTTGATAAAAATGCCCGCCGATTCTTTACTAAAATCAATAGATTCTATATTTTCCAAAAAACCGCAAATTGCAGAAATAAACAAACAAGCAGCAAATTATTCTTACGATTATGCGAGAACAAATTTTACCCATTTCTCATTTACTTTATCTGGTGTGGAGAAACAGGCCAACACAATTCTTGTACAGGGGCATCAAGGAACATCCATAGGAAAGATTGTTAGTGGATGTAGATTTCAATCGTACTATCCAATAACTCCCGCATCTGATGAGAGTGTCTTTCTAGAATCCAATGAAATTTTAGCGATTCATGATGATCGACCTGGTTCAATTGCTGTTATTCAAACAGAGGATGAAATATCTGCAATTGGTATGATGATTGGTTCTTCCTTGACGGGAACAAGATCTTCAACATCGACATCAGGACCTGGTTTTGCTTTAATGGCAGAAGCACTAGGCTGGGCTGGAAGAAATGAGGTTCCAATTGTTTTGACGATATACCAAAGAAGTGGTCCTTCTACTGGTCTTCCTACAAGACATGGGCAAGATGATTTATTATTTGCTGTGACCGGAAGTTTTGGAGATTTTCCAAAAATTGTTTATGCCTCAGGTGACATTGAAGAAAGCTTTTATGATACTGGAAAATGTTTTAACTTTGCCGATGTATACCAAGTCCCTGTAATTCACATGATGGATAAATTCCTTTCAAGCTCTGTTGTAACTTGTAAAAGATTTGATCCGAAAAAAATTACGATTAACCGAGGAAAATTATTGGATAAAATTGAGGGTGAATACAAAAGATTTGCTTTTACAGAAGACGGTATTTCTCCCCGTTCAAGATTAGGACTGGATAATGGTGTTTTTTGGAATACTGGAGATGAATCTGATGAATTTGGCCATATTACGGAGGATCCTCAGATGCGAATAAAAATGATGGATAAAAGAATGTCACGGTTAGATCTGATTTTAAAACAAGTACCAAAAGAGGAACAGGTAGTTTCTTATGGAATTCATGATTTTACCATCATTTCCTGGGGGTCCACCAAGGGGCCAATATTAGATGCCCTGGAAATACTCCAAGGAGAAGGAATCGATATTGGTTTTATTCAGATTAAACTCCTCCATCCATTCCCTGCAGAAAGTGTAAAATCAATGCTTGAAAACGTGAAAACCGTTATTGATATAGAGGCAAACCATTCAGGCCAGCTAGGAAAAATTTTCAAACAAAATGTTACAAGGGAAATTGATTATTTTATTCTAAAATATACAGGGAGAGGAATGACAAGTACTGAAATTTATAATTCATTAAAAAAAATAATTGAAAACAAGGCAAACAAACGAGAGGTTTTAGAACATGGCTCTTAAACTAGCTGATTTCAAGACTACGGTGCATAATGATTGGTGCCCTGGTTGTGGTGATTTTGGAATTGTTAATGCATTACAAATGGCTCTGGCTGAAATGGGAATAGAACGCGATAAGGCAACTATATTTTCGGGAATTGGATGCTCTGGAAAAACATCTCATTTTATCAACACATATGGAATTCATACCCTTCATGGAAGGGTATTGACTTTTGCCCAAGGTGGTAAACTTGCAAATCCAGAAATGACTGTGGTAGCAGTAGGGGGAGATGGTGATGGGTTAGGAATTGGAGCAGGACATTTTGTTGCAGCCGGAAGGCGAAATATTGACATGACATACATCATATTTGATAATGGAGTTTATGGGTTAACCAAAGGTCAGGCTTCTCCTACCTTGAAATTAGGAGAAAAAACAAAATCCCTTCCTACCCCCAACACAAATTATGATGTAAATCCAATTGGTTTGGCAGTAGCTAGCGGATTTACATTTGTTGCTCGAGCTTATTCATATGATGTTAGACATCTCAAAGATTTGATTGTAAAAGCTGTTAAGCATAAAGGTCTTTCATTTTTAGATGTTTTACAACCTTGTCCTACGTATAATGACATCAATACCAGAGATTGGTATGCTGGAGAAGATCTTGCTCAAGAGGCTGCAGAACGACATTCAAGAATTTACAAACTAGAGGATACTCATTTTGATCCTGTAGTGCATTACGCCGATGAAACGGAAGTAAATGAAAAATTAGCTCAAGCATTGATTAAATCCTTAGAGTGGGGTAACAAAATTCCAACTGGAATATTTTACAAAAATGAACTTATCTCTCCCTTTGCTACAAGGTTAACCGATAAAATCCCAAATTATCTTGAAAACCCTCCTGCAAAACAAAATATTTCTAAAGATGGCGTCCCTACCACTGACGTCTCAAAAATATTGGATTCCCTAAAAGTTTAGGACTAAAAAACCTAAGAAGTTATAGTCTAGTTTATGGGTATATTATTTTGCAATTGAACATAAACGAAGCAAATAAAATTTTTCGTAGGTCTATTATCAAAGGATTCTTTGAACCCCAATTGGTAACTCTTGATTTTAAAAAATCCGGAATAAAACATCCATCAATTAATGATGATGGAATGATGCAATCGGATTTATTGCATGTTTTTTTTGATATTGAAACAGGCTCAGATTATCCTGATGGAGATGAATGGTTTATTGTAGAGTTTCTTTTTCCTTATGATGTAAAACTTCCTGATGCCTTGAAGGGAGCAGATTTTTTTACTACGATTTCAGCAGAAGATAAAAAAACCTATTGGCATCATCGTGAACTTATTCGTTACAAATATGGAAAATCAAAAAAACTTACCGATGCTCTAGAATTTTTAGAGTCAAAGTACAAAGAACTCCATGATCTTCTAGAGCCAATTCATGATCTTAATTAATTGGAGTCCAGACATCTCCTCTAAAGGCATATTTTTTATCTTTGGAGATGGCAAAATTCAAACGCCACCTTATTGACCTCAGATCAAATTTGTAAACTAATCCTAAAATATCAGCAGGAAGTTTTTCAGGATCCATGTGATATGGAAGTAACTCCAAAACAAAATCAATCTTCTCAATTGCATTATCATACCATTGCTTGTCATCAGTATCTAAAATGAAAGATATTTTTGGAGTACCTAAAAAATTTATTTCAATTTTTATGGCGTTTCCAGATCCTCGACGTCTCTTCATTTCCTTAAAAACAGCTTTTACTTGTTCCCATCTTTTAAATTCAAACCATTTGAAAAACTCTTCATTAAAAGCAATAGGAATTTGCCAATCAAGGAAACTAACAAAATCTTCATCTTCTGCCTCAATTTCTTCTTGAGAAACTGCAAATCTTGAATTTAGATAGCTATATAGAACTTCAATTTCCCATGGAGAAATTCCATAGTACCTAAGATGGGTTTTCAATCTTGGTTGAGACACTAATTGAAAATCATGAATTTTGTAATTAAAGCTTCTAAATTTTGTTTAGTTATTAAAGATCTTGATAAAAACTAAAATTATAAGGCAGGATTTTTTATTTAATATATGAAGAAAGAATATGTCGTAAAAAGTATTGATTCAGCACCTGACGGGGCACCATATGTAGTAATTTCCCTATCATCAATTAAAGATCTCAAGGAAGGAAATACTCCTCCAGGCCAATTTGGTGGCTCTAAAGTAATGGGATTTACTAACATGAATGATATGATGAAAGATTTAAACAAAATGTTGGCCGGTGGCGGTGGTGGATTGGGAATGCAAGGAGGAATCACCCAATTAAAATTAGAAATGCACGAATACAAAGAAATGGGTTTGGCAGTTGGTGACAAAGTTTTCCTTGAAATGACAAAGGAAGAAAATTTGGGAATCTGAATAAATTCTTTTTTAATGGTCTAGATTGTATTGATATATTTCCACAAGTAGAACATGCTTATTGTACCTATTACAAACAGCATTGGTTTCCAGGCAAAAACCGGAAGGCTAGGGTTTGAAAGTTTTACCTTGTAATTATCAAAAATCATTTGAACATTTTTTTTGATCTTGTCATGCCAAAAATTATACTCTATTTGATATTTCTTCAAAATTTCTTCAATTTCATAAACCACAGGAGTTCTCTGAGAGAAAAGATGTTGAAGATAGTCTCGAGACACTTCAACTTCAGCATGAATTCCTATTAGCCCTTTTTTCAAATCTACCATTCTTACATGCATCTCCCAAGGTTTTTTTAATTTTAGATTAAGGCCATTTCCAATTTGGCCCGGTTGCTTGTGTTCAAATTTTACCCTGGTGAATCCCTCAGAGGTAAAAATTTGTAATAATTCTTCAAAATTTTTCCTAACTACGATATGAAGTTGTTCTAGTCCTTCTATGCTATCTGCATTAATTCTATGTTTTAGTCCATCTAGAAATGAAACTGTTTTTGGATAACTTGTCATATACTCCATTAAATGACCCAAAGAAAACTTCTATTTAAAGCACAAGGGGAAATTTTTGCCTGTTACACATTTCTCAAACCTCTAACATAGACACATTGATCTGGAGATATGGCCATCTCAGAAGGATTTATTTTCCTATCTGTTAGTTTAGTCCCAGAATCTCTCACAATTGCAAAAGGTTTTGATTCTGCACCTTCTCCCATTTTGTGATTTGCTATGGTCGCAATATTATCAATTACAGCTTGAAAGGTTACCTTTAATGGATTTCCATCTAAATCTTTTTTTGATCTTAAATCCAAAACCGGTTCTATTCCAGCACAAGAAATTGCAACACCAGATGTACCAACTCGGGCAGGCATCAACCGACTATCCACCAGAATAACTCCTACATGGATTAAAAATTTTAAAAATATTTTTCTTCTAATTTGTTCTGCCATTAAAAATGGATTTTGTGGATATAATATCACCTGGTCTTTTTTTATATTTGATTTATCAATTCCTCCATTTGGGGCCATAATATTTTCAGCTGAGGTAATTACAAAACCCGAAATCCCTCCAAAAATCTTATCGGTTTCTCTTACAATTATTTCAGCTATTTCTGGTTTCATTTGAAATTTTTTTGCTGTATCTAATCCCTTCCTCGAAACTTTGATGTTGTTTGTGTTTACAATTCTTCCTTGGGAATTTGAGATATATTTTGTTGAAATTACTAGTACATCATTTTCTTGTAAACTCATCTTGTTTTGTGCTAATGTCTTTAATAGCGCCTCAAAAACATCAAACTTTCCATTTTTTCTTTCGGAAAGTAGGGCAGAGACAACAAGAGACATA
>Ga0102947_1000347_pt1 | contig 16716 bp, 9 predicted proteins | sample SalPon2A_A_D2_MG_FD_78210 | JGI IMG/M metagenome (GOLD analysis project Ga0102947, IMG submission 78210) | Soil microbial communities from South San Francisco under conditions of wetland restoration - Salt Pond MetaG R2A_A_D2_MG | ecosystem: Environmental > Terrestrial > Soil > Wetlands | place... | reverse complement strand
TGAACTTAATAAAAAAGCACAGGATCAAGATCCCGTGCTTTTAAAAACTAACTCAAACTAACTCAGATTTCTGAATTCAAACAAACTAAACAATAGTTTTTATTCTAATGTAATTTTCTAATAACCGGGATTCTGGATGTAGACACCCCCGGTAAAATCTATTTCACGCTGAGGAATGGGATAGTACTCATCACGCCCCGCAGTAAATTGCGCATTTGCAAGAAAATCCCTTTTGGCACTTTCCGTCGCCAAATAGGCATTCAAGGTTTGCTCGGCTTCTCCCCATCTAACAAGATCGAAGAAACGGGGTCCTTCCATGCCAAATTCCAACCTTCGTTCAAATTTTAAAGCCTTCCATGCAAAATCTTTATCCGGGAAAGAGGCATAGGTACCTACATCATAAATATCCGTGGCTCCGGCATCCAATGGTCTTTGCCCGCTTGCTGCCGCCCTTGTCCTGATCTGGTTGATGATGGGTAAGGCTTCGTCCCAGCGATCTAGCTGAATCAGAGCCTCTGCCTTAAAAAGAAGCACATCCGCATATCGAATAAAATCAACATTCTTGGAAGTTCCAATAAACGGACCCTCCTTTACGTAACACGAACAATCCGGAGCCTGCTGCTCTTTCATGTTTCCAAAATAACCATAGACACCTGGATCTCGCGCCCAACTGAAGTTATAAACCATATCCCCTGCCGTATTGACTGTATTGCGATATTTAAATGGTCTTCCGGGTATCCCGACGGTATGATCAAGTCGCGGGTCCACCGTTAAACCAGCTGTAGGCGTAGAAGTGCCGTCGGCCTCCACGGTGTTAAAGATATCATTGTCATTAAAGGTGTCCAGTAGTGGCAAACCACTCGCATCTGTCTGGAAGGCATTAACCATGTTCTGGCTGGCCAAATGAAAGCCGCAGCAACCATAGAGACCGGTACCATGGGGTGAATTAAGCCCGGTTACAAAGCTAACCCTGCTTACAACAGTGCCATCATTTATGGAAAATTGCGCTGCCCAGACAGATTCGGGGCCATTGTCGAAACCATCCAAGAAATTATTCCCGTAGTCGGGTTCAAGGCTTCCGACTACTTCATCAGCAAAATTAATGACTTCCTGCAGTCTACCGGTGTTTATATTAGTGACCTGGTGTTGGTCATCTTGTTCATACGCCTGGTACAAACGCAGTTTAGCCAGATAGGCGGCCGCAGCATTGCGGTCTGCCCGACCTACTTCTTCCTGCGATTGCGGGAGGTTGTTATATGCGAAAAGGAAATCTTCCGCGATGGTATTCCAAAGTTCATCGTTGGAAATATCATTTGACACCTGTGCTATCTCATCTTGTGACAACTCCTCGGTGATATATGGTATTTTTTTAAACAATTGCTTCAGTATGAAATGGGAATGCGCCCTTAAAAAGCGCAATTCTGCCTGCCGCACTGTTTTATTTGCATATTCTGCATCGGGAATTTCATTGATCACGGAAAGAGCGAAATTCGCACGTGATATAGCCTTATAATAATTAGTCCATGTGCGGGGTCCCATCCAATCGGTCTGGGCGGCGACAGTTAGATTGTATTGCTCATAAAAATCGACGATGTCAACGTCGCTACGGCCACCGCCACCTTTATACGCATCATCTGAACGAACACTACCATATACCCACATATGTGTAAGAGGGCCAATCATTTCATCATTGGCAATCCCTGCATAAGCGGCGACCACCAATGCCTCTGCGTTTTCGGCTGTTGCCACATTTTCATTGGACAGTACACCTTCCGGCGTGTATTCCAGGAAATCCTTAGTACAGGAGACGAAGAAAATCGTCGCCAGCATTGCTATTATATATATTTTACTTTTCATGGTGTTCAATTTTTTAGAAGTTTAGATTAAGTCCAAGCGAAAATACCGTAGGTACGGGTATCCGGTTAACATCTGTACGCTCAGGATCCGATCCTATATAGTCTTTAGGTGTGATCCAAAAGAGGTTTTCACCCTGCAGGTAAATTCTGAGCTGAGTGAGCCCCGCCCACTTATCAATTAAATCCTTGGGCAGGGAATATCCTATCTGAACATTTCTGAGCTTAAAATATGCATTGTTTCTAAACAAATAGTCCGATGTACGAAGGTCATTAAAAGCAAGCGAGAGTGAAGGAATGTCGGTACCTGTGTTCGTCGGGGTCCAGGCATTCAACACTCCCAGGCCTGCGTTCTCCCGGCCTTGAACAAAATTATTCCAGAAAATATAGGGATCCTGACCTATTCGCCCGGTGACACCAGAGCCAAAGGCAGAAAAGTCAAAGTTCTTGTAGTTTAGATCGATGCGAATCCCATATTCTAAATCTGGCAGGGTATTACCTATAAAATCCCTGTCATCACCATTAATCACCCCGTCGTTGTTGATATCCTTAAACTTAAGTCCACCCGGCCGTGCACCCACCTGGTCTGCAGAGCTGTCAATATCTGCCTGACTTTGGAAAAGACCATCGGTCTGATACCCGAAAATGGCGAATTGAGATTGACCCACTATCGAATTCTCGGCGGTACCGGGAAATGCAGCCCTGACCTCCTCCGGCAATTCGGTGATTTCATCTTTGAATGCTCCGAAGTTGGTGGATATACCAAAGTACAGCCCGTTCTCGAGGGTTTTGGAATACGCGAGAGAAAGCTCCCAGCCCTTCGTCTCTGTTGTGGCACCATTCAGCACGCGCTGTTGCCCTTCACCAATGACAGAGGCAATGGGCGGTGTTGTAAGGATGTCACTGGTCTCCCTGGTGAAATAATCAAATGTTCCGGCAATGTTGTTATTAAATAACCCAAAATCCAATCCTACATTTAGCTCTTTAGTGGTTTCCCATTTTAATGCCGGGTTAGCTGCCTGAATGGAGACAAAACCTGATGGCAATGTTCCTCCGTTATTGCCAGCCAGGTCATAGGCAGTACCGACGTTGTAGTAGATCTCAAAGAAACCTGGTGTAAATTGCACTTCATTTGGGCCGTACCGGGATTCAAAAAGCCCGAAACGTGCCAGGTCCCCAATGTTTTGGTTACCAACCTCCCCGTACCCTGCTCTCAGTTTTAAATTTGATATTATGTCATGATCCCTGAGAAACTCTTCTCCACTGATTCTCCATCCAAGGGTTCCGGCCGGAAAAATACCATATCTGTTGTCAGGACCAAATCTCGAGGAACCATCCCTTCGCAGGGTAAAGGACGCAAGATATTTATTTGCAAAGGCATAGTTAATTTTACCAAACTGAGATAGTAACCTGCTACCACTCGATGTACCGTTGGAGGTTCGTGCCCCTGTGGCTGCTCCCAGAACGAAATAGGACTCTGTTTCCACTGCAAATCCGTCTGCTGAAGCAAATACGCTATCAAAATCGTTCTTTACCGATTCCGCACCAATAAGAACTCCAAAACGATGATCACCGAGTTCCAGGTTATAATTGAGGGTATTGGTAAACACCAAACTGGTAAACTTATTGGAGTCGATGATGAGCCGGTTATTGCCCCTGGTAATAAAACCATTGCTTACCGTAGTTTCAATATCCTTTCTCCTAAAATCGTTAAAATCAAGACCCACGCTTGTTCTGAATACCAAATTGTCTAAAATTTGCCACTCTCCCCAAATATTTCCGAAAATGGAAGTTCTTTCTGTATTGTCCCAACGGTTCAGGTATTGCATCAATACGGGGTTGTTTCTATCACTATACCCGGCACCAATAGGACCTGCAAACTCTCCGTTGGCATCCTTGAGTGGAATCGTCGGTGCTAAAGTAATGGCAAGGCCCGGGGTAGGAGCACTACCGACATCGGGAGATGCCAAGGTTTCATCCGAAGTAGAAAACTGTGTGTTTACACCGAATCTGATCATGTTGTCAAAAAGGTTGAAGTTCGAATTCAGTTTGGCGGTGTAGCGGTCATAATTAGTATACTTCAGAACCCCCGTATTTTTTAAATACCCCAAATTAATCATATGGAAGGCCTTTTCAGATCCACCTGATACAGTAACTTCATTATTAAATACATAACCAGTTTCATAAGTTTCGTCCTGCCAGTCTGTATCCCCTGCAGGAACATTAGAGTCTCCGCCTACGAAGGGTTGTACGGTTACCCCATTTAAAACGGGATTGCTGAAATCGCCATTCCAGTCAAAATTGTAGATCTCACCATAACCGCCGGCAGGATCAGCACCGTCGTTTACGGACGCTTGCCAGATTGCCTCACCCCTTTGCACAGCATTCAGCATGTCGTAGCGTTGTTTTTTTTCTGACAGCAATGAGAGATTGGAATTGATGCTCACGTTGAATTTCTCTCCATCAGGTGATTTGGCGCTATTCTTTGTAGTAACGATAATAACTCCATTACCCGCTCTTGCTCCATATATGGAGGAAGCGGATGCATCCTTTAACACCTGTACCGATTCTATGGCACTTGGGTTAAGGCTCGAAAAGACTTCCTGGCGCACTGTAGGTACTCCATCAATTACATACAATGGGTCGTTATTCCCAAGCGTAGTTACCCCTCTTATCAATATGCGGCTTGAGGTTCCCGTAGGATCCCCTGATTTTTCCACAAAAAGGCCGGGGACCCTACCCTGCAGTGCCTGCATTGCATTTCCAGAACTCAGGCTTTGCCCTTCGACCGGGGCAAGTTCAACAACAGTAATAGCTCCGGTTAAATCTGCCTTGCGTTCCGTTGCGTACCCTGTCAATACTACTTCTTCCAATTGTTGTGCATCGGCTTGCAGGGCAACATTAATAACACTTTGGCTGTTCACAGGTACTTCAACCCTTAAAAAACCTACATAACTGAAGGCAAGGGAAGCATCCGTGGGTACATTTTCAATGACATAATTGCCATCAAAATCTGTGGTAGTACCGTTGGTTGTTCCAACCACAACCACAGTTGCCCCCGGTAATGGCATCCCATCATCCGAAGAGGTTACCGTTCCGGTCACTTGCCCCTGTGCCCACAGCCCAATGGGGGCAAAAATTAACAGGTAAATTAAATACTTCAATTTCATAATAGAATGATTTAGTTAAATTTTAGTTCATGAGTTTCCATATAGTTTATTGTAAATGCTTCATTTTCTGAAGCCACTGATAATGAATCAAAGGGTTCTAGAGGGAAAAAGATCTCCGTCATTACGGTTTCTCCATTGTCAAAAAATAGTTCAATAGAGGTTTTGTCTAACAGGACGGTAGCAGTAAGCCCTTCATTTTTTGAGGTCCTCGGAGCTCTGGATATTCTATCCGCAAATTTTTCCGAGAAATTCACTTTTCCGGATTTGGACCGGTCCACATAGAATATCCTATCTTTATTATTGTAACCAAACAGGAGTTCATCCCCCGCTTTGTTTGAGAGTTTAAAGTTGTAAGTGGTACTTGTCAGTTCTTCAATCTTCAGATATATTTCGGCTTTTGATAAATCTATTTTGTCAGATGTGATCAGGGGTATTTCATCTTTTACAAAAATGTCTTCCACTTTATACTTGGTACCCCGGTAATTATTGAGCTCCCTGACGGGATTGGATACAAGGCGATAGGTTTTGGCTCCTTTTATTAAATGGAGCTCCCTGGGTGAGGTCATGGCACCCCGCCAGGGATCCGTGGGAACATCGTTTGCATACATCCAGTTAGACATCCAACCCATAAATAACTTCCCACCACTTGCCGTACGTACATTTGACCACCCGACTCCGGCATAATTGTCGCGTCCGTAGTCTACCCAAAAATTATGCTCACGAGCCAGTTCTGATTTAAATGTAGGGTCTAAGGTGAAATTGGTCCCATCGAAATCACCTATGAAATATTGTGTGGCAGATCCGCCATTAGGTCCACCAGGATTAATGCTCACCAGGAGCACCCATTTTGTCGCTTCAGAGCCTGTAACCTTTAATGGGAAGAAGTCCGGGCATTCCCATACCCCGTCATGATTTCCATAGGTTACACCGAAATTTGAAAGATGCCTCCAGGTTTTTAAATCCTTTGAACTGTAAAACATTATTTCCTGACCAGCGGCAAGGACCATGGTCCATTGCTTATGTTCCTCATTCCAATTCACTTTCGGATCCCTGAATTCGGGTATTCCCCTGTTATCAATTACCGGATTTTCCGGGAACTTAGTAAACGTCTTGCCTTCATCGAGGCTATAGGCAATGCCCTGTGTCTGCCTCCAGGGTTCATTCTCATTCTCACTTTTTTTAGCATGGGTAAACATGGCAATGACGGGCCTGGGGCTAGACGCTGTTCCTAAACCGGAAGTATTCTCTATATCAATGATGGCACTGCCTGACCAAATATCGCCTAACTCATCGGGATACAGGGCTATGGGCATCTCTTTCCAGCTGATCATGTCAGTGCTAATGGCATGGCCCCAGTGCATTGGGCCCCATATGGTGCTATCCGGATGGTGCTGATAATAGAGATGATAATATCCATTATAGAAGAACATCCCGTTTGGGTCATTTATCCAACCCTGCTTAGATGAAAAATGATAGTTAGGGCGATATTGTATTTCCGGAGAGGCCGTAATTGCATCATCGGGCGGTTCATTGCCTGAGGCTGAGTTTTTATGGTCCCCCTTGCAGGAGTAACAAATGGAGATTATGACTATTGCCAGAAATCGGTTTAAAAGATTTATTTTCATGTACGTTTATCCTATTAAAATTTTACTTAACCTATACCGTTTCCACTTCCAGTTCAAAGATCTTTGCAAGATTCTGCAAATGGGTTTTCCATTCCCCGATTAAGAAAACCTGGTGGTGGGAATAGAATTTCTTGATTAACTCCCGGCCGTTCGGAACTCTCAGAATACCACCCCTTTTGCAATGTGAATTCGGGTATTCAACAAATCCTTCAAGTTCTGTTTCTACCACCAATATTTTATTTAGTAAGGGACCTACTTTGATCATAGTGAGCGGGCCGGGATCGATCGTGGCATCAATGGCATGGGCGTTGTCATTCACAATGTCAAGTACCTTTGGGCGTAACGTCCACTCCCTGGCATAGCAGCAAGGCACAATACCAAAGTACCCGCAATGGGCCAGCAGGACGTGATTCTCGGGTTCTTCCACCTCGGGGAATGCTTCAATTTTTTCATGTTTAAGCGCTGCATCTCCCATTAAAAATGGATAAATATTGGTCATCATAATGGGTGCACCCAGTGCCTTATGCGCTAAATATTTGGTTAGCAAAGACATGATGTCTGCCTCGCAGACCCAGATGATCCCCATTTCCTCAAACAACATGTCCCATGCCAGGCAGGGGGTTGTATTACAACTGTGGGATTCATTCAGGCAGTTGATCCCTACGCCAACCACAGCAGCATCATTAAGGATATCTGATTTTACAACGATGTAGAGTTTCACGGCGTCCAGTATGGAGCGATTAGAAAGCTGTGACGTGGGTCTCTTCCAGGTTTGCCAGACTGTTTCCGCCGCGCTATCGGTTATTTCTGTCGCTCTCCGCCCTAAATCGGCAAAACTTTTCTTTTCAACAGTTATTCCGAACTTGGCCTCGATGCCGTTAATACACTCTTCCTCAAACCAATAAAAACGTTTAAAAATTTCGGATTGAAACCCTTTGCCCGGATCATCCTGATACACCAGAAATTTGCTACCCTTAGCTGAACGTCTAAGAGCGAGTGAGGAACAAATCTTATGAGTTTGGTCCAAGTTGTTTGGGAATAGCAATTCTTTCCCGAGTTCCCTTAAGTACGTATATATTTCCCAATCCCACATGGAAAATGTACCAAATTCTGAGGTCACGAGCAGAATAGGATGTTTAATTGCCAAAATTTCTTTTTTTTGCCGGTAAACGTCAACTACCAGTTGCAGGAACAATACGCCATCGGCTTCCTTTGGAATCGCCTCACCCACAGCAATGGGATCAAGTATCTTGGCAGATTCCTTAAGCAAATCCTTTAGAATACCAAGCTGTTTGTGGTAGTCCGTGTCCATTCCTGATTTAAAATACATTGGTACCAGTTGGGCTTTCATATGTTTTTATAGTTATTTCTATGATAAGAATAACAGACCTTTTAATCAGCCGGTGTATTATCAATTTCTATTACCTCAATTTCTTTAGGCTCGCTCGATTTAGTAAGTATTCTGCTTAATTCTTCCAATGAGACCCCTTTGGTCTCTGGCATAATGAATGCTACGAACAGTAACTGAAGCACCATCATAATTGCAAAGAAAGAAAACACTACTCCGGGCCCTATTGTTGCAAAAAGAATTGGGATCAGGGAGGGAACCACTGCGGCAAGTATCCAGTGTACAGAACTTCCGAACGACTGGCCGGAACCTCTCAGGTGATTCGGAAAAATTTCGGAAATGAATACCCATATCACAGTACCCTGGCCAATGGCATGTGCCCCAATGAACATGAACAAAAATACAGGCATCGCCATTCCACCCCATCCCAGGAAGAATCCACCGGCCACCAATGACAACGATATAATATAACCTGCTGAACCAATGTACATAAGCTGTTTCCGGCCCATCCTGTCAATCAGGTAGATTCCCAAAAGGGTGAATGCCATATTGGTAATCCCAAGACCAATACTGCTCAATAAGGCTGAACTCTCTCCTAGTCCGGATTCTGTCAGAATCCTCGGAGCGTAATAGAGAAAGGCATTGATACCGGAAAGTTGATTGAAAAAAGCGATTAAAAAAGCCAGTATTAATGGAAAGCGGTATTTTTTGATAAAAATATTCTCCCCTGGAATTGTGTTCTCGTTTTCAATGCGGATTTCATGCATAAGCCTTTCTGGGTCCTGATCGGGGTTAATGAGTAGAAGAACCTTTCTGGCCTCATCCATACGATGTTTGGTCAGCAGCCATCGAGGACTTTTGGGAAGGGTTAGTGCAAAAAGGGTATACAAAATAGCAGGTATGGCCTCTACGCCAACCATCCACCGCCAGGCATTTTCACCGATGTTGTTGAGCAGGTAGTTTGAAAAAAATGCTATGAGGATACCAAAGACAATATTAAATTGGTATAGCCCTACCAGTTTGCCCCGATCTTTTGCGGGTGCAATTTCTGAGATATAGGCAGGTGCGGCAATGGTGGAAGCCCCAACCCCCAAACCACCGATAAATCTGAAAACTGCAAAGGTGATCGGGTCATTTGCAAAAGCGGAACCCAGGGCCGAAAAGGTATAGAGGACACCGATCCAGATCAGCGTCTTTTTACGACCTATTCTGTTCGTGGGTATTCCGCCAAAAAAAGCGCCCACTACAGTTCCCCATAGCGCCATCCCAATTACCACGATCCCATGAAATGCATCCGATGAACCCCATAGCAGTTGTAACTTTTTATCCGCTCCTGAAATGACTACGGTATCAAAACCGAACAGGAATCCTGCAAGGGCTGCTGTAATCGACCAAATCAATATTTTTTTCATAATCCTTCAATGTTTCAACGGAAGCACTAAAGTATTCGAATAAAAAGCTATTGTTCTTTAACGATGTTGCAATATATTAAGGTTATGTTATCAGAATTTCTATTAATCTTTAACTAATTAAATATCAATATTTTATATTTTTTTTTTAACACTTTACAGCCTTTGGAATTATACTCATGTTACAGTATCTCAAAAAATGATACACGTAAGGGAAAGATTAACGGTTTGTTGATAGGGATGCACTGGTCAATTACAGCGATTTACGATGCATTACAGGTGAGGTGCCATATTTATTCTTGAACGCAGTCGAAAAATAATTGGGCGATGAGAAGCCATTACTGTAGGCAATCTCAGAGATACTTAGTGAAGACTTTTCCAGCATGGATTTGGCCTTTTCGAGTCTGAAGTTGCCGATATAGTCACTGATATTGACTCCAAGGATGGCTTTTACTTTTCGGTACAATTGTACCCTGGAAATATTCAGTGAACTAGCCAGGTTCTCCACCGTAAAGTCGGAATCGTCCAGGTTTTCCTTGATGATGGTGTTCAGATCACCAATAAACATTTGCTCCATATTTCCAAAAGAGTCGGTTTTCTCAATTTTGTAAATGTTGTTTGTGTAATAATATCGTAGCTTTTCCCGGTTATACAACAACGTTTTAATGGATTGTACCAATATGGAATAACTGAATGGTTTGGTTAAATAAAGATCAGCCCCTGACTCGAGTCCCTGTAAATAAGATTCTTTGTTTCCCAGGGCCGTTAAAACTATAATTGGAATATGCGAAGTTCTTAGGTCCCGTTTTAATTCCTCACATATCTGAAAACCACTTTTTGTTGGAAGCATGATGTCGCAGACAATGATGTCTGGGATAATTTCCACTGACTTTTCAATGGCATCGGTACCATCCGAAAGATATATATGGTATTCTACTTTCAATTTGTTCCCTAAAAAGGTGGATAATTCCAGGTTATCCTCAATGATCAATATGGAGTATTTTTCCTCACCCGTATCTGGTTCCTTTAGTAAATAGTGCTGATCTTCAATGGATTGCATGGAAAAATCCATAGTTTTGATATCAACAAGGTCGGGTTCCACAATAAGTTCATCTTCATCAAAATGGGCGTTGCCTTTGTAGAGGGTTACAATAAATTCTGTACCGTGCAGTGACCGCACTTCGACCTTACCCTTATGAAGTTCAATAAACGCTTTGCTCAGGTGTAACCCTATCCCAGAACTGTTCTTTCTATTATTTGAGCCCTTGAAAAAAGGCTTAAACACGTTCTTGATCTCATCTTTAGGTATTCCTATACCCGAATCCCTGAAATGAACGGATACAGTATTTTTATCCTGTTCATCCCTTATCTCAATACAAACTTTTCCATTGTCGGGCGTAAATTTAAAAGCATTTGACAACAAGTTAAAATACACCTTGTCCATCAGATTCCTATCGAAATAAATACTCAGATCCTTATGTTCACAACTTAGGCTATACGCAATATTTCTCTTTTTCGCTTCATGACTGAAATCGTTAAAAATACTTTGAGAAAAGACATACAGATTCGTTTTTGAAGCTCTTAGATTGAATTTTTTATCCTCTACTTTCCGGAAATCGAGCAGGTTATTAATAAGCCGGAGCAAGCGGTTCGAATTGTTATAAATTAAATGTACCTCATTTATTATCTTGGTCCCCCTTTCTTTCGCTATTTCGGCGATCGATTCAACCGAACTCATGATTAAGGTTATTGGGGTTTTAATTTCGTGAGAAAGTCCGGTAAAAAAATTCAGTTTCGCTTCATTACTTTCCTCGATCTTCCTGGCGAATTTTGCAATTTGCGACTTTTGAATAGTGATCTTTCTGTTGCTCAACTGCAACCGCCTGTTCTTCTTCTGGATCGCAAAAATGGAATAAATACTATATATTGTAAGGCTTAGGATAATAGCTAAAAGGGCCATAGTGGTCTTTAACAGATTATTCTGGGCGTAATATTTTTCTTCCTGGTTCCTCAATGCAAGGGTCTGATTTTCAATATCCTCCTGTTGTTGATTGATCTTATCGAATTGGAACTTCATAATATCTGCATTCCGTTCATCAATAACCGTCGTACCCAATAAATTGATCTTTTGGAATTCCCCCCCACGGACAATTTCCATGGCGAGGTCCAGGGACTCCGCTCCACCTGTTGGGTATAAGATGGACGCTTTAAGTATGCCTCTGCGTACCAATTCAATGCCCCCCTCATCCCCATTGAGGCCATCTACTCCAATGAAATCTATTTGCTTTTCCATGCCCTTTTCACGGGCCACCTGCCATGCCTGAAAGGCCATCTGATCATTAAAGGCATAGACATAGTCAATTTTCATCCCTTTAATGGAGTCGAGTATACCGAACAATGCATTTTTTGGGGTGCCGTCTATTCCACCGTTGATACTGGCAACAAGGTGAATATTTGGAAATTGCCCTATAGCGTTCCGGAACCCCTCGCTCCGTTCCAGCACCGGCGACGAATTGTCGCCCCCTCGGATCTCAATGACATTTATGCGTTTGTTTGATCTGGCTGCAATATAGTTTCCGGCATTTTTTCCCACCTCTATATTATCGGCTCCGACATAGGTTGTAAAGTTTTGGGAATTTATCTTTCTGTCAATCAAAACTACCGGGATGCCTAATTCGAGGGCTTTGTCAATTACCGTGGTGATAGTATCCGGTTCAATAGGAGACACGATAAGCACATCCACACCTTTCGAAATCAATTTCTCAATGTCGGCCATTTGTTGCCGAACATCGTTATGTGCCTCATAGATGGTTAGCTCTGCGTTTGGATAAAGAGAAGCCTGAATTTTCATTGAGTGGTTCATGGCTTCCCGAAACGGGTGGTTCTTCAGACACTGTGAAAAGCCTATGCGTACTAGGTCATCCTCTGTATTTCCTTCACAGGAAATCAGGAAAGCCACCAAACTAATGGAAAGCAACACGCGAAGACTTCTTGTTAAATTCATGCTGATAAACTGGTTATACATAAATTTAATCAAAAATGAACGAAAATATCCATGAAGCCCGGATGAAGAACCTTTTATCTTTACCAGGTGGGCAAGTAATGCACTTCGAAAGCGACTAATGCCTGTTTCCGTAAGCCCTGTCCAGGAAGAGGTATCGGGCATCATTTTCGGCATGTTTCTGCTTGCTCTCTACATCGAGTACCATTACAGGGGGTGATACTTCGCCACCCCTGGCTGCATCCCATGGAGGCAGACCTTCCCCGTTCGGGTTACCGGTCCTGATGAAATTGGCAAAATAATTTTGCATGGTTTCCGATACCTTGTAATCCTCTGCGGTCCAGGCATAGTCATCAACCAGGTGGAGATTGCCCATGCAGTATTCAATTTCACAGGCATGCGGCGCCCCGATGGGTTTTGGGGCCTCTGGAGCATCCGTGCTCTTTTCCACCGTTCCGCCGGCAAGGCCGGAGGTGAGGGTATCATCTCTCAGGGGTGGCCGTAATTTACTGTACAGGTAGCGGTATACGGGTTGATCGCTGTGGTTTCGGTGGAGGTCGAACCATTTCCAGGTACTGTAAACAATAAACCGGTCAGAGGCCAAAGCAGTTGCTGAATATTCTATTTCCTTTTGTGTGCTGTGTGGATATAATTCAAGTACTTTTTTGTGATCTTCGGGGTACAGTTCTTTCACCCTGCCAATGTAATTTTCTTCATTATAAGGCTGCCCCTGCATTACCGCCATACCGGGTATTTCGGCAGAATTCCACCCCAATAGAAGGGGCACTTTGGCCTGTTCTTTATTCCTGAAAATCTCGGGAAGTGTCGCAGGCAGAAAATACCCGTCAATGGCAACCGGGAAACCAAAGCGCTTCGATTCGTTGTAGATCTCATAGACGTCCCGTGTGCTTAACTGCCTCAGTTCCGCCAAAGAAGGATAACCAGAATTTTTTGCGAATTCAAGCCCTGTTTGTTCGGCCTCCTTTAAAGGTACCGGTGCCAGGGTAGGATGGATACTTGCCCCGCTTTCACCAATGGCCCCGGCAATGAGTTCCCCGGACAACGGGGAAGCCATTTGCAGGCTTACCCCGATAGAACCGGCAGACTCCCCTGCGATGGTTACTTTTTCAGGGTCACCCCCAAAGGCTGCGATGTTTTTTCGGACCCATTGCAATGCGGCATTCTGATCGAGCAATCCATAATTACCTGAGGCCCCGTAAGGTGCTTCGGCACTCAATTCGGGGTGGGCAAAAAAGCCGAAGATGTTCAGCCGGTAATTGGTGGTGACCACGACGATCCCTTTTTTGGCCATGGATTCCCCATCGTATCTAAATTCCGATGCATCACCCGCAACATTGCCACCTCCGTAAAAATAGACAAGCACCGGAAGGTCTTTGGTGTTTCTCGTCGCCGGGGTCCATATATTGAGATACAGGCAATCTTCACTTACCCCTTTGGAACGCGATTTCATATCCCCAAAGACCATGGTCTGCATAGGACGGGGCCCAAAAGCCTTGGTTTCCCTGACGCCCTGCCAGTTTTCCAGCGGCTGGGGAGCCTTCCATCGGAGTTCGCCTACGGGAGGTTTTGCAAAGGGTACCCCGAGATAGGTCTGTATCCCGTCATGCGTATTGTATTGTCCTTCAATGATACCGTTTTCAACTTTTACCTGCACCGGAAATGCATTTTTGTCCTGCGCTATGGCAAGGCTTAATGGTAAAAGGAGGATGACAAATAGAGATGTTCTCATAGGGTGTGTTTTTAAAATGGTCATTTTTATGTTTTGGGTCGTTCAAAATCAAGTTCCAGAAAATCCCCGACACGACTTTTCCAGAAATTTTCTACAAACCGGCTATGGTCCGGATGTCCGTTATAGTGCTCATAGGCTTTTAAGGTATCAAATTCCATGGAAATACCATAATCGAATTCGTTCGTCTTACTAATTTGGGGAAGGCATTCAAAATTCTTAACGCCTGGAATGGAAGCTAGTTTTTTAACTTCATCCATAAATACCTTTTCTTCGGATGAGCCTTTTGGAACATTCAATTTAAAAACAACGGAATGGCGAATCATGCACACTATTTATCTGGTTATACTGGTATTTCTCTGCATCCTTTTACTCAAAAGCAAAAATAAGAGCCCGCAGGACAGCCAGGCAGGCAAGGTCACAAAGGACAAAAAGACGTCGAATTGTATCGAGATAAAGTAAAACAAACCAAAACTAACGGCCCACGCCAGGAAGACCGCCATGTTGAATTTGATCTGAGCCAGTTCGGCATAATTTTTTACGATCCCAGCCTGCTTGTAAAAGAAGTGTTCAAAGACGATAATGGCTCCAAAAGGCGCCAGAATAAAGCCGTAAAGAGCCACAAAATCAAGTAGCTTCATGGCAAAGGCGGGAAAAAGTCCCGCGATCGTTGCGATGGTACCGGCAATGATGGTGACCCAGAAGGTGGAGACTTTTGGAATAATGGCCTGAAACGCAAGTCCCGCCCGGTAGATCGTCGGGTTGGCCGTGGTCCAACCTGCAAGGACTACTGCGATTATTCCAAAAATACCTATGGCGTTATGAGCCAACGGTCCGGGGGCTACTGTTGGGGCTTCTCCATTGATCATGAAAGCCTGGGCTTCAGGAGACCTTAAATAGACCGCATAAAGTAAAGCAGCGGCAATCCAGGCCATATAGTGTCCTACATACATGCCCGCCGCGGTCGTCCAGCCCGAGCTTGCCTTTTTCGCAAATCTGAAAACGGACAGGTCAGACATGCCAACGTGCATGGCGGCATTGGCAAACCAGGACCAGATCACCACATGCCAGAAGGTATACTTTATCTGGCCCGGGAAGGGTTCGGATCCTTCACCCCATATATTCCAGAAATCTGTGAAATTTTTCACGCCGAGCTGGCTCAGGGCGACCACCCCGCAGGCGACGAAGGCCAGTACTATGAGGGGGGACATCCAATTGGCGGCTTTGGAGACCATATCATATCCCTTGGAGGCGACCAATGAAATTACGGCGCCTACGATAAGTACAATAATCACCCATGTCATGCCATTGGGGGTGGTATCCGTGAGTTTGGGCATTTCCATATCAAAGGGGATGCCCACAGCAGTGGCAGAAACGGTTATCATGGCGCCTGCTAAAAAACAGAAAAGGATACCGTTGGCGAGATTGTAGCCAATGACCAGTTTTTTACCACAGATCTTTTCAAGCTGATAATAGAGCGTCAAACGGTTTTCAACGGCTATCCTGGCCGTGAGAAAACGCCAGCTCAGGACCGCCATCAAATTTCCCAGCAGCAGGCCAATGATCAGATCGAAAGCACTGACGCCTGCTGTCAGGAACAAAGGTCCGATCGTAAATTCCGTACCAGCCGCATGTTCCCCGGCATACATTCCCAGAAAACTCTTCCAACCCTTTAGTTTGGACTTTGGAACGGGCTCCCTTTCAAATTCCCCTCCTGCGATTTCTTCAATTTCTTCTTCAATATTATACTGGCTCATAAGGTTTGGTGTTGATCTGTTATTATATCAGGTGATTCGGGAGATCTTCCACACGTTTACAGCAAAGCTGGTCCATAACCTGTTTAAATTGGGTTTTCAGCATTGAAATGGTATGGTCACCGCCCCTGTTGCCCAATGCACCTACGCCGTACATAAAGGACCGCCCCATAAAGGTGAACCTGGCCCCACTGGCCATTGCTCTTGCAATATCAGGACCCGACCGAAGTCCGCTATCCATCATAATTTCAATTTTGTCACTGTACTTTCGTGTGATTTCCTGTAATGAATGAATGGTCGATTGAGCCGCATCCAGTTGCCTCCCCCCGTGATTGGAGACGATGATCCCGTCAAAACCCATTTGTACGGCATCTTCCGTGTCTTGTTCCGAAGCTACTCCTTTTAATACCAGCTTTCCTTTCCATTTATCGCGTATTGGCTTAATTTTTTCCTGGTTGAGACGGCCCGAAAAGGTTTTGTCCATAAACTGGCCCAATTGTTTTAAGTTGAGTCCTTCCGGGGTATAAGGTTTCAGGGTTTCAAATGTGGGCTGCCCGTGTTTAAGCGTCTGGTAGGCCCATCCGGGTTTTCCCAAAATCTGCAGGATATTGGATACCGACATTTTAGGCGGTAAGGCCAGGCCATTGCGAAAGTCCCTGGGGCGGTAACCAAAGGTGGGGACGTCGCAGAGTACCACCAGAACCGGGCAACCTGCTGCCCGTGCACGATCAATGATGTCGTCCCGGATCGCTTCATCCACAGGATTGTATAATTGAAACCAAGCCCGGCCTTCGGTAAGCTCGCCCGCC
>Ga0102947_1000346_pt1 | contig 16742 bp, 12 predicted proteins | sample SalPon2A_A_D2_MG_FD_78210 | JGI IMG/M metagenome (GOLD analysis project Ga0102947, IMG submission 78210) | Soil microbial communities from South San Francisco under conditions of wetland restoration - Salt Pond MetaG R2A_A_D2_MG | ecosystem: Environmental > Terrestrial > Soil > Wetlands | place... | reverse complement strand
GTAGCGGCCGATGGCAATGTTGATTTGCGGCCATTGTCGTTTCGGGGCCGCGGATGTGCAGCGGAGCCCCCCATTTTCTGCCGAGAAGCGTAGCGGCCCCGACCCGGACGCCTCCCCCCTCCCCTCACCAATGAACCCCCACCCCCGACACTGAAGTGGGGGATGGGATTACCGACAGTGGTCAACAAAGGGAGATCACTCCAGACCGATCCGGTGAGGTCTCCAGACCTTTCCCCCTCCCCCCCAAGGACGGGAAGGTCTCATAGCTGGGCCGTTATCAGGGGTGCTTTTTGAATCGGTTGGTGAGGGTGTGGCGGGGCGAGCGGTGTGGGGGTGCTCGGCAGCGGCGACTGGCCAGCCCCTGTCCCAGGGATGAATGATCCTAGCTGCTCCTGTGCAGGCGCGCCCCGTGCCATCCCTCAAGTATGTAGCGCGCCGGCCCCCATACCGCTCGCCCCGCCACACCCGTTCCCGCGAAAACGGTCTGGTCCCCGCACCTGCCCCGGTCAGACGTCGTGCTTGCGCCGCACCATTTCGAGATAGCGGCCCTTCAACGGACCCCGCCGCCGGAACCCCAGGAGATGGAAGAGGTCCAGGGCGCGGACGCGGGCCACTCGGCGGTCCACCAGGAAGCTGCCCTCCAGCTCCGGGTGCTTTTTCACCCCCGGCAACAGGTGGATGGCGCGGGAGAGGCGGAGGCGGCGGAGGCCGACGGAGAGCTTTAGCCAGAGGGGCGAGATCTTGCGCACGATGAAGAAGCCGTCCTCGCCCTGGGACTGGTAGAGCGGCATCAACAACAGACCGTCCAGGGGAGCCTTCACCGGGCCCTGCCGGTCCAGGGCCAACGTCTGCCCCTCCTCCACCTTCTCGAAAGTCTGAAAACCAGGGGCCATCTCGAAACCGTCTCCCGCCTCCACCGGGTGGCGGTAACGCACGTCCACCACCCGGGGCAGGTTGCGGCGCTCGGTGACCAACCGGCGGCGCGCCTTCGCCACCTCGGGCCGACTCCCCTTCGCCAGGATGCCCAGACCCTCCAGCGCCAACCAGATGGCCGCCTCGGCGCGCTCGCCGGAGGCCGGGTCCTCGTGCTGGCCCGCCTCGAAACCCACCGCCACCACCCCCTGGTTCGCCAACCAGTGGGTCAGGGTGCCGGACAGCTCCTCCTCCAGGCCCAGGACCAGCGAGGACTCCAGCGCCCGCGCCAGGCGGCGGGCCGGCAGGGTGTCCTCCAGGACGCAGAACGACGGGCCGGCGCCGGAGGTGGTGTGGAGGTCGAGGACGTAGACCGGCTGGTCGGCGGCCCGGGCGGCCTCGACGGCGCCGGTGATCGCCTCTTCCAACTCCGCCATCTCCCGCTCCTCGACGGTCAGCGCGGAGAGGTCCGCCCCCGACTCACGCAGGCCGCGCACCTCGGCCACCCGCTGCCGCGTCCAGATCCGGTTGAGATCGTCATCGACCCAGCGCTGCCCCCGGCCCAACGCCTCCCGGTTGCCAGCCAGGCCCAGCACCTCGCCACACAGGCCCTTGCCGTCGGGCAGCCGGGCGAAGGCGCGGCGCAGACCCACGACACCGGCGGGCTCGTTGCCGTGGAGGGAGCCGACGACGATCAGGGTCGGGCCCGGGCGGTCCCCCTGGACGTGACCGACGTAACGGTCTTCGGCAGAGCGAGGCTGGTCCGGGTTGGAGAGGATTTCAACGGTCATGGGGTGGGTGGGGTCGGGGGTATCGGGGTGGAGTACAGCGTAGATGCAGGACGTGAGTGCGGGACGTAAATGCACGGCGGCGGGCAGCGGGGATCGCGAAGCCCGCGTGCGTTCAACTGACAACTTATCGCAGGAACGGCGCCACGGGAAGGCCCGCCGTGGTCTGAAACAAGTCCAAAGGCGCTACCGTAGGGCGGTGGGAAGCCAGGAAGACATCGCCTCACCATCCGCTCCCACGAACCGCTGGAGGAACACCATGCACACAACCGCAACCCGCCTTTCCACCCGGGCCACCACCGCCTTTCGGGTCACCGTCCTCGCCCTCCTCGCCCTCCTCGCCATCGCCCTCACCACCACCGCGTCGGCCAAGGAGACCGTCACCCAGGAGATGAACAAGACTTTCCGGCTGCAGCCCGGCGGCGAGGTGACGCTGGAGAACGTCAACGGCGCCATCCAGGTCGAGGGCTGGGACCGCGACCGGGTGGAGCTCCACGTCGTCAAGAAGGTCCAGGCCTCCAGCCTCGAGCGCGCCGAGGAGGCGATGCGGAACTTCGAAGTGCTCATCGAATCGACGCCCGAGATGTTGCGCGTGGAGACCAACAAGCCGAAGGGCGAAGGGGGCCTCGTCAGTTGGCTGCGCAGCGCAAGCACCCAGTACCAGGCTTCCTACGAGCTGCGGGTGCCGCGCCACGTCATCATCGACGCCAACACGGTCAACGGCCGGGTGACGCTGACCGACCTCAACGGCGACGTCGATGCGGACACCACCAACGGCTCCATCCACATGAACCGGGTGTCGGGCCGCACCAGCGCCTCGACGACCAACGGCTCCATCCAGGTGGCCGAGGCCCGGGGCAGCGTCTCCGCCAGCACCACCAACGGCCGCATCCGGGTCAGCCTCATGGACGTCACCCCCACCGCCGACATGAGCTTCTCCACCACCAACGGCAGCGTCGAGCTGGAGCTGCCCGCCGACGTCCAGACCCACCTCGAAGCGCGCACCACCAACGGTGGGATCAGCACAGACTTCGCGGTGAAGGTCGATGGCAAGCGAGGCTCCAAGTCCATCGACGCCGCCATCAACGGCGGCGGCGACTCCCGCCTGAAGGTGCGGACCACCAACGGCGGCATCCGCATCCGGGAGATCTGAACGGCCCCCGGCGGGCGGCACGGTACACAGACGGCGCGCTAGACTGCGCCACGAGCGCCGCCCGCCAACATGACTTCCCGATCCCGCCCCGTATGACACCCGAGACCACACCCCGGAAGAGCACCTACGACGTCCTGATCACCGGCGGCGGCCCCGCCGGCGCCACCACCGCCCTCGCCCTGGCCCGTGCCGGGGTCTCCGTACTGGTGGCGGAGCGCGCCACCTTCCCGCGCTTCCACGTCGGCGAATCGCTGCTGCCCCGCAACCTACCGCTGTTCGACGAGCTGGGGATCCGGGACCGCCTGGACGACCTCCCCCACCTCCCCAAGTACGGCGCTGAGTTCGCCTTCGGCCACCAGGCGGACTCGCTGCGCTTCGACTTCTCCGACGGCCTGTTGCCGGACCTCTCGGCGGAGACCGTCAACGTCGAGCGGGCGAGCTTCGACGCCATGCTGCTCGCCGCCGCCGCCGAGGCCGGGGCCGAGGTGGTGCAAGGGGCCGGCGTCGGCCGCGTCGGGGAGTTGGCCGACGGCGCCGTCTCCGCCCTCGTGGGCGAGCACCCCGTCCGCGCCCGCTACCTGGTGGACGCCAGCGGCCAGTCGACGCTGCTGGGCAAGCACCTCGGCCTGCGCCGCGGCTACGAGGGCCACAGCAAGGTGGCCTGCTTCGGCCACTTCCGGGGCGTCCAGCGGCTCCCCGGCCGCGACGCCGGCCACCCCTGCATCGCCATGCTGGACGACGCCTGGTTCTGGATCATCGCCCTGGACGAGGAGCGCACCTCGGTGGGGGTGGTGATGGACCGGGACGTGGCCCGCCGGGTGCGGCGCGACCACGGCGTCCAGCCTGCCGACCTGCTGCGCTGGGCCATCCCCCGGGCCCCCTTCGTCGCCCGCCGCACCATGGGCGCCGAGGCGCTGGGCGAGCAGCGGGTGGCCGCCGACTTCAGTTACCGCTGCGCTCCCTACGCCGCCCCCGGCTGCTTCCTGGTGGGCGACGCCGCCACCTTCCTCGACCCCATCTTCTCCACCGGCATCTGCCTCGGCATGGTGGGCGGGCAGCGGGCCGCGGGCCACCTAACGGCCATCATCAACGGCGCCGACCCGGCCCGCCAGCGGCGCTCCTACCGGCGCTTCATCGAGCGCAGCACCGCGCCGGTCTTCCGCCTCATCGAAGCCTACTACCGCCACCCCTTCCGCGAGCTGCTGATGAACGGCGAGGGCCCCCTGAACGTCCACCGGGCGCTCTACAGCCTGCTCTCCGGCCACATCTTCCCCCGCCCCCCCTGGCCGGTGCGCTGGCGCCAGCGGCTGATGGAGGCTTTCGTGCCGCTGCAGGAGCGGTTCGGCCTGGTGCCGCGCCACAGGCGGTACAGCCTGGAGTCCGTCGGGGCTGGGCGCATGCCCGCCACGAGCCGTCACCCTGGGGAACCCCACTCCGGGGGCGGCCTGGAAGCCACGCCTTGAAACCGGACGGAGACAGGGGTTTCCCCGACGGCGACTTCCTCCTGGAAGAGCTGACCGAGGTAAGTGACGGCTGGACCGCCACCGTCGTCGTGCCCGACTCCTGCCGCTGGTTCGAGGGCCACTTCCCGGGTGAGCCGATCCTCCCCGGCGTCGGTCAGGTGGACCTGGTGGCCCGGCTGTACGAGGAGCTCAGCGACGGCTCGACCGCCTGGGGCGGCCTCCCGAAGCTGCGCCTCAACGGTCAGGTGAAGCCCGGCGAACGGCTGGCGGTGACCCTGCGGCGCGGCGACACCGGCGTCGCCTTCTCCATCCGCGCCGCCGCACCACCCGGAGCAGAGCCCGACGCGGCGCCGGGCCGGCGGATCAGCGACGGCCTCCTCGCCTTGGGTCCAGAGCCCGAGGCGGAGATGCCCGGCCACGAATCCCCTACCGGGCTGGCCGGCGCGGCGGCGCTGGACCCACCCCGCCTACTGCCCCACGAGCCGCCCTCGCTGCTCGCCCTGGAGGTCATCGGGTTCGACAACGGCGGGGCGGTGACCGGGGACGGGGACGAAGACGGTGCCGGCCCGGCGCCGGCCATCCTCTGCCGCGGCCGGGTGCCCGCCGACAACGCCGCCGCCCGCGCCGGCCAGGCGGGGACCTGGATGGCCATCGAGCTGGCCGCCCAGGCCTCCGGGTTGCTCGAAGCGGCCCTCCACCGCGCCGCCGGCGCCGAGCTCGATGCCCTTCCCGTCGGCTACCTCGTCCGCGTCCGCGGCGCCCGCTTCACCCACCCCACCCTCCCCGCCGACGCCGACCTCCTGGCCCGCGTAGAGCTCCAAGGCCGCGGCGGCCCCCTCTCCCTCTACCGCACCACCATCGGCATCCCCGGCGGCTTCGCTCTCGCCAGCGCCAGCCTGGGGACGTTTGTGCCCGAGGGGTAAGGGGCGCTGCCAGCCTGGCCGAAACGACACTGATTTAAAGCCAGCGTGTCTTCCTTGGGAGTACCCCATCGATTGAATTTACCGAGGGAACCAAACCATGGAAGAGCAGGCTCTGTTCGATGAAGCCGGTCTATTCGTTTCCCAATCCCGCATCCTCACCAACGGAACCACCTACTCGACGGCAAACGTCACTTCCGTTTCAATGAGTTTCACTCCCCCTGACAAGGGTTGTCCCTTGACCCTGATCGGCATCGGTACGGTAGGCCTGTTTCTCGGCCTGGCCCTCTTGACCGACAGTCCGGCACCCGGGATGGGCTCTCTGGTCATCGCCGGGGTGATGTTGGCGGCGGGAATCTGGTGGTTCCGTTCCTTGAAACCCACCTACCACGTCGTCTTCCGCTCGGTCTCCGGAGAAGTCGAAGCCTTGTCCTCCCAAAACCGTTCCCTCGTAGAGCGCTTCGTCGAAGCCGTCAACGCCGCCATCGTCGCCCGAGGATGACTGTGGTAGCCACTCAGTCCTAAACTTGGTCCAACTTCGTCGTAACGTCGATGATCGTTTCCAGGGAGCGGTAGTCCGGGCAGTGGCGGGCTGGCGGGCAGATGGTCGGGATGGCTACACTCCTCGGTCTTCTCTGACGCATCGAGCGCAAACGAAGGCCGGAAATGCTAAGTTCAGACCATGACAGGATGCGTGGAAGAGCTACTCAACGAGGCGATGGAATTGAACCCTGAGGAACGGGTCGATCTGGCAGGTCGCCTTCTACATACCCACGAGCCCGTCGAGCCCGGTGTCGAGGAAAGCTGGGCACGAGAGATCCGTAAGAGAATCGACGACCTGGATTCGAGTGCTGTTCAACCGGTGAGTGCCGAGGAAGCCAGAAAGTGCATCTTCCGCCTCCCGGATGCCGGCTAGTTACAGGTTCCACCCGTCGGCCGTCGTCGAAGCTGAGGAAGCCCGCGACTGGTATGCGGAGCGCAGCCTCCAAGCCGCCGCTGCCTTCCTGGAGGAACTGGATCGAGCGATCCATGCCGTCACTGAGTCACCCGACCGCTGGCCTGAGTATCTCCACCCGTCCCGCCGCCACCTGTTGCAGCGGTTCCCATTTCTTCTCGTCTAGGGGATCTCTGGTGAAGACATCGAGATCATCGCTATCGCGCATGGCACGCGCAAACCCGGCTACTGGCAAGATCGTTAGCGGTCCTCCTCAGAGGCTCACCCCACCAACTCCAGCTCCGTGGTGATGTCGATGGCCGCTTCCAGGGAGCGGTAGACCGGGCAGTGGCGTTGGTGGACGCTGTGGACCTTCTCCGCCGTCGCACGGGCCGACTCCGGCGCCTTGAGCTTGTAGTGGACGTGGATGCGACGGATGACGAGGACGCCGTCCTCGCTCAGCTCGATCTCGCCGCGGACCTCGGCGGAGAGCTTGCCGTCGCTGCTATCGACTTGACGCGCCTCCAGCGCGCCTCCCAGGGTGCCGGTCAGTCAGCCGCCGGCGGCGGCGACGACGTAGTCGAGAGTGGTCGCCGCAGGGTCGAAATCATCCATCGACACGCCGTAGTGCTCGGCCACTTCGCTGTGGACGCCGAAGCGCACCGGCCCTTCGGTGGCCGGCAGCCAGGCGTCCCGATTCGGCCCTCGCTTGCGTTCGATGCGGACCTTGGACACGTACTTGACGTCGCTCATGGCGTCAGTGTACCGCTCCCGCCGACCCGCCGCTGGCGTCCGCCGCCGGCACCCCCACCTCCCCCGAGCTGACCACGCGCAGCTTCCAGTCCTCGGCCTCGGTGCCGTCCAGATCCAGGTGGCCGGCGAGGAAGTAGAGGCGTTGGGTGTCGCGGCCTCCCGGGGTGGTGCAGAAGCGGTCCTGGAGGTAGAAGGGGGGGATGGACTGGGAGTAGAGGGTGGCGTGGACCTCGGCCGGCTCGCCGGCGAGGTCGGCCAGGGGGACGCGGTAGGTGAGGGCGTCGCCGCCGCCGCCCAGGCCGCCCTCGGAACGGGGAACGTACCAGGCGTCGTCCACGGTGCCACCCTCGCCGTCGGGGAGCTTCGCCTGGACGTCCTCCACCAGCGCTTCGGCGGACAGGCGCTCGCTGCCCAGGTGGTACTTCTCGGCGCGCTCCAGGGTCGGCTCCCAACCCGGCGGCAGCAGGCGATTGTCCTTCACCGTGTGGGCGATGGCGAGGAAGCTGGTGGTGAACTCGTGGTCCGGGTTGCGCACCAGCTCCTGGTAGATCTGGGCCTGGTCCTGGGAGTCGATGAGGGTGTAGTGGGGCTGGAAGAAGCCCTTCTCCTCCTCCACCGTGCGCTCGACGCAGCCCGCCTTCCACCACAGCTCGCCGGCCAGCGGCTCACCCTCGGCGTCCACCAGCACGCCGAGGTCGGAGGTGCGACCGGAGGCCCAGAGCACGTCGCCGTCGCCGTCGAGGACGGTGAACTCCAGGAAGGCGCGGCGGAAGCCGACGCCGGAGGGGAACTTGTGCCCCACCATGGAGCGCACCCGGACGTCCGCCTCCAGGCTGTCGGCGGTGCGCCGGAGGGCGGTGACGTCCACCTCCGCCGTCGATGACTCCGCCTGCTGGATCATGGAATTGTAGGCGCTGGCCAGCGGCGCGATCCCTTTCCCCCCTAGCATCGGGTCCGAGACCCGGATTCCCAACACGTCAGGGAACTGCTGCGCCATCTTGATGAAGAAGACGTTGAGGCCCACCAGGGTGTGGCGGGCGTAGGGGGAGCGCTCCTCCAGGTCGATCTCCGCCTTCGGCAGGCGGAAGGCGGTTACGGGGAAGTTGGAGGCTTCCTGGATGCTGGCGATCTTCGACTCCAGCGGCGAGTCGGCGCCCGGGTAGGCGCTTCTCATATGACAGCCCTGGCAGCTCTCGGCCCGGGGGCCGCCGTCGTGGAAGTCGGAGAACACCCACTCCGGGTAGGTGGCCTGCTCGATGATGAACTCCGGCCCGTCCGTGGCGCCGGTGCCCTGCTCGTTCCAGGGCTGGTCGCCGTCGTAGACCGGCAGCACCACGCTGTGGCAACTGCCGCACACCCGGGAGTCGGCGATCATCGGGTCGTGGACCGGCTGCACCCCCAGGGCGTGGTCCATGGGCACCTGCTGGGGGCCGGGGAACGGCCCCAGGAACTCATCCGCGGCGCCGACCCGGAAATCGCCGGTGAAGGTCTCGCCGAAGGTGTCGATGACCTGCTGGTCGACCTCGGTGTGGTGGCAGACGGCGCAGGAGACGCCGTCTCTGGCCAGGGCGCCGTAGACCGACGCCGACTGCTTGTCCGGCGTGTCGGCGCCCAGGGGCACGGCATTGAGGTAGCCGCGGTTGAACAGCGTCCGGTTCGGGTCCGGGTCGGCCACCCGGGCGGCGGTGTCGCTGCACCGGGACGGGTCGTCGGGGAACTGGTCGCGGCAGAACTGGCGCTGCCCCATCACCCCGTGGCAGTGCAGGCAGAGATCGGGCACCACGTCGCCCAGGCCGGCGTGGAGGGTCTGCTCCGTTTCGAGCTGTGAGAGGAAGATGGGGTCGCGCCCGGCCAGGCCCATGGGCGAGGCGCGCCACTCGCCGTAGGGGGCGATGTTGACCAGGGCGCCGCCGTCCGCCGGTTGCAGGGTCATGTCGAGCTGGACACCGGTGGAGCCGGCGGCGTGGCAACCGACGCACTGGTCCGAGGTGACGAACATCCTGGGATCCCCGGGCCCGTACCCGACGTGGTCGTAGGGCTCCGGCGGCATCGTGAATCCGCGGCTCCCCTTCCAGTCCGGCGGCTCCAGCCCCGGCGTGGCGAAGACCTCCGTGAACCCGGCGGCGTAGGTGCGTAGCGGCCGGGTCACCCGGTCCACCTCGGCGGGAGGGCCGTCGCACTCGCCGCAGCCGTCGTCACCCCCGGCGGCGCTCAACACCGCCGTGTGGTGGCTCGGCACCAGTTCGACGGCGTGGTCGCCGCTGCCCGGCGAGATGGCCGGTGGCGCGTCGATGAACAGGAAGGTCGGGAAGTCCTCCGGGTCGCCGAGGACGTTTTCCGGGTCGGAGAAGGTCAGCTCCGACTCCGCCGAGGCGTGGCAGTTGACGCAGTAGTAGCCGAAGCCCTGCCAGGGATAGGGGAAGTTCACCGGCGGCGGCCAGTCGAGCTGCTTCACCTCGGCCAGCGTCCGGGACCAGGAGCCCCACCACCAGCCGTCGTGGGCGCCCTGGGAGTCCTTCACCATGAAGGCGATCATGTCGGCGTCGTGGGAGTCCAGGGCCGGGTCCTGGAGGAGATCCGAGGTGGTGGGGCCGTACATCAGCTTGGCGATGATCTCGCCGTCGGCGATGGGCGGGATGCTGGCCGCGTCGGAGTACGCCCGGCACTCGGGGCAGGCCTCCTCGCAGCGCCCGGCCATGTCGCCACCGTCGGCGATCTCGCGCTCGCACATCCAGCGGAAGACGTCCGGCGAGTAGTAGATGGCCACCGAGTCGTGGGTGCCGTAGGTGTCGGAGACCCAGTGGGCGCCGCCGGCCATGGACAGGTGGGAGATGCTGGGACCGGTGAAGCGGATCTGCCGGTCGTGGGGCCAGCCCAGGGTCTCGTAGCAGCGGGCGCGGAAAAAGTCCCCCACCCGGCGCTCGTAGCGGTCCTTCTCGAAGCGCAGGGTGTGGGGCAGCGGCAGGCCGGTGCAGGGATCGCCGCCCCTGGTGGCACCCTCAGAGGCGCCCTCGGTGGCGCCCGCGGCGGCCTCGGCGGACGTCGGTCGAGGGGCCTCGGCGGCCTCGCCCGTCCCGCCGCCGGGCAATCCGGCCACGGCGAGGAAGGCGGTGAGGATCAGGGCTGCGCAGACGGACGGCACCCCATGACGGCGAACAGTTCGACGAACACCACGGCGGACGCTCGAGCTCACGGTCTCCCCTTCCCGGTCGATGAAGCGCCCCGGCCCGCACGACAGACCCCGGCCCCACCGCTCCCACCACCGCTGCTCCCGGCGGAGGGAGGGCCGGCGGCGGCCGGCCCGGGGCACTTCCAATTACATGATCTTGTGGGTGGGAATGCTAGCACGCGGCGCCGGCCGCGGAGGCGTCTACAGCACCGCCAGCTCTCGGTTCGACAGGCGCTCCGGGTAGCGCTCGGCGTGCTCGACCTTGCGCTGCAGGTTGTCGAGGAACGGGGTCACGAAGTCCACCCCTTCCAGGTCCTGGGCGGTGCACAGGCCGCCGGGGCTGTTGACGTTGATCTCCATCAGCTTGTCGCCGGCGATGTCGAGGCCGACGAAGAACATGCCGTCCTGGATCAGCTTGGGGCGCACCAGTTCGGCCAGGCGCAGCTCGGTCTCGCCGATCTCCGCCTTCCCCGTCTTGGCGCCGACGTGCATGTTGGAGCGGGCGTCGTCGGGGGGCGTCAGGCGGCGCAGGGCGGCGTAGTGGCCATCGACCTCCAGCGGCCGGCCGTTGAGCAGGAAGAAGCGGGTGTCCCCCTCGGCGGCGGCGGCCAGGTACTCCTGGGCGATGACGTAGCCGTCCCGGGCCACGGCGTCGATCATCTGGTTCAGGTTGGCGGTGTCCTCCTCGACCAGGAAGACGTTCTTGCCGCCGGACCCCTGGAGCGGCTTGAGCACCGCCCGGCCCCCCATGGCCTCGACGAACTCCTTGATCTGGTCCGCCTCCCGGGTGATCAACGTCTGGGGGCGCACCTCCTGGGGGAAGAACTGGAAGTAGAGCTTGTTCTTCGCCCGGGCCAGGCCGTCGGGGTCGTTGACCACCACCACCCCGCGGCGCGCCGCGACCTGCCCGAAGATGATGCCCACGTCCTGGGTCCAGGGGTGCTCGCTGGCGGAGACGGAGGGGTCGTTGCGCAGCATCAGGACGTCGAGGTCGGCGATGTCGATGCGCTCCTCCACCGCGTCGCCGCCGCGCAGGGCTTCCAGGTAGGCCGCCTGGTCGTCGTAGCCCTCGCCGGCCACCCGCACCGCCCGGGCGCGGACCATGTCGTCCGGGTCGTAGGCGAAGCCGGCCACCTCGATGTACCAGATCTCGTGACCCTGCTGAGTGCCGCGGTGGGCCAGCAGCGTGCTGGTGTAGTCCGCCAGCTCGCCTTCCAGGTCGTTGACGAACATTCCAATTTTCATGACTCGCTGTGTCCTTCCTCATCGGCTACCAGGTCGAGGGGCTCCATGCCGCCCCGCAGCCTCTGCAACCGCTCTCGGGTGCCTTCGGTGGTCAGGTATCGGGGGATCAGGGCGGGTGGCTCCAGAATCTCCCGTTCCAGCAAGTCCGCTGCCAGGTCGAAGTGGTCGAGGGCCACCTTGCCCACCAGCAGCGGCTCCAGGCGGCCGTCGGCCCCCAGGTGGTCGAGGAACTCCACCAGGCCGCGGAGGTAGACCGCGTCCTTGGTGAGCCCGCCGCCACGGTAGACCCGCAGGACGATGTTGAAGGCGGTGCGGGGCGGGAAGCCGTAGCGTTCGGTGAGGGCTTCGAAGGCCTCCGCGAAGGTGGCCTCGCCGCACAGCAGGTCCACCGTCACCACCCGCCCGGCCAGGGTGCGCAGGCGCCCCTCCGACAATCCCCCCACCAGGAACTCCGACACCACCGCCATCCCCTCCTGCAGGGAGTCGTACCCCGCCAGGCCGCAGGCCAGCAGGTGGAGGGGCTGGCAGCGGCCGTTGAAGCGGGTCACCAGGTGAGTCCCCACCTCGTGGTGGATCAGCGCTTCCGCCCGGTTGCGGGGGACGTGGACGTCGCGGCTGACCAGCAGGCAGTCGCCGGAGACCATGAGGCCTGAGAGCATGTCGTCCCGCAGTTCCACCCGGGCCGGGAAGTCCTCGCGCACCGACCGGTAGTGCTCCAGCTCGGCGTTGGCCATCTCGGCGAAGGCGTGGCAGTCCACGGCGCCTTGCGTGGGCTCGTCCACCTGGCGGTGGGAGAGGCGGTAGAGGAGCTGCTTGGCGAGCTCCACCAGCTTTTCATCGACGCCGCGGTAGACCATCAGGCTGCCGAGGAAGAAGCGCTCGCTACCGCGGTCCCGGAGCATGGTGATCTTGAGATCCAGCTCCTCCTGCATCTCGCGGAAGATCTCCTCCAGGGCGGGATCCTCCACGTCCTCCACCGGGGCGGCGAAGAGGCGGCGCTTCAGGAGGTGGGGATCCTCGGCCAGGGGGCGGTAGTTGAGCTCGGGGGTGACGGCGAAGCCGGATTCCCGGAACTCTTCCCAGGCCTCGTCGGCGTTGGTGGGCGAGACGTGGACCAGGAAGTCCAGTTCCTCGGACACCGAGGCCAGGGTGCGGTCCACCCGCAGGGTGGTCTCGTCCAGGATCGGGTGGGACCGACCCGCGAGGTCGCCGACCCGCGGCGAGGCGGGCTCCGGGGCGGTTTCTTCCATCACGCCGGCCCCCGGGTGCCCACGACCTGGCCCAGGGCGGCCAACACGGCGGGCACGGCGGCGGCCAGGGCGGCGCGGATCTCGGCCACGGCACCGGGGTCGGGGCGGCCGCTCCACTCGTCCATGAAGATCTTCTTGAACTCGATGGCCAGGGGGCACACCGTGGCGGGGAACTCGGCGGCGGTCCAACGGGAGAGGTGGCCGCCCCGGAAGCGGACGTTCTCCCGCACGTCCAGGGGTCGGCCCAGGACCCGCCGGCGCCGCAACTCGGCCATCAGCGCCTCCACCACCGGCGCCCAGCGCTGACGGTCGATGTTGCCGGTGCCGATGTTGACGTCCGGGTTGCCCTCCGGGTCGGCGGCGGGGGCGTGGGGGCCCTCGCGCCGGTGGTTGTAGCTGTGGACGTCGAAGAGGGCCACCCCGCCCCAGCGCTCCACCCGTTCCTCCAGGGCGTGGCGCAGGTCGCGGTAGAAGGCGTCGTACAACTCCAGGGAGCCCTCCACCAGGTCGTCGCCCAGCTCTCCGCCGGGCCACAGATCGAGACCCCAGGCGTCGTCGGGACCGCGGTAGACGGCTCCGTCCCGGGGCCGGTTGAGATCGACCTCGAAGCGGGAGCGGTGGACCAGGATGCGGGAGCCGGTGGTGGGGAGGAAGTCATCCGTGTAGGGGTCTTCCTCCCGCAGCCGCTGGTCCTCCGGCAGGGCCAGCAACCCGGCCACCTCGCCGCGGAGAGCGTGGCCGGCGTGGATGGCGGTGGAGAGGAGCGGCCCGGGGACGCGGTGGATCTGCCAGAGGGCGGGGGGATCCGGGGCGGCCGCGGCGGCCGCGGAGATCCCCGGGTCGGAGCCGTCGATGGGGCTGTGGGCGAGGGTGGGGGGAGTTGAGGGCATCAGCTCCACTACCACTCGCAACCTTCGTGCCTGCTAGGCGCCTATCTCCGCGACGGAGGGCAGAACTCCTAGCGTCAGGGCCACAGCTCGCGGAAGGCGAACCACTGGTGGGGGCGGTGGCGCACGGCGGCGCCGAGGTGGTCGGCCAACTGCTGGCCGGCGGCCTCCAGGTCGCCCCGCCGGTCGGCGGTGCGGGACACCCGGACCGGGTCGGAGAAGCGGATGCGGTAGGCGCGGCGGCCGGTGCGGAAGACGAAGGCGGGGACCAGCGGCACGCCGGCCTGGCGGGCCAGGGCCAGGGGGCCGGCGGGGAGGCGGTGGGCGCGCCCGAGGAAGGTCACCGGCACGGAGCGCCCCTGCTTGCGCGGCCGGTCGCCCTGGAGCGCCACCACCTCACCCCGGGTCAGCGCCTCGTAGAGCTTGACGCCGAGGCTGGGCTCGACGCCGGAGGCGAAGTGGGTGACGTAGCCGTCGCCGGTGCGCCGCGCCAGCCGCTCGGAGACGAAGGCCTGGGCCTCCGGGTCCATCTCCTCCTCGCGGACGACGTGGAGGCGGGAGTTGCCCCGCGCCTCGGGCAGGGTGGAGGCCATCTCCCAGTTGCCGACGTGGCCGGTGACCAGCACCACCCCGAGGGGGCCGCCCACGGCCTGCTCCCAGACCTCCCAGCGCTCGCCCTCCATGTGGAACTCGCGGTCGGTGAGAAGGCGTTCGTAGCGCTCGGTCTGGGACCAGGCGAAGGCGTAGAAGCTCTTCCAGATCCGCACCTGCCGCCGCCACCAGCCACAGGGCCCCTGCACCGCCTCCAGGTTGGAGGCGACGGCGCGGCGGATGCTGCGCAGGGCGACGAAGAAGAAGCTGACGAAGAGGGGGATGATGACCGAGGCCATCCACGACGGCAGGGTGGCGCCGAAGGCGTGGAACTTGTACCAGAAGACCCCGGTGACGTGAAAGCGCCCGAGGAGCCGCGCCGCCCAGCCGCGCTGCGGCGCCTGGGGGTTCTCCTCCCCCTGCGGCTTCGCCTCCCGCCGCGCCGGCGGATCGAGCAGTGCCGCCGCCCGCTGGCTCCCTCCGTTCGTCAGATGATCCGCGATGGCCACAGCAACTTCATCCTTCCACCGGCCGGGGCCGGTCTGATTCCATGGAATGTCCCATTCTACCCCCTCCGTCCATCCCATGGGGCGTCTCCCCCGGAGAGACGTTACAGAGAGGGCCCGCACCCCATGCCGCCAATCCGCACCCCATGCCACGGATCCGCACCCCATGCCGCCAATCCGCATCTCCCCGTCTAGGGCCACAACTCCCGAAACGCAAACCACTGATGGGGCCGATACAGAATCGCCCTCTCCAACTCCCCCACCACCTTCTGCGCCGCCTCCGCCACCACCACCCGCCGATCCCCGTCCCGCGCCACCTCCACCGGCTCCCCGAAGCGCAGCAGGTAATGCCGCTGCCCCAACCGGAACACGTACGCCGGCAGCAAGGCCACCCCCGCCTGCCGCGCCAGCGCCGCCGGCCCCGCCGGCACCTCGAAGGGCTGGCCGAAGAGCCGCGTCGTCACCGTGCTGCCGCCGCGCCGCGGCCGATCCCCCTGCAGGGCCACGATCTCGCCGCGCTCCAAGGCCTCCCGCAGCCGCAACCCCAACCGGGGGTCCATGCCGGAGGCGAAGTGGGTGGTGTACCCCTCGCTCACCCGCTTCAGCCGCTCCTCCACGAACTCCTGGGCCTTCGGGTCCAGCTCCTCCTCGCGGACGACGTGGACGTGGCGGTTCTCCATCTTGTCGGGCAGCTTGGAGGCCATCTCCCAGTTGCCGACGTGGCCGGTGACCAGCACCGCCCCCCGGCCACCGGCGGTGGCCTTCAGCCACGCCTCCATCCCCTCCACCTCGACCTCGAACTCGACGTCGGTGAGCAGGCGCTCGTAGCGCTCGGTCTGGGACCAGCCGAAGGCGTGGAAGGTGCGCCAGATGCGCAGTTGGCGGCGCCACCAGCCGCACGGCCCCAGCGCCACCCGCAGGTTGTGGGCGATGGCGCGGCGGATGCTGCGCAGAGCGAAGAAGAAGAGGACGTTCACCAGCGGGCGCAAGGCGTCCATCAGCCAGCGGCCGTCGGTGGAGCCCCAGGCGTGGGCGCGGAACCAGAAGGCGCCGGTGATGTGGAAGCGCCCCAGGAGGCGGGCCAGGAGGCCGCGGCGAGGGGCGTGGCGGGGCTCGTCACCGGGGGGCCGGCGGGGCTCCCGGCCGCCGGTCGAAGACTCCGGCCCGCTCATGCCGCCTCCCCGTCGCCGGACGGCGCGCCACCCGGCGCCAGTCGGGCCAGCGCCGGCAGCACCCAGAGGGTGGCTACGAGGCAGAAGACGGTGCCGGCGGCGACCAGCAGGCCGCCGGCGCGCAGCGAGGGCACCCGGGAGGCCAGCAGGCTGCCGAAGCCGGCGCAGGTGGTCAGGGTGGTCAGGGTCATGGCGCGCCCATTCTCCATCAACGAGGCGACCAGGCCACCGTGGACCCGGGCGCCGGCCAGGGCGTGGAGGCCGTCGTCGATGCCGATCCCCACCAGGAGCGGCGCGACGACGATGGTGAACGGGTCCAGCGGCACCGCCAGCCAGCCCGCCAGCCCCAGGGTCCACAGGCTGCCCAGGCAGACCGGCACCAGGGCCAGCAGCGCCGGCCGGGGGCGGCCCCGGAAGGCGAGGAGGACGACGGCGCAGACCGCCGCCAGCGCCCACGCGCCGAGCTGGCGGAAGTCCCGCAGGACGACGCGGCGCAGCTCCGCCCCGAGGCGCGGCACCGAAGCGACGGCGGCGGAGCGGCCGGAGCCGGCGGCGATGGCCTCCAGAACCTCCGGCGGCGGCCCGTCGGGCCAACTCCCGAGGGGGGTGGAGAGGCGTAGCGCCACCGCCGCGCCGCCGTCGGAAGCATCCCCGGGGCTGCCCTCCGCACCGCGCACCCCCTCGGCCACCCAGTCGGGCCAGAGAGCCGGCGGGATGGGCGGCGGCGCCTCGCCCCGGGCGGCGGCGTCGAGCACTTCCAGGGCGGCGGCGAAGGGGGCCACGGCGAGGCCCTCTTCGGCCAGCGCCCGGCGCAGGGCGGCGGCGGCCTCCTCGGCGGGACCACCGGCGAGGACGGCCAGGCGGCGCTCCACCACTTCGCCGGTGGGCAGCCAGGCGGCCAGCGCCCGGCGCAGGGCGGCGGCGGCCTCCTCGGCGGGACCACCGGCGAGGACGGCCAGGCGGCGCTCCACCACTTCGCCGGTGGGCAGCCAGGCGGCC
>Ga0102947_1000345_pt1 | contig 16743 bp, 13 predicted proteins | sample SalPon2A_A_D2_MG_FD_78210 | JGI IMG/M metagenome (GOLD analysis project Ga0102947, IMG submission 78210) | Soil microbial communities from South San Francisco under conditions of wetland restoration - Salt Pond MetaG R2A_A_D2_MG | ecosystem: Environmental > Terrestrial > Soil > Wetlands | place... | reverse complement strand
TTTCAGGAGTAGATATCAAAAGTCACTCGAATGAGCCTGATGAGATCGTTCGTGCAGTTCGCAACTGGTTCGTAGAGACGGTTGGACTTCGAACTGTATCTAGTCCAACTATTATCTGGTATCGTTTCACAGATTTTGCTCTAGATTTCTACAATGCTCGAAAACAGGAAGGCTTTACAGACGATGATTTGAACATGATGCCAGTCCCTGAATACATCGATTTTATTCGTGATTGGGTTACTAACAATAAGAACTAGTCTGCGATATTTGTTGAAAAGGATTTAGCTTGAGCTTGGTCATTGGTACAGACTTGCAACAATGCTTTGGTTCATTTGAGAAAGGCGTAATATTGCCGCCTATCTCATCTTTGATGTGGATAAACCACTTTCAGTTTGGGGTATTGTCAGGGAGCTACATGCAAAGCTGCTGCGGTTTGGGATAGCCTATTCCCGTTGGGAGCGCTTCTGCGTAAATCTTCTACCAAACAGAAAAGGATGAACAACACGATGAACCAAGCACGCGATAAAAAAGAAAACCAGCAAGGCCACCACGGCAGTTACGCGAAGTTTTTTGCAATGATCGGGACCTCCATGGTCGCCATGTTCATCTTGATGTACGTGCATTCCTACCAGATCCTCGACCATGCCTGGTTCAGCGAAACGCGGCTGTTCATGACGCTCATCATGGGCGGCGCGATGATGGCGATCATGCTGGGCTTCATGCTGGGGATGTACAAGAACAGCAAGGCCAACATCGCCATTTTCATCGGCGCGGCTTTGCTGCTGGCATCCGCGATAGGGCTGGTGCGAAGCCAGATTACGGTGAGCGATGTGGACTATATGGAAGGCATGATCCCGCACCACTCCATCGCGATCCTGACCAGCGAACGCGCCCAGATCGAAGACCTCCGCGTGCGCGAGTTGGCCGACAAGATTCTTGAGGCGCAGCGCAAAGAGATTAAGGAGATGGAATGGCTGATTGAGGATATCAGAGCCAATGGTGTGGCTACCAGTCAAGCTGAGGCCGATGCGAGGTCGGTGCCGGACTTCTCGGCCACGCCGGAATAGCATAACCCAAGTTGTGTGTTATCCTGGATTGTCATTGCGAGCGAGCGCGTCCATCTCATTTTCAGGGCAATACGCCGGATTTCACGAGATGGCTTCGTCCCTCGCAATGACCTGCTAAAGTGTTTCTATCGCCCATCGATTCTTTCTAGCGCAGGTTCAAGCATAAAGCCCACACGATACCAAGTTCGTGCAGGCTTTATGGTGTTCGACGAGAAGAGATCAGTTGCTGCCGTCGTCGCTACCGCCATCGTCGCTGCTGTCCCCTGTATCGCCGCTGTCGCCCTCCTCGTCATCGCCGACGTTGAGTTCGATGTCTGGCTCAGCGACTTCCTCTTCGGCCGTTGGGCCGTAGAAGATAAAAAAGCCGAGGAGCAAAATGATGACGAGCACGACGATGGCGACGATGGCGGTATTGCCTGTGCCGCCCGCATTGGTATTTTCAGCCATGATGAACTCCGTAGATGGATAGGGGGCGCATGTATGGAGCGCCGATTGCTATGGGAGCAAATCTACGGCACCAGCACGGAGGTCTGCTGAAACATTCCTGTTCTATTTTGCAGCTATACGTGCCGCTCGGCGTGGTAAGAGGAGCGCACCAGCGGGCCGCTCTCTACGTGCTCGATCCCTTTGGCCTCGCCGACCTCTTTGTACCAGTTGAACACGTCCGGGTGGATGAAGTCCTCGACAGGCAGGTGCATCTTCGTTGGCTGGAGGTACTGGCCGATGGTCATCACGTCCAGACCGATCTCTACGAAATCATCCATCAGGGCGAGCACTTCGTCCTGCGTCTCGCCGAGGCCGACCATGATGCCGCTCTTGGTGCGGAGGCCCTGGTCCTTTGAGCGTTGCAGGACTTCGAGAGAGCGCTCGTAGTTGGCCTGCGGGCGCACGCGGCGGTAGAGGCGCGGCACCGTCTCCACGTTGTGGTTCATGATTTCGGGCCGGGCGTCAATCACGATTTGAAGCGCATCCCAGAGGCCCCGGAAGTCGGGGATCAGCACTTCGATGGTACAGCCGGGCTGTTCTTCGCGGATCTTACGAATTGTTTCGGCGAAGATCGGAGCACCGCCGTCCTTGCGTTCGTCGCGGTTGACGGAGGTGACGACGGCGTGCTTGAGGCCCATTAGCTTGACCGCTTCGGCCACGCGGTTCGGCTCGTCCCAGTCGAGGCCCGCGTCGGGGCGGCCGGTCAGCACGGCGCAGAAGCCGCACGAGCGAGTGCAGACGTTACCGAGGATCATGAACGTCGCCGTGCCTGCTGTCCAGCACTCGCCCATGTTCGGGCAGCGGGCGCTCTGGCAGACGGTGTGCAGGTTGTGCTCGTCGATAATGGTCGAGACGTTCTTGTACGTCTCACCATAGGGCAGCTTCACGCGGAGCCACTCGGGTCGTTTGCCGCGCGTGTTGGCGACCTGCGGGGTCTCCACGACAGGCAGTTCAAAGAAACCCCCATCGCCATCGCCCGTCGAAACAAGCGGCTCTTTGGGCGCGCTCTTGAGGGTGATCTCGCCAGGGTTCAACGGACGGCGCTTCGGGGTATCCTGTATCTTGGAGTCAGGCATGTGCTTTCGAATTCAGCAGGAGTGAAAAAGAGGCTCCTTTATTTGGGGATACAGCAACCCGTGGGCGTTGGCAAATGATCCAACCCGCGTGGCAGGTTTCCCAAGTCTGAAGATCGTATAAGATTTCTGAGAATTGGCGCGTGGGGTACCGTTGCGTGCCGAAATTATATATCTTGCACCCCTTGAGCTATCGCATGTCCTCCTTACGCAACACAACCAACAGACACCTCTATGGAAGCAGTTTCAGACAAAGCCATTCGGCCCGAAGAAGTAGAAGGCATCTTCCTCGAACACATGAACGCCAAAGGCATGATGCCGCTGGTGCTCGACGTAGTAGACAGCAACGGCGTCGAGTTTTACGATGAGGTGGATGGCAAGCGCTACCTGGATTTCTTCGGATTCTATGCGTCCAATGCGCTCGGGATGAACCATCCCAAGTTGACAGACGATGCGGCATTTCTGGAACGCTTGCAGGAGGCCGCGCTCAACAAGATCACCAACTCGGACATCCGCACCGTTCACATGGCGCGGTTTCTCAAGACGTTCGAGCGTGTGGCGATGCCGGACTATCTGCCGTATGCGTTTTTCATCTCTGGCGGGGCGTTGGCTGTGGAGAATGCCCTCAAGACAGCGTTTGACTGGAAGGTGCGCAAGAACTTCCTCAAAGGCTACCGGCGTGAGGTTGGGCATCAGGTGATGCATTTCGACCAGTCGTTCCATGGGCGCAGTGGCTACACGCTCTCGCTCACCAACACGGCGGATCCCCGGAAGACGATGTACTTTCCGATCTTCGACTGGCCGCGCATCTCCAATCCGAAGATCACCTTCCCGCTCGAAGAGCATCTGGAAGAGGTCGAGAAGCGCGAGCAACTCTCGCTGACCCAGGCCAAGCATTACTTCCACAAGAGCGCCGACGAGATCGCCTGCATCATCATCGAGCCGATCCAGGGCGAAGGCGGCGACAACCATTTCCGCCGCGAGTTTTTGCAGGCGCTCAAGGACCTCTGCCTCGAAAACGACGCCCTGCTCATCTTCGACGAGGTGCAGACGGGCGTCGGCATCACGGGCTCGTTCTGGGCGCATCAGGCCATCGGCGTGGAGCCAGACATCATCTCGTTTGGCAAGAAAACGCAGGTCTGTGGCATCCTTGCCGGGCGTCGGCTTGACGAGGTTGAAGACCACGTTTTCCAGGTGCCCAGCCGCATCAACTCCACCTGGGGCGGCAACCTCGTCGATATGGTACGCTTCGACAAGATCATGGAAGTGATTGAGGAGGACACCCTCGTTGAGCATGCAGGCACGGTGGGAGCCCATTTGAAGGAGCGTCTGCACGGCATCGCGGCGCAGTGTCCATCGGTGAGTAACGTGCGGGGGCGCGGGCTGATGTGCGCCTTCGACCTGCCGAGCAAAGAATTTCGCAACCGCGTGCTCCAGAAGTGCTACGACGATGGCCTCATCATTCTCGGCTGCGGCACGCGCTCCATTCGCTTCCGCTCACCCTTGACCATCAGCGAGGCCCACATTGACCAGGGCGTGGATCTGCTCACGCAATCTGTCAAGGCCATCGAGAAGGAGTATAAGCCCTATAGCAACACGGGGCTTCGTGACGCACTGACGGACGGATGAGGCGATTTTTGATTTTGGATTGCCGATTTTCGATTGGTTCGTATTGGCATCCTAATCAAAAATCAGAAATCCAACCAAAATGGTCAAAAAAGTCTCCCAGCCTACGCGTATTCCCGTGCTCGGCAGTAAGCTCATCGAAGAGTATGTCGGACGGGTTCATACGGATACGGCGTCGGTGAGTGTGGCGCACATGATTGCGCCACCAGGGTGGGACGAACCGTTTCAGACGCCCGACTTCGACGAAGTGACCATTGTGCTGCGCGGTACCTTGCGTGTGGAGCACAGCGGTGTCGTAACCGATGTAGCGGCAGGGGAGACGGTGTTGGTTGAGGCGGGCGAGCGCATTCGCTATAGCAATCCTTTCGAGGACGAGGCCGAATACTGGGCCGTCTGCACACCCGCCTTCAGCCCCGAGGCGGCGCACCGGGAAGGATAAGGCCGTCGTCAATCGAAAATCGCAATTCCAAAATCAAAAATCGATCAGGCCGCTTCCGAGGTTGATTCCTCAACCGCTTCGCCGTTGGTGCTGGTCTCGATGTCGGTTTCCGAGGAGGCTACTTCGTCGGCTTCATCCTCTTCGGTCACCACGCGGGTCACATCGGCGATGGCGTCGTTATTCTTGAGGTTGATGACGCGCACGCCAGAGGTGTTACGGCCCATTGTTGAAATGCCGTCTACGTGGGTGCGGATTAGAATGCCGTTCTCGGTGACGATCATCAGGTCATCGGTTTCCTCGACGCCTTTGATCGTGACGAGCGGGCCGGTCTTTTTGGTCGTCTTCATCGTGATGACGCCTTTGCCACCGCGATTCTGGATCGGGTAGCTGCGGTTACTATCCTCCTCGTTGAGCGTGGTACGCTTGCCGTAGCCATTGGCGCTGATGGTAAGGAGGCATTTGTCCTCGTCTTCGCTCACCACCACCATGCCAACAGCCTGCTCGTCGCCTTTCAGGTTGATACCTCGCACGCCCCGTGTATTACGGCCCATCGGGCGCGTGTCGCTCTCCTGGAACCGGATAGCGCGTCCGCCGGAGGAGGCGATCATCACATGGGCGGTGCCATCGGTCAGATGGGCTTCCAGCAGTTCGTCGCCTTCCACAATGTCAATGGCGATGATGCCATCAACGCGGGGGCGGCTGAACGCTTCGAGTGTGGTTTTCTTAACCTGACCTTGCCGCGTCGCCATAAGTACGTAATGGCTGTTGAGGAAGTCTTCGTCCAGGAAATCTTCTTTGCGAACAGCCAGCACGGCACGCACGCGGTCGTCCGGCGAGATCTGAATCAGGTTGCGGATAGAGCGGCCTTTCGCAATGCGTGTGCCTTCGGGGATTTCGAAGACACGCAGCCAGTAGCACTGCCCGGCGTCAGTGAAGAAGAGCAGATAGTCGTGGTTGCGCGAAACGAAGAGGTGTTCCAGATAATCCTCGTCGCGGAGGCCACCGCCGCGCATCCCCACGCCGCCGCGCCCCTGCTGGCGGTATTCGGCCGTTGCGGTGCGCTTGATGAGGCCCTGGTGCGAAATCGTCACGACGACCTGCTCGTCCTCGATCAGGTCCTCGATGATGATGTCGCCACCGCCCATGTAGTCGATCTCGGTGCGGCGCTCGTCGGTGTATTTACTCTGGATCTCGCGCAGTTCATCTTTGATGATCTGCATCCGCAACTGCTCGTTGCTAAGGATGCTTTGCAAGCGCTCAATCTCTTGCAGAATGTCGCGGTACTCTGACTCGATTTTCTGCCGCTCCATTCCCGTCAGGCGGCTGAGACGCAGGGCCAGGATAGCGTCAGTCTGCGCTTCCGAGAGCCAGGTTTCCCGTCCGTGGTTGGCAAGGCCAGGCGCTTGCTGAGGGAGGCCGAGGCGTTCACGCTGTGCCGCTGTAAGCTTGCTGGGATAGACGCCCGCCATCAGGTTGCGTTTGGCGGCATCGGTATCTTCTGAATGCCGGATGATGCTGATCACGGCGTCGAGGTGGTCGAGCGCAATCGTCAAGCCTTCCAGGATATGGGCGCGTTCCTCGGCCTTACGCAACAAGTACTGCGTGCGCCGCACGACGACCTCATGCCGGTGCTCGACGTAATACTTGATGCATTCTTTGAGCGTCAGCGTGCGGGGGCGTCCTTTGACGAGCGCCACGATGTTGACGCCGAAGGTCTGCTGGCACTGGGTGTACTTGTAGAGTTGGTTCTGCACCACCAGCGGCACCGCGTCGCGCTTCAGTTCGATGACGATGCGCATGCCGTCGCGGTCGCTCTCGTCGCGTAGGTCGCTGATGCCTTCTATGCGTTTCTCCCGCGCCAGGTACGCAATCTTCTCGATCAGCGTGCTTTTGTTGACCTGATACGGAATCTCCGTGATGATGAGCGCGAGGCGGGTGCCGCGCAACTCTTCCTCGTGGAACTTGGCCCGCATGATGACGCGGCCCCGGCCTGTCTCATACGCCTGATACACACCGCCGTGGCCGTAAATGATACCACCCGTCGGGAAATCCGGTGCGGGCAGGTGCTCAATCAGGCCCTTCGTATCGATGGTCGGATCGTCGATATACGCAATGGTAGCGTCGATAACCTCGCCGATGTTGTGCGGCGGGATCTTCGTCGCCATGCCCACCGCGATGCCGTCGCCACCGTTGACCAGCAGACCAGGGTAGGATGCGGGCATCACGGTCGGTTCTTCGAGCGAGCCATCGAAGTTCTCCTGGAAATCGACGGTTTCCTTGTCGAGGTCGCGCATCATCTCCTCGGCAAGGCGGGTCATGCGTGCTTCGGTATACCGCATCGCTGCTGCCGAGTCGCCATCGACGGAGCCGAAGTTGCCCTGTCCGTCCACGAGGGGGTAGCGCAGCGAGAAGTCCTGCGCCATGCGGACCATCGTGTCGTACACCGCCGAGTCGCCATGCGGGTGGTACTTACCAAGCACCTCACCGACGATACGGGCGCTTTTCTTGTAAGAAGCACCCGCCGACAGGTTAAGCTCGTTCATGCCATAGAGCACGCGGCGGTGGACGGGCTTGAGACCGTCGCGCACATCGGGCAGGGCCCTGCTCACAATCACCGACATCGAATAGTCGATGTAGGAGGACTTCATCTCCTCCTCAATATTAATCGGAATAATGCGATCGTTCAGGGGTTCCATGCGGTCGTACTGAGGTATGTAAAAAGGGGTGCTAAGCGTCTGTTTTTAAAGATCCCGGAGCGGGCCGAGTTGATGCCTTTGTATGACCTTGTAAGCCCTTCCAGTATATCACTCAAAAATACGAAATCCGACGCCCAATTACCATGCACATACATAGCGTAAATGGGTCTCTATGACCTTTGCGGGTGGCTTTATATGGAGCTACGCCAGGACGTTGGACCAGGAAGGGAAAACTGGCCTGCCCAGAGCAACTTAATCCCCTGAAAAGGGTCCATAGAGGACAAAAAGCGACTATTAGAGGGTGTAGCGATCATCGAACGAGGGTAACATCAACTGATAGCGTTTGGACGGACCGTTTTCACGCTGCACATATTCATTTAAAACACATTGAAAATGCACGCCAAATCGTACCTCTGGAGTCTTTTTTTGCTGATTTGGGGGCTTGTCCCGGTCATGGTTCATGCCCAGTCTGGCGAGGATTTGCGGGCAGCGCAGATGCTAATAGGCCAGCAGAATTACACCGAAGCTATTCAGCGGCTCGAAGCGGTCAGTCCAGCAGACCGCACGCCAGAGGGCCATTACCTGCTTGGCAGAAGCTATCAGGCGCTCTTCCGGCACGACCGCGCTGTAGATGCGTTTCGGCAGGCGGATACCTCGCGGGTAGTGGTGCTGTCGGATTTGGGGGAGAGCCTGGATCGGCTCGGGATGAGTGCGGACGCGGAGGCGGCGTATCGCTCGGCGTACCAGAAGGATTCGCTGAATCAGCGGGTGGCGGTCAACTATGCGCGGCAGTTGTCCGAGCGCGGGCGGTGGCTTGAGGTGGAAGCGATCTATCGAAAACTTGTGGAGGCGGATCCGCAGAATGCTTTTCTGGAGACGCAACTGGGCACGGCTTACGTGCGCCTGGCGATGCCCGACTCTGCCATCGTCCACTACGAACTGGCCCATGCCCTCAACCCGCGTAGCGTGCGCACGGTGCTGGCGCTGACGAAGGTGTATTACGACATGGAGTTTTACCTGTCGGCAAAGCGCGTGGTGGATCGGGCGCTGGACCAGCGGCCCCGCAACCCCGACCTCTGGCGGCGGCGTGGCGAGATCGCGCTGAAAGAAGAGGAATATCGGCTGGCCGTCGAGGCGTTCGAGAACACCATCCAGTATGGTGATTCCACGGCGAAGGATCTCAGTAAGCTGGGCGTGAGCCGCTATCTGAGCAATGACCTCGAAGGGGCTGAAGAGGTGCTGATGCGGTCGTTCGAGCTAGACGATCAGGACGTGATGAATGCCTTCTACCTGGGCATGGCGAAGCAGCAGTTGCAAGCATTTGACGAGGCACTGACGTATCTCAACCACGCCGCCGACCTCATTGGCGAGGGCTTGCTGGCCGATGTGAAATCCCGCATCGGCAACACATACGATCAGATGAAGGCGTATCCAGAAGCCATCAAAGCCTACCGCCTGGCTATCAATCTTGACGGACGCACCGAAGCGCTGTTCCACCTCGCCGCCGTGTATGACGTGTATTATGCCGACAAAAAGATGGCGCAGGAGCAGTACGAGCGGTTCCTGAGCCAGGTCGAGGAGGGCCAGATGCCGCAGATGCAGAACTACGCCCGCCAGCGCATCCAGGAGATCAAGGAAGGGGAGTTCTTCAGAAACAGGCCAGCCCCGCCCCCGACGGAGTTAGACACCGTGGTCGTCGCGCCGGATACGACGGAAGGCGACGAGCGCTAAGTAGATAGGCTGTGCTGTTATTCGCTTCGCTTTCAGTTGCGCCTTCGGCGCGTCATTAGTCATTGGAAAGCACGGTGCGAATGACCAATGACGCGAGCAACGCGAGCCAATGACAGCGAAGCGAATGACCCGTTATCATTCTAGTGATTGCCGTGGGGATTATGGCGGCTGACGAGGCTGCCGTCTTTCCACTCGGACTGCATAAGCAGGTCGCCATCCGGGGCGTATTGTGCCCAGGTACCTGTGCGCTCGCCCATGGCATACAGCGTTTCCCAGCGTTTCTGCCCGTCGGTGTACCACCAGATAGCAGGGCCATCCAACTTGCCTTCTACATACGTTGCTGTGTACAGCAGAGCCCCATTGTGATCCCAGAGGGTGTCTTTGCCGTGGGGTTGCCCGGCCTTGAAGTGGTGTTCCTGACGCAGGACGCCGTTGTGGTCCCAGTGCCGCATTACGCCATCGACCTGCCCGTCTTTAAACCTCCGTTCTGAGTCTTTATTGCCGTTGGGATGCCAGCCCTCGGCCCGCACGCGCTGGCCTTCATCGTCGTAGACCATCAAGAATTCGCGCTGGCCCGACGGATAATACCAGACCCACTCGCCGACACGCTTGCCAGCTTCCATGCGGCCCTCCATGCGATCCGGCTCGGCGACAAGGCCGGTATAGGGCGTTTCGCTGTCTTTATCATACCACAGCCCTTCCCGTTGCTCCAGGTCAGCCTGCGCTACCTGCGCCTGGACGCCAGCGGCAAGCACCAGCGAAAAGGTCAAGCAAAGGGACAGGGTGTATAAGACTTTTCGTAAGGTCGTCATCGTCTTCTCGTTCAATGTTGAAAGCCAGAAATAGAGGCCGTGTGGAAGGTGGTGGTTAGAAGTAGCTCATAGCGGTCAACTATCAGCTTTCAATAAACGTGCTGACGGCTGATAGCTGATAGCGACAGCTAAAAAGACTGCTGTTTCGCTCGCTCAATGAGACCGGCCCACTGCTCCAACTCCAGCGGATCCCAGATTTTGTTCAGGTCGGCGCTGGCTTGATCGTCGGGGATATCCAGCATCAGGGTGCGGTAGAGGTAGACGAACGCGGAGACGCGCATGTTGGCGAAGCAATGCACGTAGACTTTGTGGTCCTTGTTGGCCTCCATCACGTCGAAGAACATCTGGAGGTCGCGTAGGCTTGGCTCTTGCCAGGAGACTGGAATCTGGACATAGCTCAGACCCTGTTGCGTGACCAGGAAACCTTCGAGGGCATTGGCTCCATCGCTGGCCGGAGCGAGGTTGACGACGACCTCAAACCCTGCCTCTTTGAGCGAGGCGATCTGGTCATAGGCGATCTGGCCAGAGGTCGAGAGGTCGTCCGAGATTTTGAGGTAGTTGTAGACCGTTGCAAGGTCTTCCTCTGCAGATTGTGCAGATGCTGGCAATGTTCCCAGGGTGACGACCAGTCCAATGAGGAAGAAGAAACGTAGAGGTTTTGGCATGATTTCGCTCATGTTGGTGAAGAGGGTTGCAGGGGTACACCCCCATGGATTAGGGAGAATTGGAGCCAAATGTCAGACGGGTTTGATGAGAACCGTCCGCATCCATCACATAGACTTCCATCTGGTCGTCTCTATTGGACATAAAGGCAATCTTAGAACCATCGGGCGACCAGACCGGTGCCATGTCCATGGCTTCTGTGTCTGTAAGTTGCACCGGGGATGATCCATCGGCTTGCATGATATAGATATTATTTTCAATGCAGAACACCACCTGGTTATCGACAGGAGACCAGTCGGGACTCCAGGCGTTGCTAGGCCCTTCGGTGAGTGGTTGGATGTTTGTTCCATTCGATGACATGACGTAGAGTTGGTAGGTACCGCTTCGGCTGGACTGAAAAATGATGCGTGCTCCGTCAGAGGACCAGGCCGGTCCAAGATCCCGAGCAGGATCGTTGGTCAGCCGGGTTACTGCGGTGCCATCAGCATTGATCTTATAGATTTCCTGGTTGTCGTCCTGGCGGGATTCAAAGACGAGCTGTGTGCCATCGGGCGACCAGCGAGGGTGCCAGTCGCTGCCAGGGGCATGGGTGAGTCGAATCTCATGCGACCCATCTGCATCCATCACATAGATGTCTGCGTTGCCCTCTCGTTTCGATGCAAAGGCGAGCCTCGTGCCGTCTGGCGACAATACTGGATAATGATCATCGTATGTACTTTGGGTAAGCTGCTGCACGTTCGTACCGTCTGTATCCATGACGTACAGGTCGAAATTACCCGCTCGGTTCGAGTAGAAGTAGATGTGGTTTCCATCCGGCGACCACGTCGGGTTGCTGTTCTCATAGGGTGCTTTTTGGGCGCAGGCACCTGGGGCGATTGTCAGCACACAGAGGGAAAGCCCTACCAAGTTTATGGCGATGAGCTTATGTGAAGTCGGTACACGGTTCATATGCTTCGCAGGAATAATCTTTGGAAGGGGAGGGGTTAAGGAAGAATGTGGCGGAGATTTTTCCCGGTGCTGCTTACTCCATACAAGTGCGGCATAGATTGGCCGTCGCGGATAGAAACAAACACAATCTCGTCGTTCGTGGGAGACCATGCCGGATAAAAATCCCAATCGCTATTTTCGGTGATCCGCCGCGCATCCGAACCATCGGTGCGAATGGTATATAGCTCCCAGTTTGGGAGGCCGTGTGCCCCTGTGAGATAAACCAGACGAGTGCCATCTGGCGACCACGATGGCAGAGAGTCACGAGCATCATTCTGAGTAACGCGGGTCAATCCCGACCCGTCGAGGTTTACAAAATAAATCTCACGTTGTCCATCCCGCTCTGAAGCAAAGGCCAGCCATAGGCCATCGGGCGACCATGCAGGATCCCGCGCATCCTGCATGACCAAGCGCTGATTTGATCCGTCGGCATGCATCACATAGAGGTCGCGTTGCTCGCCAGCAAGAACCGAATAGGCGATCTGAGCGCCATCAGGGGACCAAACGGGGCGTGTGGGATCGCTGTCCCGGGTTGATGTTTCTGCGAGAGGCGTGGGGTTCGACCCGTCAGCATGCATTACCCAGACTGCCCATGTGCCGCCACGGTTTGAGTTGAAGAGTACCTGGCTGCCATCAGGTGATAGTGATCCGTAATGATCGGCTGCTTCATGTTTGGTGAGGGCAACTATGTTTGATCCGTCGGCTTCGGCCTTGTAGAGGTCGGTCAATGGGTAGGCACCACCCGTAAAGAGGATGTGCTGTCCATCGAACGACCAGAATGGTTACGAAGCACGCTCTGGGATTGGTTCCGCAGGCGTGGAGGGTAGAGGTTGTGCCTGGCAAGTGGTGCACTGGAACAAGGCCAAGGCGACTACCAGCAAAAGTGGATAAGTAGCGTGACGTGTAGGTACTGTCATAAATGCAAGGAATAGGCTAATGGTGAAACACCCTCACAGATTATCTCCATCGGACATTTGGCTGGAAGAAACGTGTATGATGATTTTATACAGTGACCTCGCGCCTGGGACCGGCTGGACATCGAGGCTCCCGTACCAGAGCTGCTCATCACGCCCGGTAAACGTCCAGTCATCGTCAGGATGTGAAGACGAAGTCGTATCACGCTGCCACTGGTCTTCTTCAGCCAAGCCGGTGGCAAGTTGCTTTGTTAAGGCCTCCGCCGAAAGATCGCTTTCGACCTGCCAGGTCTGTACCCAGTGGGTTCTATTGCCTTCGTATTCTTCCAGAGTGCCATCAGGCCAGACTACTTTATAGATGCTGGAGGGCAGGTTCATATCCGCGAACTGGGGCCGCGAGTAATCCGTTTCTGGCTGCCAATCGTATTCCATGTTCAGCGCGATGGCGTTTGCCCAGGCCGATCCGTGGAGCTTGGCCTGAACATGAAGCGCGGCGTCGATCCCCGACGAAAGCCCGGCAGACGTGATCACGTTTCCGTTGTCGACAAAGCGCTGGTCGTCAACGACCGTGATGGCTGGAAACTGCTCCGCCAGGTCACCCAGCAGATTATAGAAGGTGGTGGCTTGCAGCCCATCCAGCAGGCCTGCTTCTGCCAGCAGAAAGGCTCCATTGCAGACAGATAAGGTATAATCCGCTGTGCTGGATTGCGCCTGAATCCATTCCAAAAAGTCGGTATCCTTTTTCTGATCTCCGATGGTTCCGCCAGGAACGACGAGTACATCAGGGGCCGGTGCATTGGCAAAGGTATAGGCGGGTACAACGGTCATGCCCATAGTTGTTGTAATAGGGTCCAGCTTTGCGGCGACGGTGTACACATCGTTGCGGCTATATTGACCAAAGACTTCATAGGGGCCGGTGAAATCGATGATTTGCACCCCATCGAAAAGGACGATGGCGACGTTAGGCTTATCGGGATCATCCTTTTGGTTGGTGCTCTGTGCGTCTGTTGAACCAGGGAATAGACTTGCTGTGAGCAGCAAAAAGGTGAGAAAAGCGATGTGCTTCATTTTATGTGTAGAATGTCAGGTTGTAGGTAAACCATTCCGTAGAATTGATGCCATGACGGTAACGAAACGGTCGAGTTCGGGGAGTGTGGTGTAGAGGCTGGGCGAGATGCGGATGCCTTCGACCGCCGGATGCCGGATCGGGCGGACACGGATGCGGTGCTGGTCCCACAGATAATTGCGTAGGTCCAGCGGGTCGAGACCGTCCACCTGTATCGTTGCCAGGGAGCAGGCGGCGGGGCGGTGCGTGAGTAGCCGAACGCGGTCATGGGTGAGCAGTTGGTCGAGCCAGTAGTCGCGGAGGTAGCGTAGCCGTGCCGCTTTGCGTTCCGCGCCGATGCTCTGGTGAAAAGTCAGCGCTTCGCCGAGGGCCAGAAACGGCGCAGGCGGATGGGTTCCGATATCTTCGAATTTGCGAATGTCGCCTTGCCCTTCCGTCTCGGCAGGCATTAGTGGCCAGAGGTCGGCAATGCGGTCTTTGCGGACGAACAGCAGGCCCGTGCCCTGCGGCCCCATCATCCATTTATGCAGGCTCGTGGCATAGAAATCACAGCCCAGGTCGGCAGCCGTGCAGGGGACATGCCCGAACGTCTGCGCCCCGTCGACCAGCACAGGAAGGCCATGTCGGTGTGCCATTGCTGTGATCTTTGAAACAGGCAGGATTTGGCCTGTCAGGTCGATCATGTGGCAGCACATCAGCAACCGTGTTCGGGGCGTGATAGCGGCTTCAAGGTCGGCGACGAAAGCGTCCGGGTCGTCGAGTGGAACGGGCAGGGAGATCTTGTTGACGATGATGCCGTCGCGCTCGGCCCGTTGCGCCCAGGTAGCGAGCATACGTGGGTAGTCTTGCTCGGTCGTCAACACTTCGTCGCCGCGTTGCAGGTTGAAGCCAAGTTGGCAGATTTCCATGCCCTCGGAGGTGTTGCGCGTCAGCGCGATTTCTTTGGCCTCGCATCCGAAGCAGTCTGCCAGACCCTGCCGGATCCATTCAAGCTGAGGTCGGATCTGACCTTCGTAGGCGTAGAACGGCCGCCGGTTGGCTTCCAAATGGTGCGCCCGCTCGGCGTCTTGCACGCAGGTCGGTGCGGGACAGACGCCGCCGTTGTTTAGATGGATCAGGCTACGGTCTACCGAAAAGGCTTGCTGCACAGGGTACCAGTACGCCTCGTCACGGGCCAGCGCTTCCGGGGAGCCGTTGACAGAAGCCAAGTGCTCACGAAGGGATAAGCGATGCGAAGCAGCGCGGAGGGAAGAGGGCAGGCCCAGCAAAGCCGTGGCGACGGCAGCAGTACCCAGAAAGCGGCGTCGAGAGAGCATCGGTTGGCAGGTGGTTGTGTTCGATGTACCTGCAACTTACGGGTGTAACGTGCTTATTCTACGGCTTCTGGGACGACCTGTGCTTCGCTGTGATGAATCCCATTTAGCTGTGACGAACGCCGAAGCGGAAGGGTCAAATCGACGATCAGGCCCTGCGGGGCGGCGTCTTTCAGGTCGAGGGCATAGGCGTCGTCGTAGAGACGAGACAGGCGGTCGTGCAAATTCGAAAGACCCACCCCGACGCTCATGGCTTCGTCGCTTAGATTCATCCCTGGCCCATCATCAGCGACGTACAGGTGGAGACGTCCGTTTTCCGATTGAGCGCCTACGCGGATGGTGCCGGTGTTGCCGTGCGGGACGATACCGTGCTTGATGGCGTTTTCGACCAGGGGCTGAAAAACAAAGCTGGGCACCAGCACATGGTCCAGGCCCTTTTCGATGTCGAAATGCACCTGCAACTGGTCGCCGAAGCGGAGTTGTTCGATGGCGAGGTATTCTTCCAGAAAGTCGATTTCTTCGCGGAGAGGGATTTCATGGACATCCGAGCGGTCGAGCGTGCGGCGTAGCAACTGGCTGAGGCGGGTGATCATGCGGTCTGCTTTTGCCACATCCCGGTACATCAGCGTCGAGATGCCGTGCAGGGTGTTGAAGAGAAAGTGCGGATGCAGTTGCATTTTGAGCGCATCCAGCCGGGCATTCGCCAGTTCCGATTCCAACTGAGCTGCGCGCAACGCTCGTCGTTGGGCATCCTGGTAGATGCGTAGCGCGTGGGCCGTCCCGACGATGCACCAGTAGATGAAGATGTTCAGATAAAAGCTCGTAATGGTGTGAAATGCGAGTGCATCGGCAAAGTCCGGGTGGACCATGTCAAACATGGGCGTATACATCCAGGCGATCTGATACGCGACATCGAGCACAAAAAAGAGCGCGCACCCGGCCAACAGCATGAGCAAGGGTTGCTTCCAGTGGGTGCGAGACAGCCTAAACCGCCAGGCCCATTCAAAGACCAGAGGTGTGATCAATACCCATCCCAACCACCAGAAGACCGTCCAGCGAGCCAGCCGCCAGAGCGTGACATCCTCGCCGCGGCGCACGATGACCTCCATGTAGTTCTGCGCCGATGTGCCCAACACAATCAGGCTCCCGATCAGCAACGCAACGATGCCGACCCGCAACATGCGTCGCAAAGTGGAGTCGCCAGCGGCTGGGTCTATTTTGAAAAGATGAGCCATGCAAAGTGGGGAGATGGAGTAAAGCAAGCGTTAGCCCAAACCAATCCAAGATACGCGGTTTCGCTGTTGTCTGCCTGATTTCAGGGATGAATGCCCCCATGATGGGGCGAATGGCTGCAAACCTTCTGTGCGAAATCCCTGGTAATCAGGTGAATTGGTCTAGCACTTGCCGGTAGCCCCGGCTCAGGGTAAGCCTGGTACCGTCTTGCAGCCGCACTTCATATTCGCCGTTCATCATGGCCTTTAAATCCTTCACACGGTCCAGGTTCACGATGGTCGAGCGGTGGATGCGCAGGAAGCGGTTGGAGTCGAGGCGGTCTTCCAACGAGGTCATCGTTTGGCGCAAGAGGTGCGTTTGTGAGCCGACGTGCAGTTTCACGTAATTCCCGGCGGCCTCAATCCAATCGATGTCTTCAGTGCGGATGAACTGGATACGCTGGTGGGTTTTAATCATCAGCCGCTGGATCGGTTCTGGAGCCGGTTCCAGATCGTCGAGCAACTGCTGCACACGGGCGTCGAGGTCGGTGCGGTTTTGCTTCTGGATGAGAGCCAGCACGCGGTCCAGCGCCTCATGGAAACGCTCCGGCTCGAACGGCTTGAGCAGGTAGTCGAGCGCATGGACCTCGAAGGCTTGC
>Ga0102947_1000344_pt1 | contig 16743 bp, 37 predicted proteins | sample SalPon2A_A_D2_MG_FD_78210 | JGI IMG/M metagenome (GOLD analysis project Ga0102947, IMG submission 78210) | Soil microbial communities from South San Francisco under conditions of wetland restoration - Salt Pond MetaG R2A_A_D2_MG | ecosystem: Environmental > Terrestrial > Soil > Wetlands | place... | reverse complement strand
TAAGCTCATATTTCCAGGGGTTAGGCTCTAACTCCCCATTGTATTCTGCATCGGGATTTTGTTTGAAAAATACCATCTCGCACCCCCCGTCGCAAAAATCGCGGTCTGGATCAGAGTTTGTGCTGTAACTAGAATGGTACATTGTTCCGCATTGCTGGCAATGGCAAAACCCATCAAATCGCCCGTCAATATTGCCCCCCAGGGCATCAACAGCAACTACCCATAATTGATCGCCCTCCCACTCGGCTTCGGTTAGTTGCAATTCTAGCATCTTATCTTGTAGCTGTTTCCCATAGGATCGCTTTGGTTCTTCCAGATAGTCTAGGTCAGTATGATCTATTTTCATCATTCAATTCCTCTACCCCTCAGCGCCGGGGGCTTCTACGAATCTTTGTGCCAAGAAAAACAGATCACGTTTCTTTAGGGCAAGCTCCCGACCCAATTTGGCCGCCCTGTCCAAAATAGATTCATCCAATATATTACATTTTGTCAATACGAATAATTCGCCCTCTAGTTCAGCAAACATCAAAAATGTACGATGACCTGCTATCATAGCTGTCCAGGCATTCGCGCAACGATTACAGAGCCTTGTGCGATAGTCCCAAAATAGGGTTATATCTCCCGCTGGTACATTTGCCCTCTTGCATCGCTCACAGGGCCTTTTCTCGTTAATCAACTTTAGTAGTTCTTCATACATCGTTCAATTCCTTTCTGCCCCTCAGCGCCGGGGGTTGTCACTTCTTAAGATTGCGAAGCCGGTAATCCGGGACGTTAAATAGATCAATACAATACTCGCCGGTATCAACTGCACCCATAATCCGACTAAAGTTTCGATTGCCTACCCGCTCCTGAAACTCTGATGGGTACATAATATTGCCTTGCTGACTTGGCTTGTAGCTTAAATTAGTGGTGATAATAAATGCCTTCCCTGCCTCGTGGCGTCCGTCAAAAAGCGAGTAATAGATGTTCTGGACCCAGGGGGTATTTTCAGTGGTGTAGCCGCCTAGATCGTCTAAGATTAACAGGGGGGAGCGCCAGCACTCGATCATGATACTTTCCTGGCTGCGTCCGTTTTTATGCCCATAGCCACCCTGAATTGCCTCAACTAACTTTTCTTCATTCCAAAAGATAGCTCCATAGCCAAATGCCTCTTTAATGGCCCTGGCTAGTTCGGTTTTTCCGGCCCCATATCCCCCGGCCAGAATCAAACCACCACCATCGTTAAGCCGATGCTCGTACCATTTCTTGATAGTCTTTACGGCTTTAATGAGATCGGGCTGCCGGTCACTATCAAAGTTCCGCCAGCGGTCAAGATTACCACCTATCCCCCGGTCATTGGCCTGTTGAATGTCACGGTTGAATACATCGGCAAAGTATAACTTTTCTGCCTCAGTCGTCCCCGATAGTAATGATAGACGCCCGCCTATCGGCTTCGTTTTGGTGGTGGTTATACCTAGCTCTTTTCGCTTGGCTAGTAGCGCCTGGTTTGCCTGCTCCAGTTGCTCTCTGGTCATTTCGGCTAGTGCCATTTTGCTTGCCTCCATTGGCTTTGTATTGTCCCCACGTTTCGACTACCTGATGGGGTTGTGGGGGTTGCCCCTTTTGTCCTCGCCAGTCATTGCTATACCACCACCGGCTAAACTCTTGCAGATCGCCGGGGGATATACCTGCTTCTCTTAGTTTACGTTCGTTTTGGTTTAGCTTACCCCTTGGGTAGATGTCGGAATCGTAACCACATAATTCCCTTAAGGCGTCAAACATTTGAATATGAAGGGGAATCTTTTCTTTTACAGGTTTCTTTATAGTTTCTTTCTTAGATGGGGGTCTATTTTTTAGACCATTGGGGGTCTTATTTTTAGACTCCTCTGTCTTGTTTTTAGACTCTAGCTTACCATAATTATCGCTTGTGGGGGGGTCTAAATAATAGACGATTGCTTTCCATAACGTTACACCCCCGTCTTTTTGTCGCTCGATCAAGCCCTTATCCTCTAGTTTTTCGGCAGCATTGTAGACGCTTTGTTTTGCCATTCCGGTGAACTCCATAATCATCTTAATAGAGGCCCGCCGTTGTAACTGATGAAAACCAAAGGTCAAGCGACACACAGCCAGATAAACCTTAAGTTCGGAACCGGTCATTTTAGACATTAATCCTGGCTCCGTAACGTTTCCCTTTTTGAGATCACCTAGTAAGGCGTTAGGTATCTGGGTATAATTTGGTGGCTGAACTCCATTGCTCATCTAATCCCCCTAATACACCGGCCTCTTAAGCCCGGCCAGTTCCAGCCAGCGGGTGAGAATTATATTAAAATCCTTGTTTCTCTCCCCCTCACTCTTGTTAATCATTACAACCCACATATCATCGACGTCATCGTAGAAAAGAACCGTCCTGTTTGATATTAGGGCTGCCTCGTGAGGATTCTCTCTCAACAGTTCTTCAATCTGCATCTACTCCCCCTCCGGCTGGCGTTGTAGCGCCAACATCTCATCGTTGACTTGCCTCACCAGGTTGCGAAGTTGGCGAATACTCTGCAGCGTCAACCTGGGCTTGCCTTCGCGGTCCCATCCGGGCGTCACCAGAATCCCCCATATTCGCGCCAGGTTTTGGCTGCCAAAATTATCAGGCTCTTTCATATTATCCATCACACTACCCCTCCGGCTGCGGCTGGGCTTGTGGTTTCCAAGTCTTCCCCGGCCCCTCTTTGTCCCACTCTGAGAGATAAAGCCCTTCTTCGACTAGAGATTTCCTTGCCCCTAACCAGTCCTCATAGTTTTTCTGATTTGCAAGTTCGGCCAGTCGCCTACATGTAATAACTGGCAAATCTTCTAATACCTCTGCATCGTAAAGTATGCCCTCGCCCAATATCTCCCCTGTTTCATCGTTGTAATAAAAAGTCATCACACTCCCCCCCCCCGGCTGGTCGTCTACAAGATCACTGGCGTAAAAGTTGGTAATTGTCCCCATAACCTCCCATACCCGGCTGGCTGCGTACTGTACCAGGTATTGCGTACCGAATCGAGGCGAGTGTTTAATGCCGACAATCTTGCCCTGCTTTTGATTATTGTTAACCATTGTTCCTATTATCAGCCTTTTAGCCATCACATCTACCCCTTTCGCTCCGGCTGGCGTTGTGGTACTAAATCAAAGTCCCAGTCACGTTTAAGCCAGTCGGACACATCCTTGATTTTCACCGCCTCGAACTCGTCTTCTTCTTCTTGCCAAGTTGTTTCTGGTGGATCATAATAACCACCGTAGCTGGTATGAGGGTTCGAGTAGGCGATAAGATAGGCCTCAAATGTTTTCCCATTCCAAGATAGATTTAATTCGGCTTGATAATCAGAGCCTTGCCCAAAGTCCAGTTGTTTCGACTTTCCCTCAAGATATACTATCTCCTGAGCTAATTGTATCAATCCATTATCTATAGCTGCCATCACACTACCCCTTCCCCTCCGGCTGCGGCTGGTCTTGTAGTGCCTTGATTTCGCTACGGACATCTAAAAGCAATTCCTTTAGTGCTACAATGTCACTTTCGTTTAGGATCGGTTGTCCGTCCTCCCAATTGGGCGTCGCTAATATCATCCAGGCTCTTAAAAGTGGGCGGCTGCCCCATTCCTGTAATTTATCATCTATTATTTCTCTCAAGCTATCCATCACATCCACCCCTTTCGCTCACTTGTTCTAAATTTAGGTAACAAAAAATCCAGCCCTTGACTTTCCCCTTCGGTTGCGGAGCCGCTAAACTCTGGCAACGGATAAAAGGTTCGATCAAGAACTGGATTCTTGGTACAACTTTTTGCGGTTGTGTTTCGCAACCGTTTAAAAAACAAATTCCGTTGCGTTGAGTTTAGCGGCTCAAATGTTACATACATTATACTATGCTTTTCTCTGGGAGTCAAGACCCAATTTCCTTCAACTTCTTAATAACAAACATCCCGTCTGCTTTGGTCCAGTTCTCCATATCCTCAATATCCCAGGTTCCCGTAATTAACTGTATTAGCTCGTTGCCTTCTGTTGGATGTTGCTCCCATAAATAAAGGATAAAACGAAATTGTTTATCTGTGATCGGCTCGTTCCCGGCCTTGTTTTCTGTCCTGCGTTTAGGGTCATAGCCCCACTTTTTGGCGAGTTCTTCAATCTGCATTATTCCCCCTCTTGGGTTAGTTCCTTGTAAACCCCCAATATGGAGGCACGTCCTGATTGCTCAACCGCGTCCATTCCAGAAAGGCCGGTTCAAAATTATCAAAGTGTTGAACCGGCTTTTCGGTAAATGTATCGCTGATAAAAAATTGTTCTGTTGCATCGTCATATACTAGCCGATAGTTGAAACACTGAACATAAAACGCCGGGCTTGCCCTTAGTAATTGTTCAATCTGCATTATTCCCCCCTAAAACGGTACTAAATCCACCCCGGCCAGCCTTGCCCATCGTTGCAAAGCTATCTCATAATCCGGGTGTCTGTATACGGTTTTGATACTACGGACGCCTCGATTAACACACCACTGCTCACCATCAAATAGCAGCCGGTGATTATTGGCCGATAGGCTGGCGACATTGGGATTATGGCGTATTGTGACGCCGGGATCGTGTTTGTGTTTACTGAGTTGGTGGAGGCAGTTTGGACATCTGCCGGTGAGGTGGGGTATTTTACCGCTCGGATTGTCCGGGCGGGATTGGGCGGTTGGGCGGTTTTGCATCTGTTCTCCTGGGGCGAACAAGGTACACAGTGTATATCCGTGTTCGCTTTGAGTGAACACAATAGTTTAAAAATATTGTGTTACGCCTGGGCTAGTGGTTTTTTAATTAATCAACGTGATTGTTTTCGTTTTTTTCTCGGTAAGCCTTAATGGTATAGTAGGCCATCGTAAAGAATATAACGCCTAAAACAAGAGCGCCACCGGCCAGCATCCAAAGGCCCTCAGTTGAGAGTGGTTCAATCCCACCCATTTTGCACCGCCTCCCTAATAATGTCGCGTGTTTCACTTAAGATATAAGCCTCGCGGGGTATTGCTTCAATGCTTTTTCTGATTTGTTTGCAGGTGATTGGTATATTCTGATAATACAGTTTGACACATCGCCAGTTGTTATCCTGATAGCACTCCCACAAACGTTGATAGGAATGGAGCAGGTCATAAAGATACTGTTCTTCCACCTCTTGAATGGTCGTGACCCACTTCACCGGCCTCCCCCCTTTAGCGGAGGGATTATAAAAGTCTTTAATATTCTGGATTGCGGCTTCGGTATTTGATATTGCGTCCTCAAGATGACTAAATAATGCCTTTACCAAAATGAGGTTCCCCTTTTCCAGAGAGCGCAAGCCAACGGCTGACGTAGACTTGAGTAGGCTGGCAGCTTGTATAATAGTATCTAAATCATCGTTTAATTCCGGGGGCCAGGCTTTAATTCGTCCCAATCTTTGATCTCCCTCTACTGATAAAATTCTTTTCTATTTCGGCTTCTAATTCGTGTTTATCGTGTTTGCGAAGCTGCGCTAAAAGATTCAGGACAACAACGGCCAGCGTGGATAAGAACGGCCCGATAACCAGAACGATGAATGATGTGTCGGGGTATTGGAGCATGATGAGTATCCTAAACAGGTCAGCCCCTAAAATCATTCCCCCCAGCCAGATAACCCAACGCAAGCCTTCCTTTGGTGGTTTAATGTAAAGTTGTATTACTCCCGCCAAAACCAGTCCGAGGATAAAGGTTAGTATGATTATATTTAATGTAAGCTGCATTTTGGTTTTTCCGGCTTCTGCTGCAAAAACTGTTGCAATCGGCTATTGGCTATGTTAAGATAATAATACAAAGGGGCGGTAAGCACCGAGGTTTCAAAAAAAACCAAGGGAGCAGTACCCTATAATTTTGCATCTGGCCTAATCGGGCCTAAAAAGCGTCTTCCTGGGCGGGGGGCGCTTTTACTTTTTTATTGTATCACGATATCTCTTGCCATACAACCAGGGACCGGGCGGGTATCCCCTTGATATCAATCTCAAATGATACAAGCTTTTGTATTTTGACCCGCTCACCAGTTTTAGAGATAAAGACTCTCACCCGGTCATCATCTGGCAACGGTTGGCCCTCGATAACGGCTTGCCCGAATCGGGCGCTTCGTTCGTCCATAAGTTCATATGGATACCGGCCTAATAGTTCAACTAAATCATAACCGAGGCGGCTGGCTAGTGCCTTGCTTATGTCCATCCATCTTCCCCCCCTGTCCAGTAGGGAAAGGTATTCATCGTTAGATTTGCTAACAGAATACCGAATAAGGCGATTGGCGGGGATTATAACCTGGCCGGTTACATTGTGCAGTTCTGCCTCAGCGCCCCGGCGGGCCAGATACAGCAAGGCTTTTGGGTTGCGGGCAATGGCCCGAACAGGTTCATATTCCGGGCCTTTTGGTATCGTAAACCATACACGCCGGGGCATTTATGGAATCTTTCTGGGATTTTGTGTTATAGTGAGGGTAGCGTCAAGTGATGTGCTTACTACACATCAGCCTGGCGTTAGGCGCTTCTCGGTGTTCCCTCACCGAGAAGCGCCGCCAGTTATGGGGCCGGGTGGATGATTCTAATCGTTGTGAAACTGGCCTCGTATTCTGCTCGTAGGGTTTTAGTATATCATACCTTAGCCCTACGTGCCGTTTGTTAAAAAAGTACTTTAGTCCTACAAGCTGCACAACCTGGTCAGTTGACCAGGGTCAGCCTGTCGTTATCATACTCGACCCATTTATCATCGCCAACATTTAGACAGGCCGCCAATACCCGCTGGCAGGTTTTACACGTTATCTTGTGAACGTGTTTTGCTCCGTTAGCCAGCATATGCCCGGCGGTTGTAGACAGACCACATAGGGTTGTCTCGCTATCTCCATACGTGCCATAGTGTCGCTTGCATTGATGGGCCATAGTGTTTTCCTTTTTGGTTTTTACCCGGCTGGCTTTGGTCGGCGGAGCCGGGGAAGGGGTAGTCAATAATAATTTGGCTCCAAACAAAAAGAGTCACCTTTGCCCATTTGGGCCGGGGTGACTTTTTTTATTGTTTGCGCGGATGATTATCTAATACATCCATTAATGGGACGCGTAACACGCTGGCTATTTTCTCAAGATTGCCGATTCGCGTTCCCTCACTGTACCCGTTTTTGACAATATCCCAGGTTTGTGAATAGGACATATCGGCTTGTCTGGCAAGTTCTTGAATTGTAACGCCAGAAGCGTTCAGCAAACCCTCTATATAATTACGCTCCGTTTGTGCCACAAGCATATATTGACTCCCTTCTGTTAGATTTTCCTATCTACCATAGTACACTATTGTTAATCGTATGTCAATGGACGTATACGATTAACAAGAAATTTTAAGGTTTGTTATGTCAAAAACGCTTGCATTTATATGACTAATCGTATATAATAAAGGGGAAGTTGAGAGACAAAAACAACAGGAGCAAACAAAATGGCAGACAAAAAATTTCAACGAAAAGTAAGACGATTAATGGTACAAGGTCTAAGTAAGAAAGAAGCTACCCAACGAGCCGCCGAGGGATTGGTAAAAGATTTTGACCAGATGGCTCGCAATACGGAGATGATTTTAGACCAAATCAGCATAAGCCAGAAGTTGGGCCAGGTTGCAGTACCGACCAACTAACCCCAAACAAAAAAGCCCCCTGGCGACCACCGGGGGGCTAACAGGAGAAAGCAAAATGGCAAATGTAACGATGGTGATTGGCGGAGATGACCCCGGCGAAATCGGCTTATGGGAAGGCGACAAGATGATTGCCACTTTAGGCCATCTTGAACGCGAAGGGTACAGCGAGTATTATCTGATGGGCTTAAGCCAAAAGAAACTTTCTAACCTGGCCCGGAAGCTCAAGCGAGATGCAGCCTTGCCCGTCAGCGTTGAGAGAGGGAATCTTGAGGACTGGTTAGGCTAGAAATAAAAAAAGCCCCTCACCGGCCAGGGTGGGGGGCTTCAGCACCAAAGTCCGGTGATTTTATCGAAGTTGACCAAGAAGCTTAACAAAAAAAGGCCGGTAGTGCCACGAACACCCCCGGCCAATTCACTCCCGAAGGAGCAAGCAAGTGAAGAACATTATAAACGCAGTTGATTCAGAAGTCAAGCAGTTTGCACGTGATAGCCAGGGCAATGTAACATTTATCGAAACGCCCAAAGATGGCAAGCATTACAATCCCGAATTTGGCGAATGGGAAATCTGGCTAGATGGTGAGATTTGGGCCTACGCTCAGGACAGTTTTAAGGCCGACCAACTTTACGCCGGGATGCTGGCTCAACGCCGGGAACATTACGAACGTTGCCCGGAAGATGGCATCCCCTTTATGGGGGAGCCAGCCGGAACCGCCGATGAGTTAGGGCTGGAAGCGAGGGGGTTATAATTATGATAACCTTAAACCATAAATCAACTGATATTAGTCTGGACCTGGCAATACGTGCCCACAATGGCACAAGCTGGGTTCCCGAAAAGCGTGGTAAGTCTGTGGTAGATAGTTATGTTGCCCACCTTGATGGAGTAGTTGAAGAGTTTGACAAATGGGCTACAGATGAGAATCGCGCTGAAATTGAGGCCGATCTGGAGCGATACCGACAAGGCTACATTAAGCACCTAACCGCCTACCTCCATAGCCATAGTAATGTGATAAGCGCGGCTATTGTGGGACCGGCTAAATTTCCAACCCGGCGCAACCAGAAGCGATCCCGATGGGCTGATAATAAGTGCAACGCCTGGTTAGCCTATAGCAAAAAGGTTTTAGAAAAACTACGACGCAAGTATGATCCCCGCCGGATTGCCAACGCCCCTATCTTATCAGATGATGGCGAGGCTATTACCAAACTTGAGGCAAAGATCAAAAAGGCCGAAGAGTATCAAGAGTTGATGAAGGCCGCAAACAAGATTGCCCGAAAGAAAATAGGGGATGATGAAAAATTGACTCTATTGGTAGACCTGGGGCTTAAAGAAGCCAGCGCCCGAAAAGTATTAGAGCCTAATTATATGGGCAAGATCGGATTTCCCTCTTGGCAACTGTCAAATAACAATGCTAATATTCGCCGGATGAAGCAACGGGTAGAGGGGTTAAAGATTACCCAAAAACAGGAAACGACCAGCCGGGAAATTAACGGGGGAATTGAGATCATTGAAAATACAGAACTCCACCGGATTCAGATCATCTTTCCTGACAAACCCGATTATGAAACTCGTAAGATACTCAAAAGTAATGGATTTAGATGGGCGCCGAGCCAAGGGGCTTGGCAGCGCCATCTAAACAGTAATGGAAGATGGGCCGTTGATCGGGTGTTGAAGGTTGTCGGGGAAGGGAAGCCAGTATGATCCGGCTCCTCGCCCGATTACTCAGGAAGGGCCGGAGTAGCGACCGGCCCCGGAGTCCACAACGAGCCATCTTGTGGACGGTCAACAATCAATGTAGAATATTAATGGTATAAGGAGACAACTATGTGGATAAAAACAACGCTAGGGCAATTGATAAATCTAGACCACGTGAATACGCTAGATATTCACACTGGCCCGACTCTTGACCGAGACTTTGAGGCACATATCAGGGCGTATACAGGCGTAATAGTTGAGGAGGAAGATTTCGTGGTTTTGTACTGCGGAAATAAGTCAGAATGTGCAGACAAGATGGGCGAGATTGAAAATGCCCTGGAATCAAGTGGGGTGAATGTATTGAATATGGGTGGAGATGATACACCGCTACCACAAGACCCACCAGCAAAGGAGCGGACTGACTGATGACCCATAACGTGATGATACAGGGTAGGGCAATCAACATAACCCTGGCTAAAATCACCTATCGTTGTGGGCATTGTCTGGCCCCCATCAGGATTAAAGATACCGGCCTTAAGTGTACGGTTAACCCAGAGCATAAAGGATTTATCCACCGCGATAAGGCCGAAAAGATAAAAGATCAGCAAAACCGAAATATCAAACAATTAGAGCAGTTCTACAAAATAGTAGACGGAGAGGTAAAAACATTATGGCAATCGTAGGACTTACAGATCAAGCCGCCGCATTTCCCATTATAGGCGTGTTACGCAAGGGGGATGTAAAGCCCACTAATGGCAATCGACCCGGCAAAGACCTAACCTATTTTAGATTCACCAGTGAGGATAGTGAGGCCCTGAGTGACTTTTACCAGGCTTATACCGAACTTGAGGACCAGCGCCGGATTAACATTTTCTTGCCCCACAAAACCGCCGATGAGAATATGGACGCCTGGATGGAGCAGTGGGTAGCCGGGGGGCTTGTCCATAGATGTGATGGCAAGGTAACGCGATTATGGCGTACCGATGACGGATCATACTCTGATGAGCCAAAACCCTGCCCCGGTGGTTGTAAGCAGGTGGGGCGACTATCGGTAATCATTCCAGAATTGGGGCGCTTTGCTACCGTTACGGTGCTGACAACCTCAATACACGATATTATCAATCTAACCCGCCAGTTAAAAAGCTACGTGTCGATCCGGGGGGATTTGCGGGGGATTCCGTTTGTGTTGACCCGTACTCCCAAGCTGGTCAGTACCCCCGGCAATGATGGCAAGCGGGTACGGCGCGAAAAGTGGCTATTGTCTATCGAGGCAAATCCAGAGTGGGCCAAGCGGCAATTGTTAGCCGATGAGCATGAGGCGATGCCGGAATTGCCTGACACAATCGAGTCCCCTGGTTATTCGATGATAGGGGAAACGATTGATTTACCAGCCAATATCATCGCCCCGGATGAGGATTTTTCACAGCCGGAACAGCCCAAGACAAATGGCAATGGTGATAAGCTGCCGGTTGGTAAGCAAAAGTTTTGGGATACGGTTCAAAAGCAAACAGACGGCTTCTTCCGTGACCCCGACCATTTGGAAGGGACCACTGGCTGGCCCTCAGATTGGAATGATAACGATAGTATTGATGCGGCTATAAGTGCGGCTATTGATTTTGCCCACGAACACCGACAACAGGAATTTGCCTAACAACCCTCCCCCACGTTTGCCCCGGCTGGCGTGGGGGATACGGGTTCGCTTTATGACGGGGATACGGGATAATGCGAACAATGGTTCGCTGATTAACTAGGACTACGTTCTACATTGGCAAAGGAGAAATTATGCCTGATAATTTAGAAGCTAAGTGGCTTGAGTATTACAAAAAGGAAGGGCTAGACTGGCTCGATTCTGGTACGCAAAACGTAATAAGACAAGCGTTCTTTGCTGGTGCAGAAGCCGCAGTCCTACCCGTTGAAGGGTACAACCGGGTAAGTGATCCTAATATGGCTGGAAGTGATGAGCATATGACCTATAAAAAGCCAGAATACAAAAACCCGGTTGACCCTTAACTAAGCTGATGAACGCTATATTATTAGACAAGGAGTCTTCAAATGAGAATACATCTCTATGTTTTACTTGGGGCTATCAACATACCTTTTATAGTATTTAATTCCTATTTGATAGTGGCTGGAATAGCACCCAATTTATTATTTACGGTCTTCCTTGTGGTATTGAGCAGTTTCGGCCTGGGGGGATGTTGGACTATAGGCATTTATAAATATATGGAATCGCGTTCATCTACACGCAGCAACGGAGCCGAAAAGCACGGCCCGTTGAGCTAAGTCCGTTATACGCCTGATAGTTATCAGCCTTAAAAAAGTATGAATTAATCAAATTACCCCTTGACAAACTTGATAAAGTATGTTATAATCAAGATATAACAGTCAAGGAGCTAACAAATGGATCGCCAAGCACACCAGGCAAAGTTAAGACCAGAATTAGCAGATAGCTATCAAATAACTAGAGCTTTGGCCGACAAGCAATTTAATGAGTACAAAATATGGAACGCAGCTTACGCTATACAGTGGACAATCAAGACTGGCCGAATAAGTGCATTAAAAGAACGTCAATATAATGAATTAAGTGGACAAGAGGCATTTGACTTAATATATGATATAGCTGAACAATCACAGGAAATAACCTTAGCCGCAGCCAGCAAGACATTTATAGAAATGATAAGTTAATTGAATGATCGACAAATCAACTCACGGGGGCCAGCGAGAAGGGGCTGGCCCCCCTCGTAAAATGATAGAGCCAGTCAAAGTGACAATCTCACTAGAGACCGACCACCTAGCCCGCCTCAAGGCCGAGTACGGGAGTGACTGGCAGGATGTCGTAAGGGCGTTAATTGAAACGCACCTTAACGGCGTATAACTACACGCCGTAGCCGATCCGCAAACGACGCGGACAGCTAGGCTATGTCCGTTAGGTGCTACTATGTCAGAACAAAACACGATTCTAGAATATATTGCAAAAGGCTGGCTCCTTCGAGAAAGAAACGGTGGTGGATATGAATTATTTATGCCTCCCAGTTTTATACAACGAGTGAAATCTCCCACTGTTCGAGCTATGATTCGGAAGAGGTTAGTCGAATATGAAGAACCTGGCAATCAGGACAATCGGTATCTTACCAGCATGGCCGCACCTAACTACTCATTGGAACAAACCCCGGATGACCCTCTTGAGGAAATGCCTCTAACCCCAGACGACCAGGGGTAACGCCGGGGTCGTTCAATTAAGTCCAGTAAACGCTTTACTCGGAAAGGAGTGGACTTATGAATGAAGAACTTAAGAAAGTCATTGATAATGCCCTGTTTGACACTTTTGGGGACTTACCTATTACCCAAGAGTTATACAGATATTTGCAAAGAAGATTTTGGGATAGAATTCACGCTCATCTACCCGTTGAAGCGAAATCACTACCCCATACAGACCCGCGAGTCGAGTGGGACGACGATAATCTAATCAACAATGATGGCGAGTTTGCTTAACTGCGATTCGCTTAACTAAGCTGAACTACGGCTATGTTTGCTAAAGGAGAAACTATGACCACGGAAGTTATTACTTTGCTGAGATGCAATGGCTGCATTGATGAATTAATAGAGAAATCCGGCAATACAGTTATGAAAAGTTGGGTGAGGATGGTTGCCCGTGAACAAGGATGGATTACCAAAAAAGTCAGTGGGCGAATGAAGGATTATTGCCCCACTTGCGCGTCTCAAAAAGAAGCCCGCGTTCATCTACCCGTTGAAGCGAAATCACTACCCCATACAGACCCGCGAGTCGAGTGGGACGACGATAATCTAATCAACAATGATGGCGAGTTTGCTTAACCGCGATTCGCTTAACTAAGCTGGTAAACGCTATGTTTATCAGAGAGGAGGTAAAATGATAGTTGATAGGTTTGGAAACGTAGTTGTAATAATCAAGGAAACATCGCCAGATAAGGCAGGCAGAATAGTGGTGAAGGAAATGGCCGATGGTTCTCGATATCACGACTATTTAAGTATGCTAACGGAAACCGAACCTGGGGAACTGGATCGGGTAATGAAACAGTTATTTTCAATAGGCCGCGCTTACCTGCCCGTTGCAACGAACGGCCAGACCGAGCTTCTGATTGACCTTGATTGCGATTGTGATGCCGATGACATAGCACCGGGCAATCACCACGATGAGGATTGTCCCAATTGGGAACCTGTCACGTACCAGGAATACCGTAAGCAAGGTGGCTCTAAGGGCCGCCGTTGAATTATGCTGGTGAACGCTATATGTAGAAAGGCGCGGGTTCGATGCCTGCGGCCAGAGAAAGGAATGAGTGATGACTAATCAGGAACTATGGCAAGAGTTTTGGGAGAGTGTGAATTATGGCGAGCAGGGCGATGTTGAGGGCATAATTTGGCAAAAGGCAAGTGGTCAATGGGCTATGCTTGTAGGCGATCCCCAAACACCAGGGCGTGTGATGTCTATTGGTGGATTACGGTACAACCCCTGGTCAGGTGAGGAGTTGCCAACAGTGGTAGCATTGCAACCGGCCCCAAAGCCAGAAGGAGGCGAGTGATGGGACCGTGTCCATTTTGCGGTCATAAGGCCGTACAATATCACCGCTATGAAATCAGCGGTGAGCATACAATAGAATGTGAGGAGTGTCCCGTTGTTGTGTTCTTTGACGTTGACATTACCAAAGAGGATGCTATTAAGATTTGGAATAAACGAGCGGCGTTACAACCGGAAAGCGGGGCGTGATGGAAGGTGTAGAGCCTCAGCGAGTTCCATTGTCAAAAAGGATTGAGTATTGGAACCACTTCATAACCACCTGGGTGGTACGCAAGCGAGGCGGGGCGTATGGTCTAACCGGCCCAAAGCTGAGAAAAGTCGAGAAAGAAATATTTGCAGATGATAGCTTTTGGGAGGACATTGTAAATCGCCACGACGGACGCCGCCGGACACCGTTTGAGATGTACCAGCAGGAGCCAGCCATTTATGAGCATTGTGAGGGCAATTTTTGGGGCGGCATAGCTCAAACGTTACTAGAGCGTGGCTTGATTAAATAGAAAGCGAGACGTGATGTTATTGATAGATGTGACAGAGGAATCAGAAGACAAATTAAATCGAACCACCTGGCGATTTTTGTTTATTGATGACGAATCTTTGTTTGTTTTACAGCATTACATAGTTGAAACCAGGAAAACAAAACGCCACAAATACTGGGTTGATCTGAGCTATGATAGAACTGATAAACGGGAATCCTCTTGTAAGTTGCAAGATGTACCGTTTTCCGATGATATACGACACGAAGTTATGGACAAATTTATATCACAGCTTGACGTGGTTAAGGTTTGGGAGCCGTACTAAATTGGAATTAGCTAACAGGTAGCGAGGCCGGTTAACCCACTAGTCTACACTGGCAAAACTAACCCCCAAAAGGCTTGACACAGGTTACAATTGCGGCTATAATGTACGTAACCCGCCCAGGCTAGACAGGGGGTTACACTATGTTAAGATTAAAAGTTGAGGCTATGAAAAACGGAACGGCTACAGATACAATCAACGGCGTAGACATTACCCTGAAATACAAGGGGTTATTCTGGGTCTTGATTCTGGTTGCCGGACACCGGCCCGATGAGGAGTATTTTCGCCGCCGGTTCGATATTCCTGACATAGCGCCACCGCCTAATTTAGATATGGTGATAATTGACAGCCAACACAAACACCGTCGCGTGTTTAGCTGGCCGGTGCAGTTCGAGCCGGTGATGGCAGTTTTGCCGGTATAATTGGATAACCATTAGCAAGGTTAGCGGTCTATAATCCAATATGCTAAAACCGCCTCGTGGGAGAGTTGCCCACATCGCCCCGGAAACAATACGGCAATTACCGGGGACCTTTTATAACCCCTACCCCATCGAAGGTAGGGCGCGGGCTGGCTCTCGCTTGACCGTCCCGATAGTAAGAGCAAAGGTCGTTAATATTGCCGCCAGTCCTGCCAAAGCCGCTCAGAAATGGGCGGCTTTTTTGTTGCCCTGCCGAATTAGAACAGAATAGAACACAACCTTAAAGAATAGCAAAAGGTATTGACAATATGCTATTAATTTGGTATAATGAGTATAAGATTAAATAACTTTTGAGGGGATTATAAAATGACTGACAAAAAACTAAAATTAGAACTGAACGAAGAAGAAGCAAACTTACTAGATAATGCCTTACAGTACCTTCTAGGATATAGTTCAGATTTTGCAGAATATCGCAATGATTTATCAGCATTAAATTCTAAGCTGATCCAAGCTCAATACGATAATAAAACGGGCAAGCCTTGGCAATTATGGGGGCAAGAAGAAAACTAACCAACCCAGGGCTTTATGCCCTGATGAGTGCTGACCGAGTTGGTCGATGACGGAGGGTGCAACTCCTTCCCCGGCACTCATTAGAGCATAAACTTTAGCGAAAGGAATTACAAAATGGTATTCTGGACAACAGGCAAGACAACCCGCAGTTTTAGAAATCAAGAGTTTTTTGAAGGCTTCAATTGGGACAACTTTACCCCCGGCGACTTTGTATGGTTGGAGGATTACGAAGGCAAAGACCAAACCCGCATCGTTGGGATTTATCTTGGGCAAAAAGACAATAATCCGATTGTAAGATTATTGGCTAACCCCCTCGGCAAAAAGATAGGCCGGTTTGCTGGCAATGCCTTTCCTGATATTTTAGACAATATCCTAGATATACCAATCAATCATTGGCAACAGTTCGGGCGAATCTTACTGGCCGAGGCTAACAATGCCTGACCACCGAACAGGCGATGCCCGTACCCCCCGCCTCCCACGCGGCCCGAACAAGGCCCCAACGGGTAAGCGGGTGACGTTCTACCTATACCCCCGGCATATCAGGAAATTAGCCGACCTAGTGGCCGGGGGATGGGCAAAGAATAAATCAGAGGTAATCCAGAAGTTGCTTGAAGAAAAGGAATAGCCCTTCCGGGGGCTTTTTTGTTGTACTTGACATAGAACGAATGTCTTGACGTAATCCCTAAACCGTGCTAAGATAACCACAGACAAATATGGGGCGTAAGCGAGTGCGCGAAAGCGCAGGCTTGCGCTTCTTTATTTTTAAAGGTTTTAACGCCCTGGCCTCGGTGCTTACGCCCCACGTAATAATCGAGACAGGGCTTTTTTTATTAACCAGATCGGGCCGGGGTTTCCCCCGACCCTGACACCGTTGGAGGTAGGCCAACGATGCTTATGAATAGTATACCACAACTTGGCAGTCACGTATGGATTTAGATTGGACGACTATAGTTTTAACGAGTCTTGGCAGTCTATTTGCTGGCGTTAATATTATCGCCCTTTACCAAATGAGGGCAACCAAGAAAAATCTTGAGGCGCAAACCAATAAGCTAAAAGTTGAAACTGACCAGGTTGCTATGAC
>Ga0102947_1000343_pt1 | contig 16753 bp, 19 predicted proteins | sample SalPon2A_A_D2_MG_FD_78210 | JGI IMG/M metagenome (GOLD analysis project Ga0102947, IMG submission 78210) | Soil microbial communities from South San Francisco under conditions of wetland restoration - Salt Pond MetaG R2A_A_D2_MG | ecosystem: Environmental > Terrestrial > Soil > Wetlands | place... | reverse complement strand
GATTTTAATGATGGTACAGATAATTTTAGTTACGGAGCAGATATTTATAGAGATTATAACGACAGACCTAGTGATACTGACATTGAAGTTGGACAAGGCAATAAAACAAAAACCTTTTATGCCGAATTACAATCAGGATATGTAATCAATCCTTCTACAAATTTAAAGTTGTTTACCAATATTAGTTATAGAAATTTCAATCCAGAAGCGCAAACGCTTACAAAGTTTGATGACAATACGTTTTGGATAAGCGTTGGTATTAGAACAGACCTTTTTAATTGGTACTTTGATTTTTAGTTCTTACGATAACAGAGATTTTAAGCGTTTGACTTTCGCAAAAAATAGTCGAACTTCGTTTACCTGTACTGAACTTTCTTCAGTAACGTCTTTTATAAAACAACTTGTATTGAGCCTAGTGGAAGTATTGAAACGTTATATACAATAGCATTGTATGTAAGCAATGAATACCAAACAAAAAAGAAATATAAAAAATTAAAAAGTATAAAATGAAAAATTCAATTTTAGCCCTGTTTATTTCAGCCTCATTATCAGGATTTTCCCAAGATTATGAATATAAAGTTTTCTCATATCTTTCAGAGGGTACAAAAGCACCAAATACTAATTACATAGGAGAAGCTTGGTTGAATGCTGTTATTCACGATGATTCTGAATTGGGATATAATATCACAAAAGCAACCTTTAAAGCCAACTCAACTTTGGATTGGCATAAACATAGTTCTGCACAAGTCTTAATAATTGTAGATGGAGAAGCATATTATCAGGAAAGAGGAAAAGAACCTGTAATTCTGAAAGAAGGCGATGTGATTAAATGTGAAAAAGATATTGAACACTGGCATGCCTCAACCAAGTTTAGTGATGTAACATATTTAGCTTTATATAATGGCGGGCAACCAACAACTTGGACTGAAGTACTGACACAAGAATATTACTATGAAGTAGCCGAGAAACTAAAAATTAATTGATAATTCTAAAAATCCTATCAGATTTTTAGTTTGGTGTGTACTTGTAAAGTTAATTGCCAACCCATGCAACTACTCATGGCCGAGACCGTTAAAAGAAATCCTGTTTTTTTGCAAAGAATATATATTTTAATTCTTCAAACTTTTATATAACGTTCGTCTAATCTTTTCACTATTAATAAAAGCCCAACTGTATCCTAAATCGTCATAAGTTTTGGTTAGATTGGTATTTGCTGCAACGTCTTCTTCAGTTTTACCAGCTTTAATTTCTATTTCAACTTGAACTTTCAGTGTCTCAAGCATTTTTAGGAAATCTTGGTATTCCTTTTTATTTGATAAAGCACCATGACCAGGAATTATCTTTGTTTCATCATCAATAACAATCAAGACTTGTTTTATGGCTTCAATATAGCCATTTACAGTGCCACCACTATTTAAGTCAATATAAGGATACATACCGTTAAAATAAATATCTCCTGTATGCAGTACATTACTATTTGTAAAGTACAACATAGAATCTCCGTCTGTATGGGCATTATCCAAATGGAAAACAAGAACTTGTTCACCATTCATATACACGCTTAATTTATCACTAAATGTGATTGTTGGCAATGCCTCTTTTGGTTTATCTTCTAGATGTTTTCTAACATTGTCATGGGCTATAATGGTTGCACCTAATTTTGCTAGATTTTCATTGCCTCCAGTATGATCACCATGATGATGCGTATTGGCAACATATTTAATGGGCTTGTCACTAATTGTTTTTAATGCTGAAATAATTTTAGGCGTTAAAGGCGCATATTGGTCGTCAATAATAAAAACACCATCATCTCCAGCCGAAACTCCAATGTTTCCACCTTGACCAATTAACATATAAATATTATCTGATAGTTTCTGAACTTCTATATTAACATCTTGACCACAAGCTGAAATAAAGAAAAATGATAGGATAAATGAGCAAATAAAGTTTAAAGTTTTCATTTCGAATAATTGATACAGTTAGTATGTATTATAAAAATACAAAATTACATTTAAAAGCATTGCTCAAAATTCATGAATGAAGTATCTTTGCAGTCGCATTTTAAGGCGATTAATGAAAACAGTATTGCAAACTACAAATTCTTCTTTTTCAATTGCTTCGGCTATATCCGATTTCAAGGAAATTACTAAAATCAGGTTGGCATTAAGTGTCGTGTTTTCCTCAATTGCTGGATACCTATTGGGTGTAGACGTTGTTGATTTTAAAACTTTAATACTTTTAGCTTTTGGTGGTTATTTTATGGTAGGAGCTTCTAATGCTTTCAATCAAATTATTGAAAAAGATCTAGATGCCTTGATGAATCGTACCAAAAACAGACCGATTCCAGCAGGTAGAATGTCTGTGACTACTGCGTTCATTATAGCTTCTGTATTTACGGTTTTGGGCGTAATAATTTTGTATACCATTAATCCTCAAACAGCAATGTTTGGAGCTATTTCCATTTTTTTATACACAAGTGTTTACACACCATTAAAAACAAAAACGCCTTTGGCTGTATTTGTTGGAGCTATTCCAGGAGCTATTCCATTTATGCTGGGTTGGGTCGCTGCAACAGACGATTTTGGTATAGAGCCTGGCACATTATTTATGATTCAATTTTTTTGGCAATTCCCTCACTTTTGGGCTATAGGTTGGTTTTTATTTGACGATTATAAAAAAGGAGGATTCTTTATGCTGCCAACTGGAAAGCAGGACAAAGGAACTGCTGTTCAAATAATAATGTATACTGTATGGACATTAATTGTGTCTATTATACCGGTTTTTGGATTTACAGGTAAGCTTTACTTAACACCTTTATCTGCTATAGTTGTTTTAGGTTTAGGTTTAGGGATGCTTTATTATGCTGTTCAATTATTTAAGAAAATGACTGAAGAAGCTGCAAAGAAATTAATGTTGGTGAGTGTATCTTACATTACATTGCTTCAGATTGTTTATGTGTTAGATAAATTTATTAGATAGACTTTATGGATTTAACAGAAGGTACTTTAGAGGAGAAACATAAAAGGGCTAAAAAAATGATGCTCTGGTTTGGCATTTTATCATTAATAATGTCGTTTGCAGGTTGGACAAGTGCTTTTGTTGTAAGTAGTACCAGACCTGATTGGCTGAAAGATTTTCAATTACCAGAAGCATTTACAATCAGCACTATAATAATTGTATTCAGTAGTATTACTTTTATTTTAGCTAAACGAACACTAAAGAGAGGTAATAACAAAGCAACAATGGCTTTGTTATGGGTTACTTTACTTTCAGGAATTGTTTTTATTTACAATCAATTTATTGGGTTTGCTCAAATACTGGAACTAGGTTATAATTTTACTGGGCCAACAAGTAATGTGACAATGTCTTATATTTTTTTAATAGCATTTGTACATATATTACATGTTGTAGCTGGAATAATTTGTTTGTTGGTAGTAATTTATAATCATTTTAAACAAAGATATAATCCAACAAAAATGCTAGGTTTTGAACTAGCCGCAACATTTTGGCACTTTGTAGACATACTCTGGTTGTATCTCTTTTTATTTTTATATTTCGTTAGATAAATAAATTGATTATTTTTGTGCAACCTTTATAAAACTATACCATACTATGAGTAGTACAACAGTTGTGAAAACTGGAACAGAAGGAAAAGCTTGGGGTGGAGGTAATAGACCACTTAATGCAAGTTACGGTAAAATGATGATGTGGTTCTTTATTGTTTCAGATGCACTAACATTTTCTGGATTTTTAGCTTCCTACGGATTTTCAAGATTTAAATTTATTGACTCATGGCCAATAGCCGATGAGGTATTTACTCACGTTCCATTTTTGCATGGGCAAGAGTTACCTATGATTTATGTTGCATTCATGACATTTGTTTTAATTATGTCTTCTGTAACGATGGTACTTGCTGTAGATGCTGGGCATCATATGCAAAAAGGGAAGGTGACTTTTTATATGTTCTTAACCATTATAGGAGGTTTAATATTTGTTGGGTCTCAAGCTTGGGAATGGGCAACTTTTATAAAAGGAGACTATGGTGCTATACAGACTAAAGGAGGTAATATTTTACAATTTGGTCAGTATATAGATGATGATGGAACTCAAAAGTTTGAACGTGTTGCACTACGCGATATTGCCGTTACAGGCCATGGAGAAAGAGTTAGAAACGAGCGAAATAATGGTGTATGGTTTTTAAGTGAAGGTACTTTGCCAACTTATACTGTAGATGAAGTTGTTAATGGTTTTGAAGCTAATGAAAATGTATTGGTAAGAACACAATTGTTAGATGAACATGGACATAAAACTGTACTTTCAAGAGAAGAGTCACTCCAGCAATTAAAAGCAAATAGTACTGCAGTTATTGAAGGAGCCAATCTACATGCAAATGAATACGGTTCTCCATTGTTTGCAGACTTCTTTTTCTTTATAACAGGTTTTCACGGATTTCACGTTTTTTCAGGAGTTATCATAAATATTATAATTTTCTTTAATGTTATTTTAGGAACTTATGAAAAGAGGAAGAGTTATGAAATGGTCGAGAAAGTTGGATTGTATTGGCACTTTGTAGATTTGGTATGGGTATTTGTATTTACGTTCTTCTACCTAGTTTAATAAATTAATTTAAAATGGCACACGCACATAAATTAGAAATTTTAAGAGGTTTGGTTAAGTTTAAATCAAACACACAAAAAATTTGGGGAGTTTTAGTTCTATTAACCATAGTAACAACAGTTGAGGTAGCTCTTGGTATTTATAAACCAGAATCACTTTTTGTTAAAATATTGGGAATGAAAGCTCTTAATTGGATATTCATTATCTTAACAATTGTTAAAGCGTATTATATTACTTGGGATTTCATGCACATGCGAGACGAAACTAAAACCTTAAGACGAATGGTTGTGTGGACAGCTGTGTTTTTAATTTGCTATTTGGTATTTATATTACTTCAAGAAGGTGGTTATATAGAAGGTATTTATTCTTCAGGTTTTATAAAACGAGATTTTTAATTAACGTTAAACATAGATAAAAAGGCGGTTTTTTAAACCGTCTTTTTTATTTTTGCAGCATGAACATTAAGCGGATAAAAAGAAATTTAGTGCTCGGAATTTTATTTTTCCTACCAGTTACTTTTTTAATGTTTTTATATCCTTCAACCCATAATTATAATACTTTAGACATTGTTGATGATAAAGTAAATGAATTGAATAACTTTAAATCAGATTCTGAAGAATCTATTGTTCTTAAAGATCATTTAACAGTTTTAGGGTTTTTCGGTAAGAACCCAATGAATAATGCAATTGCAGCTTCAAACTTAAAAGAACTTATATACGATAAATTTAAAGGTTTTAAAAGATTTCAAATAGTAATAGTTGTTTCTGAAGCTTCAATTGAAGAAGCAATACAATTAAAAAAAGAAATAAGCTTATATGAAGATTTGAAATATTGGCATTTTGTCTTTGGGAATCAAAATCAGATACAACAAGTTTATAATAGTTTAAAAACCGATTTAACACTAAATGCCCAAATGGGCAGTAATAACGTTTTTATTATCGATAAAGATTTGAGTCAAAGAGGAAGAATTGATGACAGGTCAAACAATGAAATAGCCAAAAATTCTCCCATTTATGGATTAAGTTCTTATAACTGCATTGAAGTTGCTGAAATTAAAAACAAAATGAGCGAAGATTTAAGAATTCTGTTCACTGAATACAGGCAAAAAAGAAAAGGCAATTTTGATTCTTCCAAAAGGCGAGAAAATAATTTAAAGAAACAAGATGAGCAAAGCTAATTATTCATACATAGGGATTTCGTTTATAATATTGGTTTTCGGCATTATCTTTATTCCAAAGATTGTTGAGAGAATCAGTAATAAAGATATAACCAGAGAAGAGAGTAGAAGTAAAGACATTTCAAAACAAGCTTCCAAAACATCAAATTTAGCATTCTTAACTATAAATGGAGAACCAAAAAAAGTTCCAGATTTTAGCTTTACCAATCAAAATGGAAAAACCATTACCAACAAAGATTATGAAGGAAAAGTTTATGTAGTAGAGTTCTTTTTTACCACGTGTCCTACAATATGTCCAAAAATGAATGCAAACCTTATACAGGTTCAAAATACATTTGAAGATATTGAGGATTTTGGCGTGGCTTCATTTACAATCAACCCAGATTATGATACAGTTGAAGTTTTAAAGAATTATGCCGAACAATATGGTATTACAAATCCTAATTGGCATTTACTTACTGGAGATAAAGACAAAATTTACGATTTAGCTAATATTGGATTTAATCTTTATACAGCGGAAGACAGTGAAGTAGAAGGTGGTTTTGAGCATTCAGGTAATTTTGCTCTGATTGATAAAAACGGTTTTATACGTTCAAGAATACATAATGGAAATCCACTTATTTTTTATAATGGTATAATTTCAGAATCCGAAGCAATAGATGATGATGGCCAAACTCAACAAATAACAATGCTTAAAGAAGATATCAAAAAACTGCTCAATGAATAAAACATCTGCAAGCAAGGAGAAAAGTAAATACAACAAATTAATAGTTGTTTTATCAATATTTATTCCATTGGTTGTTGCTGTTTTATTTGGAATTAAAATACCTAATGTTGAGCCATTAACTTTTTTGCCACCAATTTATGCCACAACAAATGCCATAACAGCTTTTGTTTTAATTTTTGCTTTCATTGCCATTAAGAATAAGAATATCAACCTGCATAAAAGATTGATGCAAACAGCAATTGTACTTTCAATATTGTTTTTGGTTATGTATGTGGCATACCACATGACAAGTGATTCAACAAAATTTGGAGGAGATGGAATTTTAAAGTACATGTACTACTTTATTTTAATTACACACATTTTATTATCAATTATTGTAATTCCATTTGTTTTAGTAACTTATGTTAGAGCAATAACAAATGATATAGAAAGACATAAGAAAATAGCAAAAATAACATTCCCTTTATGGCTATATGTAGCTGTTTCAGGTGTGTTGGTTTTCATTTTAATTTCACCGTATTATTAATTTTAGAAGTAAAGTGAATAGAACTATTTTACTCATAATTGTTTTTGTACTGTTAAGTACTGATTTGGAAGCCCAATGCGCCATGTGTCGTGCTGTTCTAGAAAGCGAACAAGGACAAGCAACAGCAAAAGGCATAAATGATGGCATAGTCTATCTAATGGCAATCCCATATATTCTTGTTGGAGGGATTGGTTATATTATCTATTGGAAGTTCTACAAAACAAAAAAATCCAATTCAAATTAACATTTACTGTAACATTTCGGTTTTTTAACCGTCTTAATAATATCAATCAAAAACAAATTCTTAACAATTTGTTAGCACAAATTGTGGCACGTTTTGTGTAGCATTGTAAAGAATTAACCACCTGAATATGATACAAATCAAAGATTTACACAAATCTTATCATGTAGGAACCAACAAGCTACACGTTTTAAAAGGTTTAAATTTTAATGTAAAACATGGAGAACTTGTGTCTATAATGGGCTCTTCAGGTTCTGGGAAGTCTACATTTCTTAATATTTTAGGAATGTTGGATGAAGCAGATTCAGGTGAATATGTCCTTGATGGTTTTCCAATTAAAAAATTGAACGAAAAAGTTGCTGCTAAATACAGAAACGAATTTCTTGGTTTTGTATTTCAATCTTTCAATCTTATAACTTACAAAAATGCATTAGATAATGTGGCACTACCACTATATTATCAAGGGATAAAGCGTAAAGAACGTATTGAAAAAGCAGAATATTATCTGGAAAAAGTTGGCCTTTCAGAATGGGCTGAACATTTACCAAGTGAACTTTCAGGTGGTCAAAAACAGCGCGTAGCTATAGCTAGGGCATTAGCTAGTGATCCAAAGGTTTTACTTGCAGATGAGCCTACAGGAGCTTTAGATTCTACCACGTCTTTTGAAGTTATGGAACTTCTTCAATCCATTAACGATGAGGGAAGAACCATTTTAGTTGTAACTCATGAACATGATATTGCAAATATGACAAAACGTATTGTGCATTTAAAAGATGGAGTTATTGTTGATGATAAATTAGTTGAACAAGTAAGAGTAGCTGAAAATGTTTGATATAGAGCGTTGGCAAGAAATATTTGAAACACTAAAAAAGAATAGGCTTCGTACTTTCTTGACTGGGCTTTCTGTGGCTTCTGGAATTTTTATTCTGGTAATTCTTCTAGGCTTTAGCACTGGTATTGAAAATGGTGTTCGGTCTGAATTTGAGAGAGATGCAACAAATTATATAAGTGTTTGGACAGGTGTCACGACCAAAGAGTATAAAGGGTTAAATCCAGGTCGACGAGTTCAACTTAAAAATGACGATTATAATACCATTACAGATCAGTATAGTGAGCATATAGAAAATAAATCTGCTATATTTCATAGATGGGGATTTTTAGTTAATTACAAAAATGAATCTGGCACTTACCTTATTCGTGGTGCACATCCTGGATATCAAATCATTGAAAATGCAGATATCATTAATGGAAGATTCATTAATGATGCAGACGTTAATGAATTAAGAAAAGTTGGTGTAATAGGCAACAGGATGAAGCTGGATTTGTTTAAAGATGAAGACCCTATAGGTAAAGAAATTACTGTGAATGGCATCAATTTTAAGGTGATAGGCGTTTTCACAGACCCAGGAGGAGAACGTGATGAAGCTCGTGTTTATGTTCCTATAACTACAGTACAATCAGCATTTAATGGCAAAGATGATGTGCAAAGTATGTGGATGACTGTTAAAATGTCTGATAATTTTGAAGATGCCGTAAAACTATCTACATCCTTATCTCAAAATATTGAAGATCAAGTAAAGCAAAGACACATAGTTTCGCCAGATGATACTGGTGCGGTTAGAATTTTTAATTCTTTGGAAGAAGTAAAAAAAATATACACATTAATAGATACAATTGCTGCGGTCTTTTGGTTTGTTGGTATTGGTACTATTATAGCTGGCATAGTAGGTGTAGGTAACATTATGCTTATTATTGTTAAGGAAAGAACAAAAGAGATTGGTATAAGAAAAGCTATTGGCGCATTACCTATATCTATAGTAGGTATGATATTACAAGAAGCTGTTTTTGTAACCATGTTTGCTGGTTTATTTGGTTTGATTGCAGGTTTAGGATTACTAGAATTAGTTGGTCCGCAAATAGAAAGTGATTTCATTAAATACCCACAAGTCAATTTTAATGTAGCATTAACTACAGTATTTCTACTGGTTTTTGCTGGTACGTTAGCTGGATTTTTCCCAGCATATAGAGCAGCAAAAATAAAACCAATAATTGCTTTAAGGGACGAATAATTATGTTTAATAAAGACCGCTGGGACGAAATATTACAAGCATTAACCGCCAATAAGTTCAGAACTTTTTTGACAGCTTTTGGTGTTTTTTGGGGTATTACCATTTTAGTTTTATTGCTAGCACTAACCAATGGTCTCAAGAATGGTGTTATGATAGACTTTGGAGATTTTGCCACAAACTCTATGTTTATGTGGTCTCAAAGAACGTCTAAACCATATAAAGGCCTTCCTAAAGGGCGGAATTTTAGCTATAGATTAGATGATGTTGATGCTATAAAATCTGAAGTTCCAAATTTAAAATATGTATCGCCAAGAAATCAGTTAGGAGGCTTTAGAGGTAATAACAATGTAACTAGAGGAACAAAAACTGGAGCTTTTGAAATTTATGGCGATTATCCAGAGTTTATTAAACAACAGCCTATGGATATCTTGCAAGGACGTTTTATAAGCTATTCAGATATTAACTCAAAGCGTAAGATCTGTGTTATTGGCACGGATGTTATAAAAGGGTTATATGATAAAGATGAAGAAGCTTTAGGCAGTTATATTAAGATAAATGGTGTAAATTTTATGGTTGTAGGAACTTTTAAAATGAATAATAGTCAAGGTGATAGAGAACAGGAAGCCAATACAATATATATACCATTTACAACTTTTGGACAAGCATTTAACAGAGGAGATAGAGTAGGTTGGATGGCGATAACAGCTGTTGATAATGTTACAATTACATCTATGAAACAGAGAATTTTTGATTTAATGAAATCAAGACATTCAATTGATCCAGAAGATGATAGAGCAATTGGTCATTTTGATTTATCCGAACAATTTGAACGTGTAAATGGACTCTTTACTATTCTGACAATTGTAGGCTATTTTGTTGGAGCATTAGTGCTCATGTCTGGTATAATAGGCATAAGTAATATTATGCTTATTGTTGTTAAAGAACGTACTAAAGAAATTGGGATAAGACGTGCTATCGGAGCTTCGCCTTGGACAATTAAAGGACAGATATTACAAGAAAGCCTTTTGTTAACAATTTTGTCCGGTATGGTAGGTATCTCGTTTGCTGCGTTAGTAATATGGCTGTTAAATTATCTTTTAGGTATGAGCGGACCTGTTGAAAATTTTGCAAACCCAACTGTAAGTATGACAGTAGTATTTACGGCACTGATAATATTGATAGTTTCAGGTCTGTTAGCAGGTTTAATACCAGCAAATAGTGCAACTAAAATGAAACCTGTTGATGCATTAAGAATTGAATAAAAATAAATTAGAATAAAAACAATGAAAAGAACTAAAACCATAATTACACTATCTCTTATAGTTATAGCGTTTTCTGCAGCACTCTTTTATTTATGGCAAAAAAACAGAGAAAATCCGGTAAAGTATACAACCGAAACGGCTAGTGACCAAACTATTGTAGTAAAAACGGTAGCGACTGGAAGTATAGTTCCAAAAGAAGAAATTCTTATTAAACCCAATATTTCAGGAGTAGTGGAAGAAGTGTATATTGAAGCTGGCGAATATGTTAATTCAGGAGATTTAATTGCAAAAATTCGGGTTATTCCTAACGTGTCCTCACTAACAAGTGCAAAAAATAATATTGCAAGTAATCAAACAGCTCTACAAACAGCAAGGATAAATTTAGAGACTCAACAGGCTAATTATGATCGTCAAAAAGCATTATTTGAAAAAGGAGTTATATCAGCCAATGATTTTGAAGCAATTAATAACACCTATTTACAAACAAAGCAAAGTGTTGAACAAGCTAGAATAAATTTAAATTCTGCAAGACAGAATTACGATATTATAAAGACTGGAACCACTAGTGGTTTAGGGAATATAGCTCAAACTCAAGTAAGGGCAACGGTTTCAGGAATGGTATTAGATGTTCCTGTAGAAGCTGGTAATCAAGTCATTGAAGCCAATAATTTTAATGAAGGTACTTCAATAGCCTCGTTAGCTGATGTAAAGAAGATGATTTTTGAAGGTAAGGTTGATGAAAGTGAAGTAGGTAAGATTAAAGAAGGTTTGCCACTTGAAATAACCGTTGGTGCAATTCAAAATGAAAAATTTGATGCAGTTTTAGATTATATAGCACCTAAAGGAGTTGAAGAGAATGGAGCTATTCAGTTTGAAATTAAAGGTTCAATAAAAAAGATTGATTCAATATTTATTAGAGCTGGTTTAAGCGCAAATGCTTCTATTATTCTAGAAAAGGTAGAAAATGCAATGGCTATTAGAGAAGCTTTAGTACAATATGATTCTGAAACAAAAAAACCTTTTGTTGAGATTGAAACCGGAGACCAGCAATTTGAACGTCGAGATGTTGAGCTTGGTATTAGTGACGGTATCCATGTTGAAGTTAAAAATGGCATTTCCAAAGAAGACAAAATAAAAGTTTGGAATCAAGTACAAGGCATTCCAAGTTACGCCCAGAATTAATTTCAATTTTTTCTGTAACACTTTATCATTTACATAGACTTATTATTAAATTATGAAAAAAAACATAATCATACTTATTGTTTTATTGGGATATACTGTATCTCAAGGCCAAGTAAAAAAATGGACACTTCCTGAATGTGTAGATCATGCTTTAGAGAATAATATTACCATTAAACAAAGCGAATTAGATCTAAAAGAAACCGAATTAAATAAAAAAGATGCTTTTGGTAATTTTTTACCATCTTTAAATTTTAGAGCATCGCATTCTTGGAATATTGGATTAAATGTAGATCCAGTATCCAATACTAATGTTAATGCAACAACACAGTCCACATCCGGTGGAATAAGTTCTAGCATAGATATTTTTAGAGGAAGACAAAACTTTAATCAACTGCATCGTTCAAATTTAGAAATTTTAGCAAGACAATATCAACTTGATGATATGAAAGATGATATTTCGCTCTATGTTGCAAATGCATTTTTGCAAATACTTTTCAATAAAGAGCAACTTAAAGTTTTAAGAGGTCAACAAGAGATTTCCAATCAAGAATTAAGTCGTACAAATGATTTGGTTGAAGCAGGAGCTTTACCAAAAGGAGATTTGCTTGAAATACAGGCTACTATAGCTTCTCAAGAACAACAAATTGTAAATTCTGAAAATGCGCTTCAAATATCTAAAATAAATTTAGCACAAATTATGCTCATTGAAGATTATGCAAGTTTTGATATTGTAGATATTGAGTATGCAGTTCCACCTTCTTTAATTTTGAACGAATCTGCTGATGCAATTTTTGAAAAAGCTAAAGAAACAAGATACGATATAAAAATTGCAGAGACTAATGTAGGTATAGCAGAAGACAATTTAAAAATATTTAAAGGAGGCTTATTACCAACTTTAGGTGGATTTTATAGTTTTGATTCTAGATACTTTAATACAGAATTACAGGACTTACCAAGTTTTTCAGATCAGATATCAGACAACAAAGGGCATTCTTTTGGTCTTCAACTTAATGTCCCTATCTTTAATGGGTTTTCAACAAGTAATAATGTGAAAAGAAATAAGATTAATGTTGAAAGAACCAAAAATCAATTAGAACAAGTAAGTCTTGATCTTCAAACAACAGTTTATCAGGCCTATAACGATACCAAAGGAGCTTCAAAAGCTTATGAAGCAGCTTTAAAAACGCTTGAAGCAAGAGAAGAAGCATTCAAATATTCACAAGAAAGATATAACGTAGGTTTATTAAATGCTTTTGATTATAGCCAATCACAAAACAGATTGGAAGCTGCACAAAGTGAAGTTGTAAGAACTAAATACGATTATATATTTAAACTTAAAGTATTAGAGTTTTATTTCGGAATTCCGATAACGGATATTAATTAATAAAATGAACAAGAAAAAATTAACCATCATTATTGTATCAGTTGTAGCAGTTTTAACACTTTTAATTGCTGGAAAGAAAGCAGGATGGTTTGGAGATCATGGTAACTACAAAGAAATTTATACACAAAAAATATCCAAAATGGATATTATTGAAAAAGTTTCAGCTACAGGTAAGATACAACCTGAAGTAGAAGTAAAATTATCAAGTGAGGTTTCTGGCGAAATTATTCTACTTCCAATTGTTGAAGGCCAGCAAGTGTCTAAAGGCGATCTTTTGGTAAGAATTAACCCAGATATTTATCAGTCTAGTGTAAACAGATCACAAGCCACTCTTCAAAATGTAAAAGCATCATTAAGCCAAGCTGATGCAACACTTAAGGAAGCAAAAGCAAACTATGATCGTAACAAACTTTTGTTTGAAAAGGGCATAATTTCAAAAGCAGATTGGGATAAAGTTGTTTCGTCTTATGAAATAGCTGAAGCCAGTAAGCAGTCGGCTTATTATAATGTACAAAGTGTTAGTGCATCTGTAAATGAAGCTTATGACAATTTGAACAGAACAAGTATCTATGCACCAATGTCTGGTACAATTTCCAAGCTTGATGTTGAAATAGGAGAGCGTGTTGTTGGTACTCAACAAATGGCTGGAACCGAGATCCTTCGCGTTGCTAATTTGAACAATATGGAAGTTGAGGTTGATGTTAATGAAAATGATATTGTTAAAGTTCAGGTAGGTGATTCGGCAATTGTTGAAGTTGATGCATATCTTAAAAAGGAGTTTAAAGGTTTAGTTACAGAAATAGCCAATTCAGCCTATGGGAATTTAACTTCAGATCAAGTCACTAATTTTAAAGTAAAAGTTAGAATTTTAGAGGAATCATATTTGGATTTATTAGAAGGTAAGCCTGAACACTATTCCCCTTTTAGACCAGGCATGACAGCAACTACAGATATAATTACAAGCACGAAAAAGGATGCAATTGGCATACCAATAAGTGCTGTTGTCATAAAAACGGATACTATAGAAAATAAAACATCTTATTCAGAAAATACAGCAGAAAAACAAGGCAATACAGATGAGAAGTTTGAATGTGTCTTTGTAAAGGAAGGTGAAGTTGCAAAACTTAAAGTTGTTGAAACGGGTATTCAGGACGATTCTAATATAGAAATTATAAGAGGGCTTAAGGTTGGAGACGAAGTTATAACAGGTCCTTATAATATTGTAACTAAATCGCTTAAAATAGGCAGTAAGGTTAAAGTTAAGATAGAAGAAGGAGAATCAAAAAATGAAGAAGACTCTAATGATGTTCAAGTTACAGTAAATTAATATCTTTGAGACGATTTAAGCTTTTCTCTTGGCACTTATTTTATCTATAGAAACTGCAACTACCAATTGCTCTGTTAGTCTTTCTAACAAGGGTAAAACAATTGCTCTTAAAGAAGATTATAATACCAATTTTTCTCATGCAGAAAGGCTTCATGTATATATTGATTCTTTGTTTAAAGACAACAATATTAAACCTAATCAAATAAATGCTGTAGCAGTAAGTAAAGGTCCAGGCTCTTACACAGGATTGCGTATAGGGGTTTCAGCTGCAAAAGGACTTTGTTACGCACTTAATAAACCATTAATTTCAGTCTCAACATTAACTTCTTTATCTCAACAGATAAAAGAAGAAAAAGGAATAATAATTGCCATGTTGGATGCAAGAAGGCAAGAGGTTTATTCTGCTGTTTTTAATAGCAATCTTATTCAAATTAGAGAAACTCAAGCAGAGATTTTAGATTCTAATTCTTTTAGTGCCTATTTAGAATCAGAAAACGTTTATTTTATTGGTACAGGAGTTGAAAAAACAAAGAATGTAATTTCGCATCCCAATGCGATATTTATTGAAGATAAACTACCTTCCGCAAATGAAATGGGAGAACTATCTTATCAAAAATTTAATATAGGTGATTTTGAAGATGTCGCGTATTTTGAACCTTACTATTTAAAAGATTTTGTTGCAATAAAATCTACTAAAATCTAACCTTCCTTACGTATCTCAACTTGATGTGGATATGGAATTTCAATTCCAGCGGCATCTAGTGCTTCCTTGGTATTTTCAGTTATATCAAAATAAACAGTCCAATAATCTTCAGTCTTACACCAAGGTCTAACAGCAAAATTTATGGAGCTGTCAGCTAATTCCATGACAGTTACTGCTGGAGCTGGATCTTTTAAAACACTTGGATGAGATGTTAAAACATTCATTAATACATTTTTAGTTTGTTTAATATCTGAATCGTAACCTACACCAAAAACCAAATCCACACGACGCGTACCTTCGGTTGTATAATTAATAATATTTCCATTAGATAACGCACCATTAGGTATTATAATTTCCTTATTAGAAAGACCAGTGAGTTTTGTAGTAAAAATTTCAATTTCCTTAACAACACCAATTTCACCTTGAGCCTCTATTAAATCTCCAATTTTAATAGGTCTGAAAATCATGAGCAAAACACCTCCAGCAAAGTTTCCCAATGACCCTTGAAGTGCCAAACCAACTGCTAAACCAGCTGCAGCTAAAATAGCTGCAAAAGAAGTTGTTTCAATTCCAAGTTTAGCCAATATAACAAGGATTAATAAAATTTTAAAAGTCCAGCCCAAAAGGTTTAACAAGAATTTTTGAAGACTTTCATCAAACTCTCTTTTAGTCATTATTGTTTTAGTTCCTTTAAGTAATTTCTTAATAATCCAGGAACCAACAATCCAAATAATTATGGCTGCTAATATTTTAATGCCATATTCTGTTGCAAACTCTAAGCCTTTCGTTGTCAATTTTTCTAAATCCATATTGATTAATTTTGAAGAATTATAAAATTAAAAAAAATAATAGTCTTAAGGGTTAATAAATGATTAAATACTAAAAGTTAAAACATTAAACGAAAAAAGATACGATCAAAGTTAAGAATGCTGGAACAGATTGAATGTAAAACAGTTTTATTTTTTTGGTAGAAAGAGCGCCATAAACTCCTGCAATGGCTACACAAAATAAAAAGAAAACGTTTGTGTTTAAATCGCTAATAATTAACGAATAGACTATACCTGCAGCTAAAAAACCATTATAAAGACCTTGATTAGCAGCTAAAACTTTGGTGTCTTCAGCAAATTGTTTTGATTTTAATCCAAATGCTTTAATGCCTTTTGGCGAAGTCCACAAAAACATCTCTAATATTAAAAAGTAAATATGTTCTAAAGCAATTAGAAGACTAAAAATTGTTAGTAGTAATTTCATATTACTACAAATATAACCATTCAAATATTAATTTAATTGAACAATACTTTGCAATATTTTTAAAACAGGCTTTGTTGGAAATATTACTTCAGTGAATTTAAATAGCTAAATAATTTAGAAAGACTTTCTTCTTTTTTTAGTTTTATTCTTTCACTTTTTAAATAAGAGAATACTTCTTGCTCATGTTTCGGAAAAAGCTTTGCGAATTCTTTTTTATTGCTAGGAATAACAATTGCATTTTCATTCCCTTTTTTAATAAAATACTTATCAGCTAACCGTTTGAATTT
>Ga0102947_1000342_pt1 | contig 16804 bp, 15 predicted proteins | sample SalPon2A_A_D2_MG_FD_78210 | JGI IMG/M metagenome (GOLD analysis project Ga0102947, IMG submission 78210) | Soil microbial communities from South San Francisco under conditions of wetland restoration - Salt Pond MetaG R2A_A_D2_MG | ecosystem: Environmental > Terrestrial > Soil > Wetlands | place... | reverse complement strand
GCCAGCGCGTATCAAGGCCTTGCTTGTTGAGGTACGCCGCGCCGAGTGTTGTGGACATCAACTCGCCCATCGCCAGCACGCGGGCGCGGAGCTGGGCGCTCACGTCGCGGGTGAGCGAAGCGCCCAGCACCAGCCGTGATAACTCTTCGAAGTAAGGTCCAAGGTGCTCGTGCGCGTCCAGTCCCAGGCTCTCAGCCAGTTCGATGTGGCGTTGCTTGATCTGCGCGACAATCGGTTCGTGCTGGTCGTGGACGGCTTCATCAAGCGCCGCATTCAGCATCCGCGAAATGGTGCTCACTGCCGAACAGACGACAAAAGGACGATAGCCATTGTCGCGGCGTTCACGGACAATCTGTGCAATCGTCTGCCAGCGCTCAACGGTTGAGACGCTGGTACCGCCGAATTTCATAACGAGCCAGGGAGCGTGGGGCATGGGGCAGGCTTTTGATGGCTGATACTGGTGTTCTGCTAGCAGTTGAGGGCGTTCCTTGAAAAAGGTTATGCTATCGGAATGCGGAGAGCGGGTGGCGGAAAGCGATTATTCTCGCTTCTTGCTCTCCGAATACGACGCTTCGGCGTGGCACCGTGTATAGAAGATACCTCGAATCCTCATGAAGGAACGCTTACCTAATTTCTATCTTCCAAAACCCAATTCCCAACCGAATAAACGTGAATTTATGTTGCTTGAGGCTGCTTGGACCCTGTTACAACGAGATGTTTTTGCCAGACCGTCCACTGCTACGCTGTTCAATCCATACCGAGATCGAAACAACGCTTTCGACCTGCCTGACGCACCTACCATCCGTAGGGAGAACGCCCGTCGCTACCTGGCGTGTTACGATGAGCGGCCTCTGGTTTTTCTGCTTGCCGAAGCGCCAGGGCCATGGGGCTGTCGCTTTTCGGGCGTGCCGCTGGTGAGCGAAGCGCAGCTTGTGGATGGCACTTTTCCTATCGACGGGCATCGGTCCAGCATGCAGGAAGAGCCGCACAGCGAGTACAGCGCCAATATCTACTGGCGCGTGCTGGAGCCGTACTTCCCACACTTTTTTACGTGGAACAGCGTGCCGCTCCATCCGCATCACGAAGGTCAGCCTTTGTCCATTCGCAATCCGAAAAGCAGCGAAGTGAAAGCTTACACGGATGTACTCGCAGGACTGATTGGCATTTTGCAACCGCAGCGCATCCTTGCCATCGGTCGCAAAGCCGAATACGCGCTCAAGCAGATCGACGCCGACGCGACGTACGTGCGCCATCCGTCGCAGGGTGGCGCGAAGCTGTTCGAGGCCGGCGTGCTGGCGGCCATGCAGGAATTGGAAATTGGCACGTAGAAGATGGTTATTTGCTAAGAAAAGTCTTTTCATGGAAGAACTCATTCTCATTTCCCCAAAGCCATGAACCAGACTGACCGGATGCTCGGCATCGTGCTGGCGTTGCAGGACGAACGCTGGCAGCGGGCCATTGACCTGGCCGAGCGGCTGAACGTGAGCCAGCGCACCATCTATCGGGATGTAGAAGCCCTGCGCGCCGCCGATGTGCCGGTGGTGTCGGTGCCGGGCAAAGGCTACAGCCTGCACGAGGAATATGTGCTTCCGGCACTGAAGCTGACCACCGACGAGGCCGTCGTCCTGCTGCTAGGCACCGACGCCGTTGAGGAGCAACTGGATGCCCATTACCGACCGGCAGCACGGACGGCACGGACCAAGATCGAAGCCATCTTGCCGGATCGACTGCGCAGTGAGGTGACGGCGCTGCAAAACAGCATCCGCTTTGTTCCGGTCAATGCGTTCGACAACCCGGATGAGCAGCACGCGCTGCACCGTCTCCGCGAAGCGCTCACCGGACAGCGCACCGTCCAGTTTGGCTACCACGAACGGGTATCCGGCGATGGTGTGCCGGGCGGAGATCGGGTCGATCCGTACGGGCTGGTGCATCTAGGTGGAGCGTGGTACCTCGTAGGCTATTGCCACCAGCGCGAGCGCGTACGGCATTTTCGCCTCAGCCAGATGGGGGATGTGACCGTGCTGGATGAGACCTTCGAGCGCCCCGCAGGCTACCAACTGCCGAAGCACGAGCCGTCCGCACAGCGTGATATCGCCGTGCGCGTCTTGTTCGACCGGGCGGTGGCGCGGTGGGTGCAGGAAGCGCCCTCGGTCTTCACCGAAGCCACCGAGATGCGCCCGGAGGGGTTGCTGGTGACGCTCAAGGTAGAGCGCGAAACGGAGGTGCTGCCGTGGCTACTCAGTTGGGGCGGGCACGCGCAGGTCCTCGAACCCGCCTCATTGCAACGGCGGCTGGCGCACGAAGCCGAAAAGATAGCCGCCCGTTACCAGGCTGCACCGATGCTGTTGTCATAAAAGGGGCGGTGTTGGCTATAGCCGGATGCCGAGACCAGCACTGCCGAACGGGCCAGTGAACGTAAGATGCAAGTCATCTGGTTTTTGAATCCAGTCATCTCCGCGGCTTTGTTTGAGTCCGTCGGTGTGCATCCAGCGATAGCCCATCTCCAGAAACAGAGACACGCCGCCATAGATCGCCTGCGCGTACCCGGCGTGGACCGATAGGCTGGGGCCATTCATGCGATAGCGCGCCTTCCTCTGGATGAAGTAGCTGTCGTCATCAGCGATGCGTTGCTCATAGAGCGAGACGAGGCCAACCCCATATCCTGCGCCGATTCCTGCGTACAAGTCACTTTGTGCCCACTGGCGGTGGTGTCGTAGATACAGTTCCGGCACAAACAGGTTAAACGCCCAATCGATCTTTTGGCTGAAACAGGGAGGAACGATACCACAAATAGGATCGTCCCTTTCGTGATTATTCGAAAGCCACATCAGAGTAGGGGCCAAAGAGAAACCAGAAGAAAAGAAGAGGTCTGCACCGCCTTGCAGATAGAAACGACTATCCAATAGTCTCCTGTTGAGCGCCTTGTCCGCTCCATTGATGAATCCAGAGTGTTTCGGTGTTTTTTGATAAAGCGAGCCGTTAAGATGCAGGTGGACCTCCTGGATCAGCGGAGCCTTGTGTTGCTGGGCGTGCGCGATGAGCGAGAAAGATGGTAAGAGGCCACACACCAACAAGCCCACCAGCATCACACAACGCAACGTCTTCATAACAAAGCAGAGATAGTAGTAGATAGGATGCATCCGTGGTACACAGGCCAGGTGAGAGGTACCCAAATATCTGGTGCTTGAAAGCTCAGAGCACACCTGATTTGAGTTGATGCATGCCGGGCTAAAGCCAGTTGCAAAAGCTTCATAAAGCGCTGCGGAACTATCTGAAAAGACGAGGTTGAAGCGCGCAATAATCGACCCGGCAAGATGTGTTTTTTCAACCGGGTACGGCGCGGTTCTAAAGCCGCCGAACGCGCCCCTCTTTTTCAGGCGGAATCGACGTTGGGAGGTGCCTCTATGAAGCGAGGTACACGTTGGTTGATGCTGATAGCTGTAGCGTGGGCCTGGATGCTATGTCCATGGAAGGCTCCAGCGCAGCAGTATGCATTTCGGCAATATGGCGTAGAGGCGGGCGTGCCCATCGCGCACGCACTCGCCTTCGATGCACGTCATACCTTACTGGTGGGCACCAACGACGGGCTATACCGCTTCGACGGGCGCATCTTCGATGCCGTCTCCCTACCTGGGATCGACGAGACTTCCGTACAGCGCATGATCACGGGGCCGCGCGGAATTGTGTGGGCTGTGGCCGATCCAAACCGGCTCTTTCTGATCAATGGAATGGCGGATCCCGTGGAGATCGAGGTGCCAGCGGCATTGCGTGAGGGACTGGGGGTAGCCACCTGGTACCAGCGGCTCCGCACCGATCCGGCCGGGCGGCTCTGGCTCAACGATCCTGATGCCGGTCTCTGGTGCTACGATCCTGCATTGGCACGCTGGATGGATTTTCGATTGCCCGGTGTGCGCGAAGTCACCGACTTTTTCTTCGAGGATGCCGAGACGCTATGGTTGGCAGATACCGACCGGGTAGGGCGGCTCTGGCTGAAAGGAGAACACCTGGGCGAGGTCGAATGGCTTGTCGAGGTGCCGCGCGTGGTATACATCCGCCCGCATCCGGCAGGGGCCTGGATCGGCACACGCGAAGGGCTTTTCCTGACGACGCGGTGGGGCAACAAGCGGCAGGTGCTCGGCCCGGAATACGTTGCGTGGTGGTACAGCAAGCCGGATGTAGATCGGACAGGCCGTCTTTTCACCTGCCTGGAGCACAACTACCGGCTCGGTGTCTACCGACTTGGCCCCGATGGGACTCTGGAGTTGCAGGCCGAGGAAGGGAGCACCCTGCGTGATGCTAAAGTCTTGCAGATTCTCTTTGATGAAGAAGGCGGAAGCTGGTTTGCCAACACCAGCGGCCTGACGCATCTGGAGCAGGAATATCTGGTGTCTTATCCCGTTGTGGCACCGGATGGTACCCCGGAAGTTGTTAAGGACCTCGTGCCCGATCCATCGGGTGGGCCGCCTTGGGTTGCTACGTGGGGCGGCCTGTATGCCTTCGAGCAGGGCAGCCTCCAGCGGATCAGCGTGATGCCCCGCGCTGCTACGTCTCGGCCTGCTACCGACCGCGACGGCAATGTGTGGTGGAATGACATGGGAGGTGGGGCCTTCACGTATCATCACGGGCAGAAAAGCAGAGCCGTAGGCGGGGGGATATTCCGGCTCTATGATGCGTCGGATGGTATCCGCCTTTTCTCGACAGACGCCGGGACCTTCAAGGAATCGAACGGCAAGATCCACAAAATCGGGCCCGGTGGATGGAAAGAGGTACTGGTTGCCGAGACCAGCAGCGATTACCTCTGGATTCGCGCCGAACGGCTGGATGTGGTGGTAGGTGATTCACTGGGCAGTGCGTGCAAGACGTGCCTGCCACCGTCCGTGCGTAATCTCCTGACGACGTTTGAGAAGGTCAACATTATGGAAATGTATCCCGACCACCTCGGACGCATCTGGGCCGCTGTACTGACGCCGAGCGATACCCTGCGCGGTCTCATCTGCATCTATCGCAAAGCCGATGGCACCTGGACGTACAGGCACTTTGGCACGGAACAGGGGATGCTAGATAATGTCTCGTCTATCTTTCCGACCCCCGACGGACGGCTGTGGGTGGGCACCTGGCGCGGCATTCAGGCTTTTACCGTCACACCCGGCGAGCCGGAACTGACTCCTCTCTTCCAACTGCGCGCCCGCGATGGGCTGGACGGCGAGAACATTGAGGCGCTGGTGGAAGACGACCAGGGGTTCCTGTGGATCGGCTGTGCGGCAGGCAAGCTGCACCGGCTCGACTACCGCCGGATGGTACGGTTATCGTCGCCGCCGTCGTACATCGCCCAGATGGAGCGCGATGGCCTGACCACACCCACTGGCGAGGATCCATTGCGGTTGCGGGCCCATGCGTCGCGGCTGGCTATTCGGCTGGCAGCGCAGACATATCGCTTGCCACGTCAGGTCCATTTCCAGTACCGCCTGCTGCCGAGCGACACGACCTGGGTGGATCTGGGCACCGCACGGTCGGTGCAGTTTCCGCTGTTGCCTGCCGGGTCGTATCGCTTCGAGGCGCGGGCCGTGCGCGGAGACAGCACACCAGGGCCATCGATCACGCAGGCACTGACGGTGGTGCCTCCCTTTTACCGCCGTTGGTGGTTTTTGGCCATGGTCGGCGGGCTGTGTTGTGTGCCCTTCATCGCTTGGCATCGCAATCGGCTCGACAAGCGGCTGGCCGTCGAGAAGCTGCGGCTGCGCATCGCCACTGACCTGCATGACGACATCGGTAGTGGTTTGACCGAGGTGTCGCTTTACAGCGAACTTATCCGCCGGTCTGCGCAGGGCGAGGCCGCCCAGTGGGCCACGCAAGTCGGCGAGATGGCACGGCACCTGCTCGATGCCATGCGCGACATCGTCTGGGCCATCAACCCGGAACTCGAAAGCTGGGAAGCCCTCGAACTGCGCATGAAAGACTATGCGGCTTCGCTGCTCTTCCCGCAGGACATCCAGTTCGAGATGACCGGGGAGATGAGCCGACGGGAGCCAGCACTGTCGGTAGATGTGCGACGTAACGTGCTCTTGATATTCAAAGAATCGCTGCACAACGCCGTGCGCCATGCCCAGTGCCAGCGCGTGGAGGTGCAATGGCGGCTAACCCCCTACACCCTTTGGTTGGACATCAAGGATGACGGCACCGGCTTCGACGCGGCGCGGGCCTGCTCGGGCAATGGCATGGCGAACCTGCGCAGGCGAGCCCAGGAAATCGGAGCCGACTTGAAGCTGGAGACATTTCCTGGCGAAGGGACAAAAATCAAACTTAGCGTCCCGCTGCAATAGGCTGCTTTGCAAGATCACCCGAACAGGTGATGCCTTTTCTACGCGAAAGGATGTATTATGAATGGGAGAAAAGGGGAAAAGATGAGAGAGAGGAAAATTCTTTTGCCCTCTTCCCCCCTCACCCCTTCTCCCTTTCCGCTTGGCTTCCAACACCTTTCAGGTAAAAGCAGTGTCTGATATAAATGTACTCGTCGTTGAGGACCTGACCCCTATCCGGCAGGCACTTCAACTGTTGCTTGATGGTTCGCCGGGCTATGCCTGTGCAGGGGCCTACGGCGATGTAGAAAGCGTCCTGGCCGACAAAGTCGTGGCGGCACCGGACGTGGTGCTGCTCGATATTGGGCTGCCCGGCATGAGTGGCTTGCAGGCGCTAGGACCGCTGTGCAAGCGCTGGCCCCGCACCGAGTTTCTGATGCTCACGGTCAATGAAGATGCGGCACAAGTCTTTGAGGCGTTGTGTGCAGGAGCCACGGGCTATCTGCTCAAAAGCACGCCGCCCGCCGCCTTGCTGGACTCTATCCGCGATGTGCACGAAGGTGGGGCACCGATGGCGGCATCCATTGCCCGCAAGGTGGTCCACGCGTTTCGCAAACCGGCGCTCACGGCCGACGAACTCACCGCCCGCGAGCAAGATGTGCTGGATCGGCTCATCGAAGGCAAATCTAACAAGCAGATCGCTGAGGAATTGTTCATCAGCCTCAACACGGTGGCGACGCACATCAAGCAAATCTACCAGAAGCTGCATGTGCGATCACGAGCAGAAGTGGTGGCCCGCGCAACGAAGCGATGGGCTTGAATATTCTTGCTGCAAAACCACCCGAATGGGTGAGGCGCAGGGTAGGAAAGCGCAGGTAATTTGCCGGTGTTCATTCGCTTCCGCTGTGGGTAGCGAAATGCTTCAACACACCTGAGCTAACAACCTGCCATGTATACCAGAACGCTACTGTTTCTTGCCATCCTGCTCGCTGGCTTCGCCACGCAGGCCCTCGCCCAGATCACCATCACCGAGAGTGATCTTCGGCAGCAACTCTTCAAAAATGTTACGACGACCACCTACGAGGCTACCTACGATGCTACGACATTCGAGGGCTTTCAGGCCATTGCTAATCAAACAGGCGGCAATCTGACGTTCGATTTTCGCAATGCCACGTATAGCCAAAGTAGTACCTACAGTGCAGAGCTTTACGACTGCGTTGTTTCTGATCTGCCAGCCTGTAGCGATCCTGGCTTTTCGGCGGCGAACCTCATCTATCGATCTAGCCCGAAAGGCGGCGTGAGTACAGATTCGGTGGCCTTCGCGCTACTGGACGAACAGGGGTTTTACCTCTTAGGCGGTGCGGCGCGTGGCGAATACGACCAGACTAATCCTGGCGATGAAAATGTCACGTTCAAGTTCTCGCCCGCCATGCTTTTCATGAAACTCCCGCTGACAATGGGCCTGACGTGGGAGCAGACATCGGTACTGAGTTCTGATTTTTTTGAGTACATCGAGGTCAGCTTCAAGGAGGAACACACCGTGGCAGGGTGGGGCCGTCTCCTCACGCCGCATGGCCAGGCCGATGCGCTCATGGTGCACGGATTGCTAACCTCTATATTCTACTTTCAGGGTAATGGTATCCGTGGAGACTCTATCCACGTTATCGACTTTCTGACCAAAACGGGCCTGGCAGCAAGCATCTATCTGGATGCGCAGGGTAATGTGATCTCAGCCGATTACACGGTGCCCGGCGACCTCGGCTCTGGCATCGACGACGACCACGATGTGCCCGCCAGCATCGCCCTCGACCAGAACTTCCCCAACCCTTTCAACCCCTCAACAACCATCCCCTTCACGCTCAAGCAGGCCGGAGAGGTCAGCCTCGTCGTCTACGATCTGCTGGGTCGCGAAGTCGCGCAGGTGATCAACGAGCTGCGCCCGGCGGGGACGTATCAGGCGGTGTGGGTGGCAGGCGATTTGCCGAGTGGACTGTACATTTACAAACTCAGTGTCGGTGGCGAGTCGATGACCCGCAAGATGACGCTGCTCAAATAGGCCTGTAGGGTTAACCACATTACCGCTGTAACTGCTCCCTCGGCTTTGGAGATAATCACGTCTCTGGAGCCGAGGGTTCTTTTTTTATCAATGCATCGCCTGATTCTTATAGCAATCTGTTGCGCTTCCTTCTACAGCAATGATCCCGAAAAAATAAATGGTCCTTCTGAAAATCACCCGAATGGGTGAGGCGCGAGGTAGGCAAGTGCAGGTACCTTGCCGGTGTTCATTCGCTCCCTCTGTGGATGGCGATATCAAGTAACACCACCCAAGCTAACAACCTACCATGCATACTAGAATGCTACTGTTTCTCGCGGTCCTACTCGTTGGCTTCGCCACGCAGGCCCTTGCCCAGATCACCATCACCGAAGATGACATCCGCGCGCAACTCAGCAAAAATGTCACTACCACGCTGTACCAGGCTACCTCTCTCGATGGGTTAGAGGGCATGACGACCACTGACGGGTTAATGGAATTTGATTTCCGCATCGCTACGTATGATGAAGGGCAGTCCTTCTCCTCGGATGTTGCCGACTGCTCCGGCGATCTGCCGGGCTGCGACGATCCCGACCTTGCAGCAGCTAACTTGATCTACCGGCAAACCTATGGTGATTCCGTAGGCGTCTCTTTTGCTTTCCTGGATCAGGGTGGATTCTACATGTTGGGTGGCGCTACCCGAGGCGAGTATGACGATACCAACCCCGGCGATGAAGACGTGGTCATCAAGTTCAGTCCAGCGGCCCTTTTCCAGAAGCTCCCGACGACGACAGACCAGACCTGGACGAATACCACGGACATGACCATGAACCTGTGGTTCGAAGGCCTTAAGCTCAAGCTGAGCGAGGAATATACCGTAGTAGGCGCGGGTCGGCTTATCACACCGCACGGGCAGGCTGACGCACTCATGGTGCGCGGATGGACGACCACGGCGACGGATTTCAATGGAAACGTCATCTTTGGCGATACCTCGTACGTCATCAACTTCCTGACGAAAGTGGGCCTCAGTGCGAGTCTCTACCTCGACGAAGTTGGCATTATCATCGCTGCCGACTACACCGTGCCGGGCGACCTCGGCTCTGGCATCGACGACGACCACGATGTGCCCGCCAGCATCGCCCTCGACCAGAACTTCCCCAACCCTTTCAACCCCTCAACAACCATCCCCTTCACGCTCAAGCAGGCCGGGCAGGTCAGCCTCGTCGTCTACGATCTGCTAGGTCGCGAAGTCGCGCAGGTGATCAACGAGCTGCGTCCGGCAGGCACCTACCAGGCAGTGTGGGCGGCAGGCGATCTGCCGAGCGGGACGTATCTCTACAAGCTCAGCGTGGACGGTGAGTCAATGACACGCATGCTGACGCTGCTTAAATAAGCTATCAGCCGTGAGCTTTCAGCTATCAACTTCAAAGAGATAGGCTGATGGCGGATAGCTGAAAGCTCACATTCAAAAAGAAATCCCATGAAAAAAATACTTGTTGTCATAGTGATGCTGCTGTGGGGCGGGTGTGCACAGGCGGTGCGTTTGCAGCCGCCGCCCGCTCCCGGCGAGGTCGCCGTGGCCCGGTTCTTCCTCGATGTGGAAGGCATGGAGACGGCTTTCTCCGGCAAGGCGACTGGGCTGGTACCTGCTATCGTAGACGCAGCGCGGGCTGGCGAGGCGGTCAAAGAGTCCGTTGAAGCGCTGAAAGATCCCAATGCCTCGCCAATGAAGGCCGTGCTGGATTCTGCTTCCCTCGTTATCGCTGACGGATTGTCGGAAGAGTTGAACCTGCTGCTGCTGCCGGTAGACACCCTGCGCGGTGAGGTGCCTTATTACTTTGGCTACCCGATGGGCACCGCCGAGAAAGTAGCACGACAGACCCAGTACAGTGAGATCATAGAGATCGAAGCCGAGGTGACCTTTCCCGATCCCAAACCATCGCACTGGTCCATTTTTGGAACCGGCAAAGCCAAAGTCAAAGGCCGTCCTGAAATCGCGCTCCGCGTAAAAATGGTCGATGACGGAGGAGCCATCCTCTGGCGCGATCAGGTGCGGATTCGTTCCAGAGAGACGGTGCAGATTGACGAGCAGTGGGTACTCGGCATTCCCAAACGTGCCGAAGTTACCTCCTCTGCGACACTCCCCGAGATGATGCGGGAAGCGGTGGACGCGCTCGTGCGCAAGCAACGGGCCTAAGCGAGGTGCTGCTATGAGAAGAACCCTGTACCTCCTATGCCTGCTCTGCCTGACAGGCTGTGCGTCTTCCCGGATGATTTCCGTCGAGTCGAAAGCGGTGGACGGCACGTTCGCGGCCTCCGAAGAGGAGCTTTTCTTCACCGCTCAGAAGGTGTTTGTGCAAGAGGGGTATCTGCTGGCCAGCACCCAGATAACCACAGGAACGATCTCGACCGAGCCGCAACGGGTGGCGTGGCGAGCGGATCAGGTGAGTTGCGTTGGCACGAACGCTGCGACCGATGATGCGATGCTTAAGGTCGCGTTCTCGGCACGGGTGCAACAGCACACGCTGACCCTCTGGACGCATATGCAAGCAGACCGGGACACCGCGAAAGATGCGGCCCCCTGTGTTTCGAGCGGTGCGCTTGAACGCGAGATGATCGAGAAGATCCGCGTGGCTATCAACGCTTAATCGTGATTTCTATTGCCAGCTTCGGCAGCAAGGCCAGGTCTGGGTGTCTGACTTTCTACATACAAAGCAACCTACGACGATCATGCGTACCTACTCATTTTTCATCCTCCTCCTGCTGGCCCTCTTCGCGGTGCAGCCCGAGGCGGCACATGCGCAGTTTACCAAGCGACTGAAAGAGCGCGCCAAGCAACACACCGAAAACAAAGCCATCGATGAGGTTATCGAGAAAGAAGACAAGGCCCTTGACAAGGCGCTCGGCGATGGGGCTCTACCTGCTCCTGTTGCACAGCCGCAGGCCAATGGGGCCACCGTGGGCGAAACGAATGCCGACGTAGCAACGACCTCGGTAGCTGCCGAGACGCTGAAGCCCGGCGAAGGGATATGGGCCAACTATGACTTCGTGCCCGGCGAGCGTCCGCTCTTCGTAGATGATTTCAGTACCGAAAAAGTGGGCAATTTCCCCGCCGCCTGGAGTTTCAGGAGGGCAACATGGAGGTCGTAGAGTGGCAGGGTGGACGCTTCCTGCGTGCTACGGCCATGAGTGCATTCGAAATTCCGCTTCCAGAAACCCTCCCCGAACGGTTCACGATTGAGTTTGACGCCTACAGCCCCAACGGCGACTGGATCGCACTGATGACTTCTACGGATGGTTTTGAAGGCGGCGCGATGAACTACAGCCAGTTCCCCGGCTCCTACTTTCTAGTGACCGGTGATGAGGCAGGCGTAGAGGGAAAAGGCCCCGAGGCGAAAACCAATTCGAAGGTCCTCCGCCAGGGCGTCGTGCCGGTTCGCATTTCGGTGGACGGGGCCTATGCCAAGATGTACCTCGGCGAACACCGCGTCGCCAACGTGCCAAACGCGAACATCGTGCGGGGCAACAAGCTCCATCTGATCTTCTGGTATGCGCGGGCAGAATCGCCGTCGTACCTCAGCCATTTCCGCGTGTTTGCAGGCGGCGAGGAGCAATATGACGCGCTCTACGAAGCGTTAGAAGCAGAAGGCCGCATTGCCACACAAGGCATCCTTTTCGACACGGGCAGCGACGTACTGCGCCCCGAATCGACGCCGACGTTGCAGGAAATTGGCCAGACGCTCAAGGACTATCCTGATCTGCGCCTTGCCATTGAGGGTCACACCGACAACGTCGGTAGCGAAGCCGCCAACCAGGCGCTGAGTGAGGCCCGTGCTGCTGCTGTGAAAGCGTTCCTTGTTGCTGCCTATGGCCTCGATGAAACGCGGTTGGAAGCACACGGCTTCGGTCCGAGCAAACCGATGGCATCCAACGACACACCCGAAGGCCGCCAGCAAAACCGCCGTGTCGAGTTGGTAAAACTTTAAACCTAAACCTATTCCGTACGCGATTCCATGTGCGGCGAATCTATAAGATCAATCTCTCCCAAAGCCATGAGCTATCCCATGAAATACATGTTGAAGAGTATGACGCCAGTATGGTGTTTAATCATAGCGCTACTGATGTTCGGCTGCGATGCCGACGACGACAAGGCAGAAACCTTCGTTGGCGAAAGTCAGGCCCTCGGTAACGGCACCGTACAATCCTGGGTGCGCACTGATGCGTCGGGCAACCCGGAAGCTATCGGTGTGACGCTGACAGAAGCCGCGTTGACGAACCTTCCAACCCAATCCGCCGGGCACAAAGCCCATGCGATGATGGGTGAACAACCACTCGCGCTACCCGACAACGTCCAGACCCCGTTCAATCATATTTCAGTAGACTGGAACCCGCAAGGTCATGAGCCGCCGGGCCTTTACGACTTGCCCCACTTCGATTTTCATTTCTACATGATTAGCGAAGCACAGCGCGATGCCATCAACCCGGCCAACACTGATTTTGAAGCAAAGGCCGCGGCGCGTCCCGGTGATGCGCTGATTCCCGCCGGATACATCCAGACGCCGGGGGCCGTGCCGCGCATGGGTGCCCACTGGCTGGACGCGGCCACGCCTGAACTCAACGGGCAGGTGTTTACGAAGACGTTCATCTACGGCTTCTTCGATGCCAAGATGAACTTCTTTGAACCCATGATTACGAAAGCCTATCTCGAAAGCGTACGCACCATGAGCGGGCAGGCCGTGACGACGCCTATTCCACAGCCCCAGCAGTTTGCCCAGGCCGGGTACTACCCGACGCAGTACAGCATCCGCTACGACGCGGCGAAGAAAGAGTACACCGTTGCCCTGGAAGGCATGACACGCCGCTAAACAACGGGCTACACGAGGGGCCTGTATAACAGGCCCTTCCTTATTTTCCTAAAACAATGCAATACAATGAACAAACTTGTTCTTACCCTCAAACAGGCGCGTGTCGGTATGGCACTTAGCCTATTGCTGCTCGTCAGTGTCGTCTTCCTGCAAGCCTGTCGGCCTGCTGCTAGCGCCGAGGCCAATCAAACGGCACCCACGCCGCTAGAAGCACCTACGCCTCCAGTCACACCACATGTCGTTGCTGCTTCGGCGATTGATGCGGGGCGTTATATCATCCGCTTGGGCGGGTGCAATGATTGTCATACTGCCGGTTTCATGGAGGCAGCCGCCACCATGCCTGAGTCGGAATGGCTGACCGGGTTGCCCATTGGCTTTCGTGGTCCGTGGGGCACCACCTACGCCGCCAATTTGCGCTTGCGTGTACAGGAAATGGACGAAGGCACGTGGGTTGAGATGTTGCACGCTCGCCACGACATGCCGCCCATGCCGTGGCCCAGTGTCAACAGTATGAGCGAGCAGGATGCACGGGCGGTCTATCAGTTCATCAAATCGCTCGGGCCAAAAGGCGAGCCGGTACCGGCCGCTGTGCCGCCAGGTCAGGAGCCAGCAACGCCCTATATCCTGTTCGAGCCGCAACACATGGAACGGTTGCAGCCGCAGGGTTGATGAGGAAGGGGAGAGTGGTTATTCGAGTGGATAGTGGATGGTAGATAGGGGATGGCTTAAAAGAGCCGTTCAGTCTATTCACCATCCACTATCTACTATTTACCCAATCCCCTTTTCTTGCCGAAGTCGGGGCAAAGTGATGCCTGTGGCGTATAAGGCGGACGATTAACCACGATGCCCCCTCCTCCATGCCCGATCTGTTTCAGGAAGCCGCCCAGCGCTATCGTGCTGCCAGAGCACCCCTCGCCGACCGCATGCGTCCGCGCACGCTTGACCAGTTTGTGGGGCAGGCGCACATCCTTGGCAAAGGCAAGCTCCTGCGCCGCGCTATTGAGGCGGATCGTGTTACCTCGGTCATCTTTTTTGGCCCGCCCGGCAGTGGAAAGACGACGCTGGCTCGTATCATCGCCAACACGACGAAGGCGCACTTTACGTCCATGAACGCGGTGCTCTCCGGGGTGAAGGACATCCGCGAGGCCATTCGTGCGGCGAAGGAACGGCTGGCTCTGCATCAGCAGCGGACGATTCTTTTTGTGGACGAGGTGCACCGCTTCAACAAGGCGCAGCAGGATGCGCTGTTGCCGCACGTCGAGAATGGCACCGTCATTTTCATCGGCGCGACGACTGAGAATCCGTACTTTGAGGTCAACAAGGCACTTGTCAGCCGCTCTCGCATCTTCGAACTCAGGACACTGGATGAAGAGGCGTTGCGGCAGGTCGTCCGGCAGGCGCTCGCCGATTCCGAGCGGGGTTACGGCAAAAAGAACGTGCAGATCGATGACGACGCGCTCGACCACCTCGTTTCCACCGCCAACGGCGACGCCCGCTCGCTCCTCAACGCGCTCGAACTCGCCGCCGAGACGACCGAGCCGGACGCCGACGACACCATCCACATCGACCTTGCCGTCGCCGAAGACAGCATTCAACGCCGCGCCGTACTCTACGACAAAGAGGGCGACGCCCACTTCGATACCATCTCAGCGTTCATCAAAAGCCTGCGCGGCAGCGATCCAGACGCCGCGCTCTACTGGATGGCACGAATGGTCTATGCTGGTGAAGATCCGCGCTTCATCATCCGTCGCATGCTCATCTTCGCCGCCGAAGATGTAGGGCTGGCCGACCCGCGTGCGCTCCAGGTGACTCAGGCGACGGCGACCGGGTTTGAGTACGTTGGGATGCCGGAGGGGCAGTTTTTGCTAGCCGAGTGCTGTCTCTACCTCGCCACTGCGCCCAAAAGCAACACCCTGTTCTCTTACTTCGATGCGCTACGTCATGTAGAGGAAGAGCAGACCGAAGACATGCCCAATGCCATCAAGGATGCCAGCCGCGACAAGCAGGGCCTGGGCCACGGCAAGGGGTACAAGTATCCCCACGCCTACCGCGACCATTATGTGCCCGAGCAGTACTTGCCTGCCGCGATGCAGGGCACCTACTTCTACCAGCCCGGCCCCCTCGGCTACGAAAAAACCATCGCGCAACGCCTAGCCTACTGGCGCGCGCGCGACGAAGAGGAAAGTATTGAGAAGCGGGTGCAACGCTACATAGAACACGGCGACAAGACCGAATAGCGCACATTACAGCCTCGTGACACGGGCGGGCGGAATCCTCACGGGATGGTGACAAAGCCACGGCGCAGCATGGTCCAGCAGCGCGTTATGAGGAGAAGTTTATCGAAAACCCACTCCGACACAGCAAGAGATATGCAACTCAGCGACATAGCAGGAGCCATCGGCAAAGGATTGCTGGCAGGCATCGTTGGCACAGCGGCCATCACGGCGTCAACCACGCTGGAAATGAAATTGCGCGGGCGCGAGCCCAGTCCGGCTCCTTCGAAAGCGGGAGGAAAAGTCTTGGGCGTGCAGCCACGTAACCCGGAAGGGCAGGCGCGCTTTGCGGCGGCAATGCACTGGGGCTACGGAGCAGCATGGGGCGTTGTGCGTGGTCTGTTGTCACTGACTGGATTGCGCGGGCCAGTGGCTGGAGCCGCCCACTTTGGAGCTGTCTGGGCCGCCGAGTTGGCGATGCTTCCTGCGCTTGATGTCGCGCCTCCCGCTACGGAGATGGAGGTGGAAGAGGTCGCCATTGATGCCTGGCACCACATGGTTTACGCCGCTGCTACCTCTGCGGCCTACGAGTTCATCGACAGCCATTGACGCTTTACGGTGCTGGGTCGGGCACCCCGTATTGTTCTCGCAACGCATCCAGACGAACATGGAGCAGGTTGCGCACCTTCGCATAGTACGGATTGGCATAGAGGCTGTGCAGTTCGTTCGGGTCGCGCTCCAGATCGAACATTTCCCACTCGCCTAGCTCGTAATAGTGAATGAGTTTGAAGCGGTCGGTGCGCACGCCTTCGTGGCGGGGGACCACATGCTCGGACGGGGATTCGTAGTAATGGTAATAGATTGCCTCGCGCCAGTCGGCCGGTGTCTCGCCCGTCAGGAGCGGTTTGAAGCTGCGGCCTTGCATGGAGGCGGGAATGGAGACGCCAGCCAGATCCAGCAACGTCTCGGCAAAGTCGAGGTTCTGGACGAGGTCGGTGTTTACCGAGCCGGGAGTCACCACGCCGGGCCAGCGCACGATCAGCGGCATCCGGAGCGACTCTTCGTACATCCAGCGTTTGTCGTACCAGCCGTGATCGCCCAGGAAGAAGCCCTGGTCCGAACTGTAGATGACGATGGTGTTTTTGTCGAGCCCACTTTCTTTTAGATAGGCCATCAGCCGCCCGAATTGGTCATCGACAGACGCCACGCTGCGGAGGTAGTCTTTAATGTAGCGCTGGTATTTCCAGCGGACGAGATCGGCTCCCTCCAGATTGGCCTCAAGAAAAGCAGCGTTTTTCGGGCCATAGGCGGCGTCCCAGGCAGATTGCTGTGCGGGCGTCATTCGCTCGCGAAGGCGCTCGGGATAGCTGTCAATCCAGCGGTTGCCAGAGCTATCGG
>Ga0102947_1000341_pt1 | contig 16807 bp, 11 predicted proteins | sample SalPon2A_A_D2_MG_FD_78210 | JGI IMG/M metagenome (GOLD analysis project Ga0102947, IMG submission 78210) | Soil microbial communities from South San Francisco under conditions of wetland restoration - Salt Pond MetaG R2A_A_D2_MG | ecosystem: Environmental > Terrestrial > Soil > Wetlands | place... | reverse complement strand
GGGCCGCCCGGGACAGCGAACTGGTGGACCAGACCTCCGGCGTCTCGGCCCGGGTCGCCATCGCCGCGCTGGAGCTGCTGGTCTCCAACCTGGAGCGCCGGGCGCTGACCACCGGCCACCGGCCCGCCCACCCCCGGCTGGTCGACCTCTACATGCTGCTGCCGGCCATCACCGGCAAGGTGGAGATGGTCTACGAGGGCGAGCAGCAGGGGGTCGAGGTGGTGGCCCGGCAGCTCGTCGGCCAGGCGGTCAAGGAGCTTTTTGACCAGCGTTTCCCCGAGGTCGGCAAAGAGCTCGGCTCCGGCGGCGAGGACGACACCGGCCCCTACGCCGAGATCGTCGCCTGGTTCGCCGACGGCAACCACCTGGATCTGTCCGACGACCAGAGCTTCGAGGACTACGAGGCCGAGCTCGCCCGGGTGCCGGGCCTTCTGGACCTCGCCGACGAGGAGTGGCCCCGGGGCGAGGAGCCCCCCAGCCGGCCGATGCGCGCCCTGGCGGCGGAGCTGATCCTGGAAGGGCTGCACCAGCACCTGAAGATCGCCCGGGTGGACCGGGACAGCCGCATCTCGTTCAAGGAGGTGGTCAAGTTCCAGCTCCTCAAGCCCCGCCGCCGCGGCCGTGGCGGCGGTGGCCCGGAGGTGAACTAGAGGCCCGCCGGGCCGCGCCATGCGCCACCGCTACTCCTACCTCGACCCGGACCTGCTCCAGGCGCTGCTCGCCGGCCTGGACCTGATGAAGCTGTTCAACCAGATGGTCCTCGCCGCCGGCGGCGACGTCAACGAGGCGATGGAGTGGATGCAGTACCTCCAGGACCAGGGCTACATCGACGAGTCGGTGGATCTCGAGGAGTTCTTCGCCAGCCTGGCGGAGCAGAACCTGATCGGCGGCGACGGCGAGGGGGGCATGGCGCTGACCACCGGCGGCGAGCGGCGCATCCGCAAGAGCGCCTTCGAGGAGATCTTCGGCTCCCTGACCAAGGGCGGCCCGGGCTACCACGCGGTGCGCTCGGCGGGCGACGGCGTCGAGCGGCTGCCCGAGACCCGCCCCTACCGCTTCGGCGACGAGGTCCACCACCTCGACCCCACCCGCTCGCTGTCCAACGCCATCCGCCGCACCCACGGCGGCCTGGACCTGGCCGAGGAAGACCTGGAGGTCCACGAGACCGAGCACCTGACGTCGTGCGCCACCATCGTCGCCATCGACGTCAGCCACTCCATGATCCTCTACGGCGAGGACCGCATCACCCCGGCCAAGCAGGTGGCCCTGGCGCTGACCGAGCTGATCACCACCAAGTACCCGAAGGACCACCTGGGGGTGATCCTCTTCGGCGACCGGGCCGAGCCGGTGGACCTGGCCGAGCTGCCCTACATCGAGGCCGGGCCGTACCACACCAACACCCGCGACGCGCTGCGCCTGGGGCGCAACCTGCTGGCCAGGAAGAAGCAGCCCAACAAACAGATCTTCCTGATCACCGACGGCAAGCCCTCGGCCATCACCGAAGGCAACCAGGTCTACAAGAACCCGTTCGGCCTGGACATGCGCATCGTCAACCGGACCCTGGAGGAGGCGGACCAGTGCCGCCGCCAGAAGGTGGTGGTGACGACCTTCATGATCGCCACCGACCCGCTCCTCACCGACTTCGTCGAGAAGCTGACCCAGGTCAACCGCGGCCGCGCCTTCTTCGCCTCGCCCTACAACCTGGGCGAGTTCGTCCTCGCCGACTACATCAAGAACCGCCGCCGGCGGGTGCGGTAGTGAGCACGGTCTTTTCGTGTACACTCTCTTAAACGCCGAGAACCATTTATGAGATCTCCTGGACTCCAGCGGGTGCGCCGGAAAACCATTCTTCCCCAGGGTCAGCGTCCCGATCCGAGCATCGCAGAACGTGTGACTTATATTGGAAGCCCTGAGCACAAAAAAGGCCCCTCTTTTGCTGGATCACCTCGTCCTCGCGCAGATGCGACCATTTGCGATCCCAGCTTTGCCGACCGCCAAGATGACCTCACCGAATGGCTGCGCGAGGCGATCAGAAAGGGGGCGGTCGGAGGGCCCATCGAAGGAGTTTTTCCGCGATACGTCTGGTTCCGGAACGAAACAGATGTATATATAGGCCGCCTGGTCAATCGGGGCTTGGGCCAGTACAAGGGCTGGCAGCTTGAAAACCGCAACGAGTGGCCTGATGGACTGGAAGAACTATATGACTAGGTTCCGGTTGAATTTCTCCTGGATCGACCCCCTGGGTGCAAAGGGAGACGAGTTCCGAGCGACTTGGGCTCAGCTAGAGATCATCGTGGACGGTCAGGTCCTCAGCCGCTTATTGGATGACGACCTGAACGCAGTGCGAAACCACATCTACCTTCCTCTCTACCCTGTTGCGGAATGGCTGGCGGAGAACTGGTGGAGCCTGTTCTACGAGGCGGAGACAGACGCTCCCCGCCCCGGCGCCTTAGAAAGGCACAATCTTCGCTTTGCGGGGGAAGGTTTCTTCCTCCCGGATCTCGGGATCTATCCCGTGGGAGATCTGCTCCAGCTCACCTGGAGGAGCGGAACCAGGCAAGGGTGGGCGGGAGAGTTCTTACGATCAGGGAGCACCACTCTCCCGCGGGCGGTGGTGAAAGGAGAGCTGAATCGTTTCGTCGAGGCCGTGCTCGCCCGGTTGGATGAACGAGGAATCACCGATACCTACCTCGCCCGCACGTGGAATGAAATTCATAACCTGCAACCAGATCAGCTTGATTTTTGTCGCACAGCCGGCGCTCTTGGTCTAGATCCCTTCTCGCTAAACGAAGAGGCTGTGACCGCGATCATCGATGCTCACGAGCAACTTGAGAAACTGCCCGGATTCCATGAGGACGTTGAAAGAGAGTTCTTCCAGTCCGCCAACCTCGACTGCGTCAGGGAGCAGTCCCATGATTTTTTCCACACCGCTGACCGCCTGGTCAAGGCTGCGGTGCCGGTGAACGGCAGTCTTTCCAGCACAGACCTCAAGCTGCATTCGGATCAGCAACCGTGGGCGGAAGGCTACCGGCTTGCTCGCGAAGTTCGCGAGCAGCTAGGCCTCCAAGACCATCGCTTCAATGGCCTGGCGGATCTCAAGGCCCGGGTGACGACGAGCGACCTCCCGATCATCGACATGTCGCCCGCCAGCCTTCCTCGGGCAGCCTTCACACGGACCGAAAACCGGGCTGCATTTGGACTGCCCCAGAGTTCCTTCGAAACCGGGCGAATTTTCTCATTCGCACGTGCCGTGGGCTCCTTTCTGGCAACATCCCGGTCCCTCGGCATCGTGACCGGAAGTCAGACCTACGAACAAAAGATGAATCGAGCCTTCGCTGCCGAATTGTTGGCACCTGCACACCTCCTGGAAGACCACTTTGCCGGCCGTCTGATCACAGATGACTCCACCGAGGAGATCGCTTCGCAGCTCTCGGTATCCCCACTGGTCATCCAGCATCAGGTAGAGAACCACGGCTTGGGCAAGTTCAACTTCTGACCGCAGTGTTATACAAGTCTCGAGATGATCAACGAGACAGCAGATGAGTTTACCCGGATTATTCATAAATGCCCGTAGCGAGAGCGGAACCGGAGTGACCATGGACGAGAAACTCGAGAGCATCTCGAAGAAGATGAGGGCCGAGGTGACCGATAGGGTCCCGGATCACTCGGGCGGCGCTTTCGGGGCTGCGGCCCTGGCCGAGACTCTGCGTCAACGGCTGGAGCCCGGCCAGGGAAAGCGGCCCGGCCGGCCCCAACGCCCCGAGCCGCATCTCATCGATGAGGGGAGCGTCCTCGTCATCACCGGTACAGCGGAGGGGGACCTGGAGGACGCCGTGGAACGCCACAGGGAGGAGCGGGGCGAGCATCTCTCCGCGTGGAGACGATGAAGGCCTGATGGATCACCCCTGGCGCACCCGCTTCGCCCCCGCCCCCACGGGCTACCTGCACCTGGGCCACGCGGTCAGCGCCCTCTACGTCTGGGGGTTGGCGCGGGCCTTCGGCGGGCACGTCGTGCTGCGGGTGGAGGACCACGACCGGGTCCGCTCGCGGCCGGAGTACGAGGCGGCGCTGCTGGAAGATCTGGACTGGCTGGGCCTCGTGCCGGACGAGGGGACCACGGCGGAGTTCCGCGGCGGGCCACTCCCCCTGCGCCAGAGCGACAACGTCTCCCGCTACGAGGCGGCGCTGGAGCGCCTTGCAGCCGAGGCGCTGGTCTACCCCTGCACCTGCTCGCGCAAGGATGTCCAGGCCTACCTGGAGGAGCACGGGGAGGAGCGCGGGGAGGAGGTGGGCGGAGGTGAGACCCCCTACCCCGGGATCTGCCGCGAACGGGGCATCGACCCGGCCTCGACGCCGATGCGCCGCCTCCACCTGCCGCGCCGGGAGATCGCCTTCGAGGACCTGGTGCTGGGCACCGTCCACCAGGTGCCGGCGGAGCAGTGCGGCGACCTCCTGCTGCGCGACCGGGACGGCCATTGGAGCTACCAGTTCGCGGTGACGGTGGACGACTACGAGCAGGGCATCGACGTGGTGATCCGCGGCCTCGACCTGCTGGAATCCACCGGCCGCCAGGTGCAGGTGGCGGCGCTCCTCGGGCGGCGTGAAGCGGCGGCCTACTTCCACCACCCGCTGATCCTGAAGCCCGACGGCCACAAGCTGTCCAAGTCCGCCGGCGACAGCGGCGTCCGGGAGCTGCGCGAGGCCGGGTGGCCGCCCCGGCGGGTGCTGGGCGAGGCGGCGGCGAGAAGCGGCCTGTTGCCGCCCGGGGACGAGCCGAGCCTGGAGGTGGGGGACCTGGCGGCGCTCTTCCGTGATCGTCACCCGGAGGTCGGGGCGCGGCTCCGGGGCCTCGGCGGGGACCTCAGCATCGACCGGGACCCCAGCATCGACCGGGACTTCAGCGTCGATGGAGACTTCAGCGTCGGCGGGCGATGAAGCAGGCGTATTCGTCGGCCAGGGTGCCGGCTTCGGTCAGCAGTTCCTCCAGGTAGGCGGCCAGTGCCGCGAAGGCGTCGCGGGCCTGGCGGCCGCGCTCGGCCTCGGCCTCCCCGTCGCCGCGGGCCTCCCCGTCCCCGCCGCCGGCGGCGAACAGCTCCGCCTCCAGGCCCGGCGCCAGGACCCGTTGCAGCAGAGCACCCCCGGTGGGCCGCTCCATCACCAGTTCCAGGGACGGGCCCAAGATCTCCCCCAGGCCGCGCTCCGGCGGCCCGAAGCGGTGACGCACCCAGCCGTGCTCGAAGTCCACCAGGCGTTCCCGCAGCCGCTCCTTCAGGCCCGCCCCGGGCGCCCCCAGCGGTTGCAGCAGGGTGGCGACCTGGCGGGCGTAGTGGAGGGTGCGGGGATCGGTGCGGCCGTCCGTGGGGCCGATCCACTCGTCGCCCACCAGCAGGCCGCCGGGGGTCAGCGCCGCCGCCAGCCGGGAGGCCAGGCCCCGCCGGTCCGGCACCCGGCCCAGGAAGCCGTTGGTCCACACCAGGCCGTAGGCACCGGCTTCCAGTTCGGGCAGCCGGTCCCCCTCCCAGCGCCCCGCCACCGGCCCCTCCGGCCCTCCGGCGTGGAGGGCCCATCGCCACCGCCCCGCCTCCACCACGTCCACCGCCAGCAGGTCGATGCCGGCGATCCGGGGCGAGATCGTGGGTGACGCGGAGACCGCCTCCATCAGGCGGACCGCGTCCCGCCTCTCGCCGCCGGGACCGCCGAGGACCAGCGCCCGCCCGCCTTCCGGCACCGCGAGCCGCGCCACCCCCGGCGCCATAGCCCCCAGGTTCCCCAATGCCGTCCCCAGCACCCAGCTCACCCAGTCGCACCCGGGGTCACCGGTGGCCAGCCGGTGGACGTGGCGGCGCACCGGGCCCAGGTCCAGGCCGTGGCGGATGTCGCGCACCGGCCGGGAGTGGATGGTGCGCCGGGGGGCGGCGCCCGGTTCCGGCACCTGGGCGGCGTCCTGGTCCCGCAGCAGCAGTTCCGGCGTCACCCGCACCGCCCGGGCCGGCGGCTGGGGCGGCGCCGGCCACAGGGCCCCGCGCTCGGCCTCCCCCACCTCCACCCCGGCCGCATCAACTTCCGCCCCCGGCTTCGCCCGGGCGATCTGCAGCGCGTAGTCCGAAGGCAGCGCCCCTTCTCGGATCAGCGCCTCCTCCAGCAGGCAGAGGAGGCCCACCAGGCGGGCGTCGCCGGCGTCGCCGGGGACGAAGTTGTGGATCACGTCGTAGAGCAGGTGTTGCAGCACCGTGCCCCCGTACACCCTCTCCTCCCGGACGTCGAAGTGGCGGTGGGTGAAGGCGAGGAGTTCGTCGGAGCGCACCGACTCGGACGGGTCGGTGGCGATCATCTGCTCCACCGTCGGCACCTCCTTGTGGGGATAGACCGCCCCCGCCATCATGACGCTCCGCCGGTAGCGCTCCGGCAGGCGGGCGAGGGCACCGTTGATCACCGCCATCTGCTCATCGCTGAACTGGAAGCGCCGCGGCCCGACGTACTCGTTGACCACCAGCATCCCGTGGGGCGCCAGCGCCCGGGCCAGCCGCGGGTAGGCGTACTCCAGGTTCTCGACGTGGTGCAGGACCGAGTGGGCGATGATGACGTCGTAGGGGCCCCCCGGCGGCGGCTCCTCGTTGAGGTCCACGACGTGGTAGCGGAGCGTCTCCTCCAGACCGAGGCGCCGGGCCTCGGCGGCGGCCTCCGCCACCGCTGCCTCGGAGATGTCGCAGGCGTCGATGCGGTGGATCTCCGGCCGGCCGGCGATGGCGCGCTCCAGCCAGCCGGTGCCGCACCCCAGGACCAGCACCCGCCAGCCCTCGCCCTCCGCCCGCTGGCGCAGCTCACCGCCGCGGGTCAGCGGATGGCACAGAGCCGTACGGAGCCAGTCCCGGGTGGGGACGCCGCTGGCGAGCTGGTTCAGGTAGATGCGCACCACCGCTGAGGCCATCCAGTGGATGCGGGCCAGGTTGCCGGTGAAATCGCCGTCCCCCCAATAGCCGGACACCTTGCTCCGCCGCTGTTCGGCGCCTTCAGCCACCGCCTCCCTCGCCTCGTTCTCGGTCACGTCCATCGTGCTGGAGGATATGTCATTCGACCCTCCGGCGCAGACGCAGAACGGCCCCACCGCCGAACGGCGGCGGGATCCCGGGGCCGCGCTGGTGGCCTCAGACGCCGACTCGGCCGGCCATCAGCGGCGGCCGCCCACCAGGCGCTTGACCTGGGAGCCCGCCTCCAGGCGGGTGTTGGTGCCGAGCTGGTTGATCAGCGCCAGCTCCTGGAGATCGGCCGAGCGGTTGTAGCGCTGCTGGAACTCCCGCAGGGTCATCGCCCGGTCGAGCCGGACGATGTCGATGCGCGCCGGCTCGACGTCCAGGATGCGGCGGTCGGTGACCCGGCCGAAGCTGGCCAGAGAGCCGTCCAGGGCCGAGCCGTAGGAGCGCCAGCGGTTCTCGGTGGTGTAGCCGATGATCTGGTACACGGTGTCGCGGTGCTCGACGAAGGTGGCGATGCCGGCGATGTCCGCCGCCCCCTGCTGCTGGCGCGGCACCTCGAACTGGCCGCTCACCGAGTCGAGGCCGTTCAGGTTGCGGGCCTGGGCGCGCCCGGCGCGCAGACCCTGTTGGTTGAAGAACTCCCGGGCCGCCGCCTCGGGGCTGGAGGCGTTGGCATGTTGCAGGACCACCACCGCGTCCTCCTTGGGGCTGATGGCCGCCACCGCCGTGCGCTGGTTGACCGTCTTCCAGCCGTTGGGGAAGCGCAGCGAGAAGCGCAGCTCCGGGTGGTAGAAAGTGTTGCCCTCGAAGAAGCCCTGGCGCGGGTCCTCGCCGAAGACCGTGCCGTCCAGCCGGCCCAGGTAGTCCTCCCGGGCCACCCGGGCGACGGCGGTCTGGTTCTCGGCATCACCCAGGGCACCGCGGATGCGCTGCGCCCGGGCCTGGGGATCCGGGTGGCTGGAGAGGAAGCCGGGCAAGCGCTGGCCGCCGCTGGCGTCGCTGACCCGGGCCAGGGTCTCGAAGACGTTGGGCATCTGGGACGGGTCGTAGTCCTCCCGCACCATGTAGCGCAGGCCCAGGGAGTCGGCCTGGCGCTCGTCGTCGCGGCCGTACTTGAGAAACAGCAGGCCCATGCCGGTCTGGGCCAGGTCCCCGAACTCGCGCAGCTCCGGCGACAGGATCATGCCGATCCCCAGGCCGAGGCCGGCGAGCTGCTGGCGGGAGAGCTGCTCCACCGAGTGGCGGGCGGTGACGTGGCCGATCTCGTGCCCCAGGACCGAGGCCATCTCCGCCTCGTTGTTGAAGTAGGTCATGATGCCCCGGGTCAGGTAGATGTAGCCGCCGGGAAGGGCGAAGGCGTTAACCGTCGGGTCGTCGATGACCCGGAAGGTCCACGGCAGGTTCGGCCGCTCCGACTCCGCCGCCAGCCGCTGGCCCACGGCGTTGACGTAACGCTGCAGCTCCTCGTCCGGGTAGAGGCCCATGGCCTGGGAGATCTGCTGGTCCGCCTCCCGCCCCATGGCCACCTCCTGCTCCTCGCCGATCAGAGACAGTTGGCGCTGCCCCGTGGCCGGGTTGGTGGAGCAGGACAGGCCGGCGAAGCCGAGCACGGCGCTCAGGACGACGGCCAGCAGGGCGCGGTAGGCGGATCGGGGACGGCGGGTGGTGGCGGGTGTCGTTGCCAGCGTCGGGAAGTCGGTCATCGGTCGCTCTCCTCCGGGAAACCTCGGTGTCTCGTGTCGCATACCTCGGATAAGGTGCAAAGTGAATGCCCAGGATGGAAACCTTGCGATCCGGGCCGCGTAGTCTCAAGGGCAGCGGCGAGCCGCCACGGGGCCGGCCCCAGGGCCGTCACCGGGCGCCGACCGCCGCCCGCACGACCATCAACAATGACGCTACTTCGAGACATATCGCCTTAAAATTCACCGCCCCCACCGTGAAAGAGACACCATGACCTCGATTCCCAACGCCAGGTCCCCGCACCCGTTTGCGGGGCTTTCGACCCTCACCCCGTCCCGCAACCTGTGGGCCGCCCTCCTCGCCGTCCTCGCCGTCACCGCCCTGCTGCTGCCGGCACCGGCCCACGCCGACGACTCCGAGAGCATGCGGCGGCTGAAGATCAACCTCGCTTCCGACGACGCCGAGGCCGTGAGCCTGGACGTGCCGGTGGGCGAAGTGGAGGTCGAAGGCACGGACGGTGGCCAGGTTGTAGTCCGCGTCGAGCTCAACTGCAACCGCCCGGTCAAGGAGCGCTGCCGGGAGCTGGCCCGCAAGGTGGAGCTCAGCTCCCGCAACTCCGGCTCCACCCTCCAAGTCGAGCTCGACGGCTGGCCGAAGAACCTGAACAACTCCGGCCTGTCCGCCGACGTCAACGTCCACATGCCGCGCCAGCTCGCCCTGCGCGCCGACCTCGGGGTCGGGGAGTTTGAGGCCATCGGCCTGATCTCCGACCTCAGCCTGGACATCGGCGTCGGCGAGGCCACCATCCGGGCCCGGGAGGCGGACGTCCGCCGGGTGAACCTGGAGGTCGGTGTCGGTGAGGCGATGCTGCGGGTGCGGGACCGGGACATCGAAGGCTCCGGCTTCATCGGCCGCGACCTGGCCTGGAGTGACGGCCCCGGCAAGGCGGACCTCAAGGTCGATTGCGGCGTCGGCGAGGTCGACGTCCGCCTGGACGACGAGTAGACGGCCGAGGAGCGGGCGGGGCCGCTACCCCTCCCGCTCCAGCAGTTCCACGTACAGCCGTTCCACGCTGCGGAGCTGGATGTACTGGGCGAGGCGGAAGCCGAGGTGGACCGCTACGATCAGCACCCCGAGGGTGAACACCGCTTCCTCTCCTTCGATGGACAGAAACGCCCGCCCGGCGTCGCGGAAGACGAAGAGGACGGCCAGCGCCGTGGCGTCCAGCAGCGCCACCAGGAGCGCCCGCCGCCGCGCCTTGGCCAGCGCCCCGCGCTCCCGCGCCACCTGCTCGGCGTCGATGTCGACCCCCTCCTCCGCCGACTCCACCGCCGCCACCCGCAGGCTGGCCACCTCCCCCACCAGAAGTCCCCGCACTGCCTTGAGTCGCATCATGGGCGCCAGTCTACCCGGCCCCTGTCCTCCTCTTCGTGGATCGCCTCCCACCCCGCGGGCAGAGGGCGGCGCCGTCGCCCCCCAAGTGGCGAACCTCATCCGCACCACCGACGCCGTCATCGACGGCCTGCACCGCCTGGCGGCGAACCTGCGGCCGGCGAGGCGTCATCGTCAGAGCGGTCGCCGGTTGCAGGATCTCCGCGACGTGGCTCGGCTCTCCCGGCGCCAGGTGGAGCACGCGGAGGACCGCCGGCGTACCGCTCCGCGCACCGTGGGTCAGTACCAGAGCGGGTGCGGCAATCTCTCCTCGGCGACAACGCGGCAGTCGGACCACTTCCAGCGCCTCAACATCCAGAGCGAGCTGAAAGAGATCCAGGCCGCGGCCGACGGCGACCTCGACCTCCCCTTGAGCCGCCTGCCCAGCGACAAGCGGGAAACACCACCACCCCGATGAGCATCCAGCGCCGCACCGAAGGTCCGATCCCAATTCCGAACATACTGCCCCTCCCTCTACATGGACTTGACCGTGGGCACGCCCGCCACGGCCCTACCGGCATGCTGCCTCTCCCATCTGCACGCCGGCCCGCGCCCGGACCAGCCGTTGCCGACGGAGTGCCAGAGCCAAGCCGTCCGCCGGTCTCGACGGTGACCGAGGTGAGGGCGGTGCGCCCGCGCACCTGGGCCTCGCCGAGTGTGCGGCTGACCAGGGAACTGGGTACCGGGACGGCCATGAACTCCATGCCCTCACCGAACAGGATCAGGTCGCGGCCGCGGGGAACGGCTCGCTGGCTGACCGACGACTCAGCTCATTTCTTCAGGGCGTAGATCGTCGTAGGCGATCTTCAGCCATTGATGCCCTGAATCACCTTGCGGAAAAGACACGCGCTTGAGGATGGGTTGGTAGCCGTCTGCCTCGATCCGGACTGAGTGGTCACCGGCAGAAACCTCCAGTGGCCGCTCCCACGGATCCTCGATTTCCTCCTCGTCGAGGTAGACGGTGGCCTCGTCGAGCGCGGCGTCGAGCGACAGGCGCACGAAGTAGGTCAGCTCTTCGGTGCATAGATTTCGCTTCGGGGAGATGTGGACCGACTTGAGCTTCCAAGCCTGGGGACGCCAACGGCTCACCCCTCTTAGCTGCCCGTCGTCGAATTGCAGCCACACGGTCACCTGATCCCTGTCGATGGTGTGGGTTCCATAGACGCCGCGGAAGGCCACAGAGGTCACCGGCTCCAAATCCCGCCCTGCCAGATCTTGGACCTCTTGCAAGCTCATGCCGCAGTCGAGGGATGAAACCAGCTCCTCACTCCACTGCGGCCAGCTCCAAGAGGAGCAGGACAAGACACTGGCCAGAAGTAGGCCAGTCGCAGCTCGAAGCGTCAGGGCAGCCTGCACTTGCCTGGCTTCTGTTTTTTACCCGGCAGCGCCGGCGCCGGCGAATCACTCCAGGCGGGCATGGCGCCGATGTTCTTGGGGCGGCTCAGCCCGCACTTGCGAGCGATTGTTCCAGCAAAGGTGTTGCTGTTCGGACCGAAGACCACACGATACTTGCTGGGGTTGGCGTACGAGTTCGCAGTCTGGATGACACAGTCATCGACTTCGCAGGTCTCATTCCACGGGCCACACTTGATGTCTGGAGAGCCCGGCCGATCAAATGGATGGTTCGGGCGGACCTGGCCTACACCAGGTTCCTCGCCCGGCGTGAACCGCCCACCAAAGAGCCCGCAGGTCGTGGTGTTTTCGTTCTGTTCGATCTGAATGGCACAGTGCCGGAATCTTCCGAGGTAGGGGATCTTCCGGCAGCAAACCCTCGATCTCAGGCCCAAGGGATCAGTCGCCAGAAGCGGGTTGGCCACCGCGTAGGTGTAGGCGTTCTCGTCGCCCTCTGCCACCCCCAAGGGATCTACTTTGGTGTACCTCCCGGTGCCAGGTGTATACCACCGGTAGACGTTGTAATACCCCCCCGCCCCCAGCATCGCATCCTCCCAGGTCGGGTCCTCCCACTGACCGGGGAAGCGTAGGAAGACATTGTTGGCCAGAGCGCTTGCGGCGGTGCCGGCTGCTGGATCGGCGCCGAAGGGCTCGAAGGGGCCCAGCCAGGCTTCTTCGCCAGCCTCGTCGGTCAGCAGGGCCGGGGTGCCCAGGTGGTCGGTGCCGATGTAGGTCCAGGTGTCAGTGGCGCCGTCAATGACGAGTTGGGCCACCGGGCGGCCGGCGAGATGGAAGAGGTGATAGGTGGACTCGGGGTCGGAGGACGAGTCGCGGCGGGTGAGGGCGTGGAGCAGGCCGTCGGAGCTGTAGAGGGGGCGGGCGTAGGCGCCGGTGTCAGGGCTCGGGGCCTCCCGGAGGTAACTGCGACCGTCGTAGTTGAAATCCGCGGTGGCGTAGACGGTGGAGCCGGTGTCGTCGGTCCGCTGCGATTGACTCATCCTCCCCGCAGCGTCGTAGGAGAAATGGATCACGTTGGCCCCACGATCAACCTCTTCAAGGTGGCCCGCCAGCCCGTGGCTGAAGCCACGCGCCCCTTGCAGACCTGTGACCTGATCGAGAATCGCGGTGTTGCAGCTCTGGGTCGTCGGGTCGCAGGTGCCGTTGGTGAGGTAGGCGTAGGTGTCCGTGCCGCCTGGCCGGGTCTCGGTCAGCCGATTGCCGATGCGGTCGTAGGTCCACGAACGGTCCCCCCACGGGCCGTCGCCCCGGGTGAGGAAATACTGGCTGTGGTGGTACTCGAAGACGTGGGGCTCGGGCGCCGCGATGACCGCGCCCGCCTCGACCCGCATCGTCCCACCGCTGGCCACGGCGAAGCCGTCACCGAAGGACACGGCTCCCGCGGCCCGGAAGGTGACGTCGGCCGTGGCGGTCAGGTCGACGTCGGGACCGACCGTCAAGCCCGCGCACGCTTCCACTTCGGCAGTGGTGCTGAACGTCTGGTTCGACACCGTCTCGTCCCCGGAACAGGCCACCGCCGGCTGGATCGAGAGGACGTTGCCGACCTCGTCGGTGGCGTAGTCCCAGCTCAAAGCCGAGTCCAGCGACCAGGTGATCAGGTCGGGGAAGTATCTCTTCGTGTGCTCCCGGGTCTCTGAGATGCCGTTGGCGAAGTAGAGGCTGGCCACCGGGCCGGACGGCAGGTAGGTCACGGACGGCACGACCGGGGCTCCCCCCGCGGCGGTGTTCGGGGTTTCCACGGTCAGGCTCACCGGGCGGTCCGCCACCAGGTCGTAAGCGTAGAGGGCGCGGACTCCACCGGGGTGGCCGATCTCGGTGCGATTTCCGTTGGCGTCGTACCCATAGGTCAGGTCCCCGTCCCGGGTGGTGCGTCCGTGGGCATCGTAGCAGTAGTCCACCGAAGAGGCATCACGCATGATCGATGACAGGCGGCCCACCGGGTAGCTGCTTCCACCACAGGCCGCCGGCGACGTGTCGTACGAAAAGGTGGTGTCGGGAGTTCCCGCGGGGTGGTTGACCGCCAAGATCCGGCCCAGCACGTCGAGCTCCCGGGAGACAGTCACGTTGCGGGCGTCCGTCGTCTCCACCAACTGGCCGTGATCGTCGTATCGGTGCGTCGTCGTGCCGGAAACCGGGGACACCTCGGAGATCAGGAGGTCGCGGTCGCTGTAGGAGTAGGTGGTGGTGTTGGCCTCGGCGTCTGTGACCAAGTCCAGGTGGTCCTGCTCGTCGTACCCGTAGCTGGTGACGGCACAGCCGGAGGGGGCGGGCTCGCCCCGACAATCGGTGCCCTCAACCCAGGGTGCGCGGACCTCCACCAGCCGGTCCAACGCGTCGTAGACATAGACCTGGGTAGGTGGGTTGGCTTGCTGCAAGGAGGGGTGCTTGGCGTCCCAGACCGCCACGAGGTTGGTGTTGCAGTCGTAGGAGTACTCGGTGGTCATGGTAGCGCCGTCGTCGGGGTCGTGGATCACCCGGTCCAGTTCACAGCGCGAGGAGTAGTCGTACTCGGTGGCACGCTCGGTCTGCCAGGTGATGCCGTCGTAGACCGCCAGCTCTTCCCGGACCCGCTGACCGACGTCGTTCAGCCCATAAAGGACACTTTCGTCACCCGCCGCGAGGCCGGCACCCGCTCGGCGCTGGATCTCTTCAAGACGGCCAGCGGCATCGTAGAAGTACACCGTCACGTTGCCGCGGGGATGCACCACCCTCTGCAGATCGCCAAAGTCGTTGTACTCGTACGCCGACTCCAGAGCATCGGCGGTGCCTGCAGCCGAGATCACGCTACTCACCCGGTCCAGCGGGTCATAGGTCGTTTCGGTTGTGACACCGTTGGGGTCGGTGACACCCACGCGGCGGTTCAAACCGTCATAGGAGTAGGTGGTCGATCCCACCAGGGGGTCGGTGCGGGAGTCCGGAAACTGCCCGTTGCGGCCCGGGACGGAATAGCTGAAGGTGGTCGCATCGGTGACCCCGAAGCCCGGAGGGTCCAACTGGGTGGGCTGGCCGGCGGCGTTGTGGCCGCTGTACGCGGTGGTCAGATTGAACGATCCCTCCGGGGCACCGTCGCCTTCGAGGTCGTACGTGGGCTCGTCGCCGCTGACGGTCATCGAGTCCAGGACTCCGGTCACGGCATGGTAGGACCAGGTTTTTTCCCGGAAGCTCACACCGTCGGTGCCCGGCCACCGTTCCAGGGTTTTGAGGCCGGGGAAGGCGGCGTCGTAACCGAAGGTGATCAACCTCTCCTCGGCCGTGCCCGCGGCCTCGGTGCGGGTCGCCGGCTCCCCCACCGTGGTGTAGGTGAGCTCCGTGCGGTTGCCGTTGCCGTCGATCACCGCAGACGGCCGCAACGCATGCTCCGCAATGCCGTACTCGTACTGGGTGTTCGGCCCAGCGCACGCCGGGCAGTCCCCGCTCACCGACTTCAGGCGAGGGGCAGAACTGGAGGGGTCGTACTCCAATTGGTAGGTCGCCACGTCCCCGAAGGCATCCTCCACCTCCACCTGGGTCGGCTGGCTCTCGTCGTCGTAGGAGACGAACTCGTACGGGTCCACCCCACTTGCAAAGCTCTCCGCCCCCCGCCAGATGCGCTGGATCCGGCCCTTCCCGGTGTACTCCCAGGCCGCCTCCACCCGGCGGCTCATCCCGTCGGCCCCCACCAGGTGGTGCCGGGTCATGTAACCGGGCAAGCTCGTTTCGCCATAGGTGAATTCGCGTGCCGTACCGTCGGGAAAGGTGATCCTCTCCAGGTCGTCCCCGTTCCAAGCCAGGAGCCACTTCCGGCACTCCGTCGTGCTGGTGCAGTCGGCTTGGACACCGGCCGTCGGGCCGTCGTCGTCGAGCCCCTGCTGCTCGACTTGGGTCAACCGGCCGGCGGTGTAGCAACGCTGCACTCCTGTGCCTGGTCGGCCGCACAGACCAGAAGGGTTAGGCTGGTGATCCGGAGGATCCGACGGCCCTTGAATAAAGTCATTGGGGGCTCCTTCAGCGTCATCGTGTATCGAACCTTTATAAGGCCGATGCGAAATATGCCCCTGGACCAACTTTCGAAAGTAATTTACAAACGCTAGCGGCACCTCCCTCTGGTGTCAAGTAACGCTTCCGCCCCCGCCTCGGTATACTCCCCGGCCCCTCTCTCCACCGACCCATGCCCACCCCGAACTCACAGAACCGCGCCGACCTCCAGCTCCGGCGCCGGTTTTTCAAACTCACCGGCATCAACATCCTCTCCAACCTCACCGTGCCCATGGCGGGGCTGGTGGACACGGCGCTGCTGGGGCACCTGCCGGACATCCGATTTCTGGCCGGGGTGGCGCTGGCCTCGATCCTGTTCGACGTCATGTACTGGAGCTTCGGGTTCCTGCGCATGGGGACCACGGGGACCACGGCCCAGGCGGTGGGCCGGGTGGACGCCGGGGTGCCGGGGGCGACGAACCAGGGTGGGGAGGCCGCGACGGGGGTCAGCGCCGCCATGGGGGAGGTCTACCGGGTGCTCTACCGCTCCCTGCTGATGGCCGGCGTCCTCGGCGCGGCGCTCCTCCTCTTGCAGTGGCCGCTGGGTGAGCTCGGCTTCAACCTGCTCTCCGGCGAGGCACCGGTGGAGGCCGCCGGGCGGGACTACTTCTACGCCCGCATCTGGGGGGCGCCGGCGACGCTGGCCAACTTCGCGCTGCTGGGCTGGTTCCTGGGGCGGGAGGAGAGCGGCCGGGCGCTGATCATGAGCTCGGTGGCGAACTTCACCAACGTCGCCTTGAACGCCTGGTTCATCCTCGGCCTGGGGCTGGCCGCCCAGGGGGCGGGGCTGGCCACCATGGCCAGCCAGTACGCCCAACTCGCCGTTGGCCTCTGGCTGCTCACCCGGGCGGCGCGCAAGGACAGAGCCTCGACCCGCGACACGACCCGCGACACGACCCGAGACACGACGCTCGCAGCCGACGCCCAGCCCGACTCCGCTTTCACCTCACCCGGCTTCTTCCCACCGCCGGGCTGGAGCCGCGGGGAGGTCCTGGATCGGGGCCGCATGGGCGCCCTGGTCAGGCTCAACACCGACATCCTGGTGCGCACCCTGTGCCTGACCGGCGCCTTCGCCCTGTTCACCAACTTCTCGTCGCTGCTGGGCACCACGGTCCTCGCCGCCAATGCCATCCTGATCCGCCTCTTCTACCTCGCCGCCTACTCCATCGACGGCGCCGCCTTCGCCACCGAGAGCCTGGCCGGGATCTTCCGCGGCGCCGGGGAGAACGCCGCCCTGCGCCGCCTGACCCGCCTGGCCATGGCGACCGGGGTCGGCTTCGCGGCCCTCTTCCTGGCGG
>Ga0102947_1000339_pt1 | contig 16934 bp, 12 predicted proteins | sample SalPon2A_A_D2_MG_FD_78210 | JGI IMG/M metagenome (GOLD analysis project Ga0102947, IMG submission 78210) | Soil microbial communities from South San Francisco under conditions of wetland restoration - Salt Pond MetaG R2A_A_D2_MG | ecosystem: Environmental > Terrestrial > Soil > Wetlands | place... | reverse complement strand
GCAGGATCGAAGTCATCGTAAAGCAACCGCCGAATCAGCGACGTTTTACCCACACTTCCCTGTCCTACCACCAGCACTTTTGCTTCATTCAGTCGCCTTGTCCCCGTTTGCTTCTGTCTTAGATAATCAAAGATGGTGGATGGGTTGCGAACTTCTGCTATAATTTCTGGAGGAATAGCCAGATTATTTGTAGTGGACCCCGAAATTAGGACAGCGGTGTAAGACAGACTTTTCGCCCGTCGGCAACGGGCCATAACCTTCACCGCAATGGCAAAACGCAAGCAACATTCCCCCCAGTTCAAAGCGAAGGTCGCCCTGGAAGCCCTCAAAGGCATCGAGACCACGCAGCAACTCGCCGCGCGCTTCGACATCCATCCGACTCAGATCAGTCATTGGAAACGCCAGTTGCTCGATGGTGCTGCCGCCCTCTTCGCCAACGGCAAACAGAAAGGCAATGCCGAAGATCATGAAGCGGAACTCTTCGAGCAAATTGGGCGGCTGAAGATGGAGAATGAGTACCTCAAAAAAAAAGCTAAACGTATCGGCTGATGTCAAACGCACGCTCGTCGAGCCGAACCATCCGACGCTCTCTGTGACCAGACAATGCCAACTCATAGGCCTGAGTCGCTCAGCCTACTACTATGAGCCAGCCAGGGAATCCGAGGAGAACCTCTCTATGATGCGACTGATCGATGAGCAGTAGCTCAAGACGCCGTTCTACGGCTCGCGTAAGATGGCTGCGTTTCTACGCCTGCAAGGCTTCACGGTGAATCGTAAGCGTGTGCAGCGCTTAATGCGTCTGATGGGCCTGGAGGCCGTTTTTCCTGGCCCCAAGACCAGCCGGGCTCACCCCGCCCACACGGTCTATCCATACCTTTTGCGAGGGCTGGCCATTACGCGGCCCTGTCAGGTCTGGAGTGCCGACATCACGTATGTGCCCATGTCACGCGGGTTCATGTACTTGGTAGCCGTCATCGACTGGTTCAGTCGCTTTGTGCTGGCCTGGCGGCTCTCAAACACCCTTGATGGCATCTTCTGCCGCGAGGCGTTGGAGGAGGCGCTCTCACAGGGGCAGCCGGAGATCTTCAATACGGACCAGGGCGCGCAATTCACCTCGCCACGCTTCACCGGCATCTTGGAAGGAGCAGGAATCCAAGTTTCGATGGATGGGCGGGGGCGCGCCTTGGACAACGTCTTTGTCGAACGCCTATGGCGCAGCGTGAAGTACGAGGATCTCTATCTCCACGACTACGCCGATGGCCGGGCGCTATACAAGGGGCTCGTGCACTACTTCAGCTTTTACAACCACGAACGGTTTCACCAATCGCTAAACTACCTCACTCCGGCCCAAGTGCATCTTGGCGCGGCGGAAAAGCTGTCTTATTTTACCGCAGTTGCTGTCCAGTAGATGGGGTCCACCTCAACTGTCAACTGATTGAAACTAAGATCAAGCGTCTGCAATGTCGCTAGCTGACCAATCTCAGACGGCAACTCCGTCAACTGGTTGCCACTCAAATAAAGCCGCGTCGTGCCCCTTTCCTTTGCCTGCTCGATATGTTGCCGAACCTCATCCATTTTCATAGCTCACAACCTCTTCATATTTCAAGGATGATTTTTTGATCTATCAACACATCAAACAATCTACCCATTCACCATCGGCAGATCCACGCCGCGCTCTTGGGCGGTGTCAATGGCGAGGTCGTAGCCCGCGTCGGCGTGGCGCATAACGCCGGTGCCGGGGTCGGCGGTGAGGACGCGGTCGAGGCGGTCGTCGGCGAGGTCGGTGCCGTCGGCTACGCAGACCATGCCCGCGTGGATCGAGTAGCCGATGCCCACGCCGCCGCCGTGGTGCAGGCTCACCCAGCTCGCGCCGCACGCTGTGTTGAGCATCGCGTTGAGCAGCGGCCAGTCCGCAATGGCATCGGAGCCGTCGGCCATGCCTTCCGTCTCGCGATTAGGCGAGGCAACGCTGCCGCTGTCGAGGTGGTCGCGCCCGATGACGAGCGGCGCTTCGACCTTGCCTTTCTTGACAAGCCAGTTGAACTTGAGACCCATCTCGGCGCGTTCGCCGTATTCGAGCCAGCAGATGCGGGCGGGCAGACCCTGAAAATGCACCTGCTCCCGCGCCTTGTGGATCCACCGCGCCAGCGCCTCTTTTTCGGGAAAGGTTTCGAGAATCGCGTCGTCCGTCACAGCGATATCTTTGGGATTGCCAGAGAGCGCCGCCCAGCGGAACGGGCCGGAGCCTTTGCAGAAGAGTGGACGGATGAACGCAGGCACAAAACCAGGAATGCCGAACGCCTCATCCATGCCGCGCAAGTCGGCGACTTGTCCACGCAGGTTGTTGCCATAATCGAACGTGATCGCGCCTTTTTGCTGCATATCGAGCATGGCGCGGACGTGCTGCTGCATCGAATCAAGCACGGCGTCTTCGTAGCTCTCGGCATCGCTTTCGCGGAAACGGTCGGCGGCGGCGAGGTGGTAGCCCGCGGGGATGTAGCCCGTGCGCAGATCGTGCGCCGAAGTCTGGTCAGTCAGCACATCCGGCACAAGGTCGCGGCGGACCAGTTCAGGCAGCACTTCAGCGATGTTGCCCAGCAGTCCCACCGACAGCGCCTCTTTGCGCTCCTTCGCGCTGAGGACGAGGTCGAGCGCTTCGTCAAGATTGGTCGCCATGCGGTCGCAGTAGCCGGTTTCCACGCGGCGCTGGATGCGGTGTGGATCGATTTCAACGCAGAGGCACGCGGCCCCGTTCATCGTAGCGGCGAGCGGCTGCGCCCCGCCCATTCCGCCCAGCCCGGCGGTGACGACGAGCCGCCCTTCCAGCGTCCCGCCGAAATGCTGCCGGGCACACTCAGCGAATGTCTCGTACGTCCCCTGCAAAATCCCCTGCGTCCCGATGTAGATCCACGAGCCAGCGGTCATCTGCCCGTACATCGTCAGGCCGAGGGCTTCGAGGCGGCGGAATTCATCCCAGGTGCCCCACTTCGGCACGAGGTGCGCGTTGGCGATAAGCACCCGTGGCGCGGCCTCATGGGTGCGGAAGACGCCGACGGGCTTGCCACTCTGCACCAGCAGCGTCTCGTCGTCCTTCAGCCGTTGCAGCGTCTCCACGATTTTGTGGTAGCACGCCCAGTTGCGCGCCGCCTTGCCCGTCCCGCCGTAGACGATGAGTTCAGACGGTTTCTCAGCTACGTCCGGGTCGAGGTTGTTCATCAGCATCCGCATGGCCGCTTCCTGGTGCCAGCCTTTGCAATGCAGCGTCGTGCCCGTCGGGGCCTTGATAATGTTCGAGGTCGTTTCCATGACTATTCCGATGTCGCGGGTGGTTGGCTTGTCCGTTTCTGCTAAATATAAAGAAGCGAGGCCCACCGCAAGGTGCGCGCTCGCTTCTTTGTTGAATCAGCCTACTTGGTGACGTAGTGGCCTATTTGCAGTAGAGAATCTGCGTGTTTCTGGCAGAGCCTCTGCCGCTGTGGTAATGCCGCGTCTGCCAGCTCAAAACCACGGCATAGGCACACGCCGGATCGGCAGCCACATTCACGGCAAAGCCACCCGGCCCGCTGGCTCCACCCCGGAAGAAGAAGTTGCCACTGAACGCGCCCGACGGCAACGGCGGTGCCGGATGCACCACACCGTTGTTATTCGAGATCTGCACCGAGAAATTGCGCAGGTGGACATGGTCGATGGTGTAGCGAACATGCACCTGGTTGCTCACTGGATTGCACAGATTCGTCTCCAATTCCGCAAGATGCAGCGCGAACTTGGCAGGCGTGTTGTCGATGATCAGCGCGTCGAGCGTCTTGTTGTTGGTCGTGTTATCGACGGTATCACCCGCATCGAAGACCTGGAAGCGCAGCTTGAACCGCCGGATCGGAGCCTGGTCGGCAACTGCGACAGGCGTGCCAGCCGCAGGCTTGCCCAGGTTCTCCAGCACATCGTAGGGCGGCGGCGTCACGGCCGTCGAGTTCATCGTCATCAGCAGATACGCGCCGACGAAGTTGCTCTCGGACACCGCGATGTTCTGCGTTGTCCCATCGTGCATATCGACTGTCACCTGATGACCGAGTAGCTGCATGCAACCGTCTCCATCAAGATCCGCGGATTGGATGATGACCGGGGCGGAACTCGCATCTCCGTTGGCATCGGTGTAATAGAGGTAGCCGACTTTCGAGTTGATAATCGATGTGACTGGAGCCAGTGCACTATCAGCAGGCGCAACAGACGGCATGACGGTCGGATCCTCCACCCCGCCGGGCCAGCCCCACTCGCCGATGAGGAAGCGGTATTTCAGCGGCTGGTTGGTGATGACATTCGTGAGCGGCATATTGCCGTGCAGGTCGATACCATCGCTCATTACGAGGGAGTTGGACCCCGCATAGCCTTCCGTGGAGAAATCGGTGTCCACCTCGAAGACTTCGACGCGCTCCCAGTGCGGAATCTTGTCGGCGTCGGGCGGCACCACCTCATCCGTGCACAGCTCTACGCAGAAGCAATGACCGATATTCTGCCGCCCCGGCTTTCGTCCATCGGACTGGTCTTCGTCGATCACCTTCGACCCGCCAAACTCGACCTCGAAATACACGTCCGGCCCACCCGTCAACTCAAGATTGATAAACGGCGAGAAGGGCGTCTTCTTGAAATCGGCGGTGGTGTAATAGATGCGGAAGTAGCCGTTGAAATCGGTGGTGTCCTGGCCGAGTTCATCGTCCTGCAACCAGTCCGCATCGAAGGCGGTGACGGTGGCCCCGGGCAGCGGCTGCCGCCCCTTGCAAGTTACCACCCGGCCACAGATGACCCAGAAGCCAAACAGCGACAGGATGTGGCACCAGAACCGCGCCGGGATGATGTACTGCCACGCCGCGACGAGGTTATTGCCGTCTTCGTCCCATGCCGGTTGGAGCGACGTGATGGTAAACTGCACCGGCTCCTGGTCCATGTCGCGGTCGGCTCCAGGCACCTTTGCCACCCGCACATCGACCACAAACGGCTCGCCATCGTAGCCGTGCTCGTCGCCCGTGAGCGAGAAGCTGAATTGGCCGTCCTCGTCCGTCGTCGCCTCGGCGATAAGCCGTCCGGATTTGGCTTTCACGTCGTCGTCAGACAGCACCCGGAAGGTGTCCTTCTCGCGGGCTGCCACCCGGTCCTCCACGTTCTGCTCGCCACCATGCCGGTACAGGCGTATCTGCACGCCTGCGAGTATCTCGCGGCAATCCGTGCAAAGATAGCTGTGCAACGTTCCCTTGAATACGTATCCCATGATACATACCTCCTGATGAATTGAATAATGGATGAGATGTGCGACCCGACCTTGGATTTGGATACGGGCTTTTGTTAGACATGCGGCCTCCAGAGAGGGTGTAATACGGACCGCTGAGATGGGCTGTCAGATAAACGCGCAGTCATTCCCCTTCACTAACTATTTCCTCTATGCCTATGTGCTGCACATCAGCATTAAAGACGAATTGACCAGGCAGATATAACCTCTGTGTGTAATCTTCCTTTCGGTGCGAGGCTTTTTAGGGAATAGGAATTATGTGTGGTTTGTCTCTGCCTTCAGGTTTGGTGTTCTTTTACTTGATTAAAAGAACCAAAAATCAAGACTCGACCCGCTGGGCCTGAACTCCACTTCGGCACGCTGGAAAATTTGAAACTCGCTACGCTCAGACAGCAAATTTTCCTTTGTCGCGTGCCTGTGCTTCGTTCTAGACGGCCCACCGGCTCAGGTCGGCATGTCTATATAGAAGGGATTTAAGGCTTCGTACCCTAAAACAGCGGGAAAATGGCTTCAAACAGGTCGGCACGTAGCCCTTCCATCAACGTTCGCGTGTCTGGGGGTTCGTCCCAGCCCACTGTGTTGAACGTAGCAAGAGCGGCTGTGTGCGCTACGGGATCGACGTAGAAAAAGGCGCGGAAGGCTTGCTGGCTGCCCGTATGTCCGACGACGCGAAAGCCGTCACGCTCCATGACATGAAAGAGCAAGGCTACGGATTCCTGAAACGGCCCGCGTTCCGCTACAGCGTGCCGCACCTGCCACATCTCCTCCAGCGAGGTACGCGCCAGCACACTATCGTAGCGTGCCTGCTGGTCGGGATCGTCGGTGCCCATCAGAAAGGCGAGGTACTTCGCCATGTCGCCGAGGGGTGCGTTGAGGCCGCCGTTGGAGACGGTAATGCCGGTGTCGAAGTCGAGCCCATTGGCGACGGGTTGGCCCTCACGGATGTAGTAGTTGTTGGAGCGGTTTTTCAGCAGATGGTAGGGCGTATGGTCGAAGTAACTCTGCGCCATGCTGAGCGGCTTGAAGATGTTTTTGTCGATGTAGACTTCGTAGTCGTCGCCGGTAAGTAGTTCGATGACACGACCCAGAAAGATGATGCCGGGGTTGGAATAGTGGTATTTGCTGTCCGGTTCAAACTCGATCTCGGTGTATGGCATCATTGCCACGAGTTGGGACCATTCCGTCGGCTCGTGCGGATGCCAGTCCTTGTCGCCCCCCCATGGCCAGGTAGGGGAGCGGAAACCGGCCGAGTGGCTCATCAGGTGGCGCAGCGTGATGGCGTCCATGACGCCATAGGGATTGTGCACGGTTTTGAGTTCAGGCAGATACTCGACGATGGGATCATCTAGCGACAGCAGTCCCCGATCACGGAGTTGCATGATGGCGATGCCAGTGAACGTCTTGGTAATGGAAGCCCAGTGGTAAATCGTCGCTTCGTCTACCGGGCGTTGCGTTTCCAGGTCGGCCAGGCCCACCGTCTCCCAGACCAGCACCTCGCCATCGTGCATAAAGAGTAGGCTGCTGCCTACAATGTCATTGTCGCGCACTATCGCCGTGTAATCGTCGCGGATGGTGGCCCAGGCCGTGTCAAAATCAGGCGTAGGCTGGGCTGCGGCAGGGAGGGCCATCATGACAGAGGCAAGGAGCATCAGCAAAAGCGGAAAGAGAGCAGGGCGCATGTGCGAAGGGGTTAGTGAACAAACAAGCCACAAGGTATTACCCTGCTTTACACGATGCAATGCCCGCTGCATGTTACTCGGCGGTTCGGACAGCGCGAAATCCGTAGGCGCGGTGTGGATCAGCACCAGACCAGCCACCAAAACGACGATATGCCACGGGACTGTACGGATTAAATTCGTGATACACCTGCCCCTGGTCGTAAAAGCCACCGCCGCGATAGCCGTGCCCTTCCTTGCCGTCGTAGGTGTGGGGCCAGTCGCTGTTGGTGGCCCGTCCCCGCTCGCCCAACTCACCATCACCGTGCGAGCCGGCAAAGGCCCGGCCGTCTGGTTGCCCGATGCTGATGACCCGCTCCCACACGCTTCCGGCCAGATCCATCACCCAGTAGTAGGATGCCCCGAAGACCGCCCGCGTCTCGTCGGATAGCTGGTCCTCTTCCCATCCGTTCGTCATAATGAGGTCATCTTCGGGTCCGATGATGCGAGCGAGATGATCACGGCTGGCAGTGCCCCAGGGGAAGGCACCAGGCACGGGCGGCGCTGGCCCCCGGCTGGCTTTGGTAAACTCCAGTTCGGTCATCGGGCGGATCGCAGCCCAGTCGGCAAAAGCCAGTCCGTCGTCCCAGCGGCTGAAGTTGAGCGGCCGGTGGGGGCTGCCTGCCACGTAGCGACCGTCGTCGAGATGAATGGTGCCACGTTTCTGTGGATAGGATCGCCCGCCGAAGGCAAAGCGCTCGAACGTCGCGCCATCGTCGAGCGTGTTGAGGAAATCGACATATTGCCCCTGCGAGAGTTCGTACTTCATCACGTAAAACGCCTCGTATCCCTTGGGGAAGGCGGCAGGCACCGGCCCCTGCCGATCTCCCACGTAATCGTCTTCGTGGTAATACAACTGTCCGGCTGCTGATCCCACCTCCAGCGCTGCTTCCGACGTGATCTCTACCAGCCTCGCCGGTTCACCATCGCTACCCGACTGGTAGAACGCGCCAAACTGCAAGGCCGTGGGGTCAGGATCGCCGAGGATAAAAGGGCCTTCTGGTACGTACACCATCTCGATGGCAAAAGCTGCCAGATGCTCGGGGCGAAACCGCTCGCCGAGGGTGGCCGCGTCGAGTTGCACGCTGATACGCCAGGACACATCGCCACGATAGGATTCGGCAGGATAGAGGAAGAAACCCGTACCATCGGCGGTGCGGTCGATCTGAGGCGGCGGTGCAGCGCTACCCGGCAACACCAGAGCATGGAGTCCCTCAGCAGGCAGCGTCACATGGTGGCTGCGTCCGCCTTCAGGTGCGAGTTTGAGAAAAACCCAGGCGGCATCGTGGTTGCGTCGGTTGTGCCAGGCGTTCTGCCAGGAAACATCGAACACCACCTGTACTGTGTTGCTCGTCTCGCGGGACGCGATGACATGCAGGTTGTCAATGCTCAGGTCGGTGGCATGAACCGGCCCAACCGCCATCCAGCAGCCCAGTAAAACAATGAGGTATCTCGCAAAGCGCGCTGTTCGCTGTATCATTCGCTCCCTGTTCTGTAGTCCGATGCTAGAATTTTAGCTACGGAGCGAACATGCGCAAGATGCAGCACCCACCAAAAAGGCGAGCCTGCCCTCTCCCGATGGAAAGCACAGGCCCGCCCGGAAAAACCCGCTGTACCCAATGCCTACCCGGCGGGCGGCGTTACTTCGGGCTGGTTTTTGAGGTGTGTGTCGAGGAAACCAAGAATGCGGCGGGCGGCTTCGGCCTGGTTCTCCTTCTTGACAAACCCGTGTCCTTCATCCTCGAACAAGACGTACTCGACCGGCACACCGTTGGCCTCGACCGCCTCGACGATTTCGTCCGACTCGACCTTGAGCACGCGCGGATCGTTGGCTCCCTGCAACACCATCAGCGGACGAACGATCTGGTCAGCGTGGAAGAGCGGTGACTTGGCCTTGAAGAATTCCTCGTCGTCGAAATCACCCATCTCCATTTCAAGCGAGGCGCGGAAAGATTCCCACCACGGCGGAATGTTCGTCACCGTCCGGTGCCAGTTCGAGATGCCAAAGAGATCTACACCCACATCGAAGGCTTCGGGACGGAACGTGAGCGCTGCCAGCGTCATGTAGCCGCCGTAGCTCCCACCGATGATGCCGATGCGCTCGGGATCGATCCAGCCTGTTTCGGCCAGCATGGTTTTGCTTTCCACCACATCGTCCAGGTCGGCATCGCCGTGCTTGCGGTCGTCCATGTGGAAGAACGTCTTACCATAGCCGCTGCTGCCCCGGTTGTTGATGGCATAGACCGCGTAGCCGTGGTTGACAAGGTACTGGATGTTGTAGTTGTAGCCAATGCGGCTCTGCCCGCCCGGCCCACCATGCACCCACACGAGCGCGGGCACCGGGTTTTCGGCGCTGGCCTGATGCGGCTTGTAGAGGATACCGGGCACTTCTACGCCATCGTACGAATCGAACCGTGCCACCTTGCCCTCTACCAGATCGTTGCCGTTGATATTGGCGTTGAGCGAGTGAGTGAGTTGCTCCGGCTCCCCTTCAAAATCGTACGCGAACAGATCGCTCGGCATGCGGGCGCTGCTGGCATAGAAGGCCATGTGCTCCTCATCGTCCGAGAACGTCACCGAGGTGATGTCCGCCCCGCCAATATCAGGCAGGTCGATAGGCTCCATCGTGGCGGCATCATGTACACGCAGTTCGGTACGCGCATCCTTGTTGATGCCCACGACAAAGTATTTGCCGTTCTGCGAGAAGTAGGCGTACCACACGTCCCAGTCTTCCTGCACGACGGGCTCGGTGGTTTCGCCCGCCAGATCGCGGCGGACGAGGTACTGAAACTCGCTGTTTTTGTTGGTGAGATAATACAGGCTCGTGCCATCCGGGCTGAACGTCTGCGCGCTGTGGGTGACATCGCCCTCGTGCGGCGTCAGATGCGTTGTCTCCTGTGTCTCACGGTCGTAGAGGTAGATGTCGCTGTCGGCGTTGTTTTTCGTTTTGTTGAGCGCCAGATAACGTTTGTCCGGCGAGACGGCGGCGAGGGTATAACCCTCGTTGTTCTCATAGATCATCTCGCGGTCATAACCGTCCACCTGAACCTCATAGACATCGAAGTAGCGGTTGTCGCGCTCGTTGGTGCCTACGAAAAACGACGCGTCATCGTCGGCCCAGCCGAGAAAGTTTGCCTTGAGGTTGTCGCCCGGCGTGAGATCCGTTACCTGGCTATCAGGCGTCTGGACGTAAATATGGTTAAGTTCGTTGCCGCCCTGGTCGCTCGTGTAGAGGAAGCGCTCATCGTTCGGGAAGTAGCCCATTGCGAAGACAGCGTTGTCAGTCGAGTTCGTCAATGGGATAGCGGCTCCCCCATCCAGCGGTAGCGCGTAGGCGTTGAAAATGCCCGTCTCGTTGTTGCTGACGAGGATCTTGCTGTTGTCGGGTGCAAAGGAGGCACCGGTGTAGCTAGTTGTTTCGAGGAAATCCTCGATAGAATACTGCGCTACCTCACGTGGACCTTCCGGTGCCTCGCCGGGGTTGATTTCCGTTTCGCAGCCGAAGAGAACCAGCAAACCGATCAGGGCAAGCAGAGGCGATAGGCGCTGGGGTGAAGAACGATGGCGTTTCATGGCGTTGGCCTGGGATGAGGATGGGATGAGTTGAGTTACCAGTTGTCCGTTTTTACGAATGAGGGAATATTGAGAACGGACAACCTGCTATTCCAAGATGCGAAAAAAGACACACCTTGCGCAAACGTGAACGTATTCAGGAAACCCACCGTTACGCTGCCGATCTAATAACCGCTTCCCCACTCGACAAACATCATCTTTTCTATGCGCCTGCTCGCCCTTTGCCTCGTCGCGCTCCTGCTGGGCTGCGAACCTGTAGATTCCGATCCGCCTGCGCCCCTCGTATCCGACACCACCCATGCAACAGCCGGCCCTGTCCAAACCGGCGCGCAGGTGCTATCAGAAGACGGCTTTGCTCTGCTGGATGGCAAGCGCATCGGCCTCATCGTCAACCATACCGCCCGCGTCGATACAGCGCATGTCATCGACCTGTTCGATGCTGCACCGAATGTGGAGGTGACAGCCCTCTTTGGCCCGGAGCATGGCCTGCGTGGCACGGCAGATGCTGGCGAAAAGGTGGATGATGGACGCGACGACCGCACCGGAGCCCCGGTCTACAGCCTCTACGGCAACACCCGCAAACCTACGCCAGAGATGCTGCGCGATGTGGATGTGCTGGTCTTCGATATACAGGATGTCGGTGCCCGTTTCTACACCTACATCTCGACGATGGGCCTCGCGATGCAGGCCGCTGCTGAAAACGACATCCCGTTCGTCGTGCTGGACCGGCCCAACCCGCTCGGTGGCGCGTACGTCTCGGGCTTCGTACTGGAGCCGGAGCAGACTTCGTTCGTCGGGCAGTATCCTATTCCTATTGCGCATGGCCTGACCGTCGGCGAACTGGCGCGCATGATCCAGGGCGAGGCGATGCTCCCCGGCCTGGAGAACCTGCAACTGGATGTGATGCCGATGGCGAACTGGGAGCGCGCTATGCTGTGGCCCGCGACGGGCCTCCCGTGGATCAGCACCAGCCCCAACATTCCCGACTTCGAGACCGCGCTGATCTATGCCGGGACGTGCCTCTTCGAGGCGGTTGCTGCCAGCGAAGGGCGAGGCACGCGGACGCCGTTCACCCTTCTCGGTGCCGCCTGGGCCAAGGGACAGGCTCTTGCCGACACGCTCAACGCCCGGGCCCTGCCGGGTGTGCAGTTCGAGGCAGCTTCCTTCACGCCACGTTCCATCGAAGGCATGTCGGCCAGCCCCCGCTTCGAGGGCGAGGCTTTGCAAGGCATCCGCCTCACCGTCACCAACGCCGATGCCTACCGCTCCGTCGAGACAGGCATCCATGTGCTCCACGCTTTTTACCAGCAAGCTGACGGTGATTTTGTCTCCAATCCTGAATGGCTCGCCAAGCTCTCCGGCACCCCGCGCCTCGGCACACTGCTTAGGCAAGGCGCTTCTCCCGAGGATATGATTGCTGGATGGCAGGATGAGGTGACAACATTTGAGGTTCGGCGGGAAGGGTATTTGCTGTATTGAAACAACCTGATCGTGTCATCCCGACCGAAGTGGACGGAGATCGCCCATCGAAACAGCCTTTTAAACGGCGAGATTTACGTCGTGAGTCGGCTTCGCCTCGTTTCTCCACTCGCGGAGCTTGTCCTGAGTGTAATCGAATGGACTCTGGAATGACACTTTTGAGTTTTGTCGTGTACAAAGCCGTCCCATAAAGAATAAACCAGGCACCCTTGAAACCTGAAGAACCAAAGCGCGAACGTCCATTAAAAGAGGGCAAGATTACGCGGCTGGCGCAGCAGAAGCGCAAGCCCGAGCGCGTCTCCGTCTTTGTCAATGGTGACTTTGCCTTTGGGGTGCACATGGACCTTGTGCTGGAGCATGGCCTTTATAAAGGGCTGGACCTCGATGTGCCGACGCAGCTTGAGATTATTGCGGCGGATCGGACGCGGGCGGCCAATGAGGTGGCGTTGACCTATCTCAGCTACAAGGCCCGCACCGAGCAGGAAGTACGACGCAAGCTGGCCCGCAAGGATTTCGACGATACCGTTGCGGACCGCACCGTGGCGCGGCTGCATGAACTGGGTTATCTCGACGATGCCGCTTATGCACATTCGTATGTGGAAGGTCGCTTCCGCAACCGGGGCTACGGCCCGCAACGCCTGCGCCGCGACCTCCAAAAACGCGGCGTCGCCGCCCGCCACATCGACGCTGCGCTGGAGGCGATGCTGGAAGAAGACGATGTGCTGGACGCCGCCCGTGGGCATGCCGAAAAACGCTGGCCACGGCTGGCCCGCGAGCCGGATCCCTACAAACGCCGCCAAAAACTCACCAATTACCTCCGCCGTCGCGGCTTTGCATACGAAACCATCCGACGCGTCGTTGAAGAAATAGCGCAACAGGACGAGGAGTCTGGGAATCTATGAATTTATGAATCTAAGAGTCTGGGAATCTAAGGGGGTGCCTGATCATAGACTCTTCGCCTCATAGGCTCCTAGATTCTTCCCGAATCAGTATCTTTCCGCATCGCCGGGGCATATGGCCCGCAAACGACGGTATAGAGCAGACACAGCTACATGGAACAGGGCAACGGTACAGAGGACAACAAGAACCTCGTCTCCAGCAGCGAGGGGCGATTGGGATATCGGAAACTACGGTCGCAGCAGGGCACGTCGCGGTTTACGGTGGATCGCATTGTGCGCTTTTTGCTGGGAGCAGGGGTCGTTGCCATCATCATCTGGCTGATCTGGTACTTTGCCGCGCTCGTGATCTATTTGCTTGTCGGATTGGTGCTGGCGTACTTGATGCAGCCGCTCGTCAACCGGGTGCAGAGCTTTGGACTGGGGCGCATCTCGTCTGTCTTCGTCACTTTTCTGCTCGTCTTTGGCGGCATCGGGGTCGTGTTGACGTTTCTGGTGCCTTTCACGGCGCGTCAACTCACGGAGCTTTCGCAGCAGGTGGCCGTCGAGTCGGGGGTCCAGGTGACGGGGGTACTCCCCGGATTTTCACGCGGAGGAGAGGATATTAACCCTGGCGATTTTATCATCAAAGTGGATGGGGAGGACATCCAAAGCTCCGACCAGTTGCAGGCGCTCCTGCGCACCAAACGCGCTGGCGATCCGGTCACGCTGGTCATTCGAGATCAGGACGGGGCCGAAAAGGTGAACGTCGTGCGGCTCAAAGACCGAGAGGAAGCCGCCGAGGCGCAGACCACAGCACAGACACCCATTCAAGGCCGGGCGCTCGAAACCCTCGGCCTCGCTGTGCGCGATGTCATGTTTGCCGATCTGGTCAGTTCGATAGAGGAGCGCTTGTCGAGCCTGGTACCGGTACAGGAAGGCATGATCACCAATGCCATCACCGGGGTGTTCGAGACGCTTTTTCAGGAAGATCGCCTGACCCAGTTGATGGGGTCTATCGTAAGTTTTTTCACCGATGTGTTTTATGCAATCCTCGTTATTCCTTTCGTGTGTTTCTTCGTGCTGAAAGACGGTACGGCCATGCGGCGGGCGATTTTACGGCTCGTCCCGAACCGCTACTTCGAGATCACGCTCGCCATCAACGAGAAGGTGGAGATGAACATCGGGCGCTACTTTCGGGGGCTGATGCTGCAGTGCATATCCATTGCCACGCTGGCAACGGTGCTGTTGAGCATCGTTGGCTTGCAATCGGCGGTGGCGGTGGGGATCTTTGCAGGGCTGGCAAACACGATTCCGTATTTCGGTCCGCTGATGGGGTTCCTGGCCGGGACGCTGGTGGGTGTGGCGCAGACGGGCGACTTCTCGCTCATCCTTGGGATCCTGATTGCCATGGGCCTGACCCAAATCGCCGACAATGCGCTGTTCCAGCCGTTGATTTTCTCGCGGGCGGCGCAGGCGCATCCGCTTGTCATCCTGTTTGTTGTGCTCATCGGTGCACAACTGGGCGGCATCGTCGGGATGCTGGTCGCAATTCCCGTGATCACCATCGTGCGGGTCGTAGTACAACAGATTTTATGGAGTCTGCGTAACTACCGAATTTTACAGGCGGCTTGATGACGGCTTTTCTTTCATCCTTTCGGCAGCATCTGTCGATCAGCGATCTGCTGCTTTTTGTGGCAGCGCTGGTGAGTGGCTTGCTCTATCTGACGCTGTTGCCCGCTCGGCACCCAGACAGCGCCGCCAGCTACAGCCTGGGCGAGGAGCAGGCCCTGCAAGCAGCCGAGGCGTTTCTTGCAGCACGCGGCCATGCCGTGGATGCCCTCGAAGCCACGGCCTCCATGCGCCGCCAGCAGGACCTGCTCAATCGGTTGCAGGAAACCCTGGGGGCTACAGAGACCATTGCTTTGCTACAGGGCGAAGAGGGGCAGCATCGCATCCCGGCCTATTACTGGGATGTCACCTACCGCCCCGAGCCGACAGAAGAGGAGACATCCCCGCCACCAGAACCACCCTATCGGCTTTCCCTGACACTGGACGGTGGCATCTGGTCGTTCGAGCGCGACCTGGAATGGCTGGGCACAGGGCCGCCCGTGAATTTAGGGCCACGCCCCCAGTTCGAGTTTACCAAGACGGTGGATCGGAACGCCTTGCGCACGCTGTTTGCGGTGCCCGAAAGCGCGGCTGCACTCACACCGCCGCCCGATATTAGCAGCCTGTCCGATTCCCTGCTGACCACGGCGCTCGTGTTCAATGACGCCGATTCGTTGTGGGGAGGGCAGCCGGATAGCCTGACGCTGTTGGCCTCGGCCTCCATTCCGCTAGATACCCTGGGCGCAGACGTGCCTGCTGGAACGCAGGTGCAACTCGGCCCTGGTGCTGCTGTGGCGCTGGCGCGGTACCATCTCGGACAGATGGTCTGGGATGCAGCCTATTTCCAGGCCGATTCGGTGTGGCTGCCTCCCGGCCGTAACACACAGCTTGCACGCGTGCGGTTCGTGCGTACCGAGGCACTCTATGAGCAGCAGGTGGAGGTCGAGGTGGCCGTCTCGGTCACTGGGGTTTTGCAGGAGGCCGACGTTTCGTTTAATCCACGGGAGCGCGACGACGACGGGGTTACCCTGCGCACCATCGCCAGCATTCTGGAAGGTGCCATGTATGTAGTAATCATCCTGGTACTGCTTATCGCCTTTATCAAGCGCTTCTCGGCGCGGCTCATCGATGGCAAAGCAGCCCTGGTGGACGGCCTGGTGCTGGGCCTGCTGATGATCATGATGTTGGTGCTGATGAAGCAAATCCAGTTTTCCGACTTCGACGGACCAGAATGGCTCAATTGGCTGATCAAGTTGGTCATCGTGGGGGTTGCTGGAACCGCCACGGCCATTTTTACCATGGCGGTAGCCGGAGTCACCGACTCGCTGGCTCGTGCCGAGTGGCCTGCGAAGCTACGCACAGCCAGCCTCGTGCGGCTCGGCTCTTTTAGGAATGTGTACATAGGCCGGGCGTTTCTGCGCGGTGTCGGCATCGGGTTTATCCTGTTGGGTGTGCTCATCGCGTTCCTGATGGTCTTTCCCGGCGTGTCAGTGTATTTCAAAGACAGCCGGCAGTTTTTGAATGAGGTGATGTACCAGCCGATGGCAGGCGTGGCTGCGGGCAATGGACTGGGGGCCTACTTCTTGCTGCTCTATGTGCTGCTCGGCGTGGGGACGTTCGTCTATCACCTGTGGAAGAAAGTCTGGCTGGTGGTAGCGGCTGTCGTATTGATGATGGCGCTGATGCAGGGCAGCTTTATCAACCTGCAACCGGTAGCTTATAACTGGTTGTTGTCGGGGTTGTGGGGCGGTATTCTTGGCTACACCTTCTGGCGCTACGACTTTCTGACCAGCTTCATCGGCCTTTTTGTGGCGCTCATGGTCTGGAGCGTCAGCGAGGGCTGGCTCGTCGCCGCCTCGCCGGTGTGGATCGATGTGATGCTGACGGGGTTGATGCTGGCAGGCCTGGTGCTGCTCGGCCTCGTTGGCGTAGCCAGCGGGCGGACCAAGCGGGATGTGATCGAGTACGTACCCGACTATATCGAGGAACTGACGCAAAAGGAACGGCTCCGCAGCGAACTGGAAATCGCCCGGCATGTCCAGGAAACGTTTCTGCCGCGCCGCATGCCGCAGGTGGATGGCCTCGACATAGCAGGCATGTGCCTGGCGGCGCTGGAAATCGGTGGAGATTACTTTGATTTTGTGAAGCAGGAGCCGGGCAAGCTGGCCGTGGTTGTGGGCGATGTGAGTGGTAAAGGCACGGAGGCGGCCTTCTATATGACCCTCACCAAAGGCTTCGTCCAGACGCTCAGCCGCGAGGGGCTCTCGCCCGCCCAGGTGATGCGACGGCTCAATACGCTGTTTCTGGAAAACGTCCCGCGTGGCACCTTCATCTCGATGATCTATGGCGTCTTCGATGTCGAGGCACGTACGTTTACCTTTGCCCGCGCCGGGCACAATCCCG
>Ga0102947_1000338_pt1 | contig 16946 bp, 14 predicted proteins | sample SalPon2A_A_D2_MG_FD_78210 | JGI IMG/M metagenome (GOLD analysis project Ga0102947, IMG submission 78210) | Soil microbial communities from South San Francisco under conditions of wetland restoration - Salt Pond MetaG R2A_A_D2_MG | ecosystem: Environmental > Terrestrial > Soil > Wetlands | place... | reverse complement strand
GGAGCGTTTTTGGCGATTTAATATTGATGGACAAATAATTGGCATGGAAAAAATTACCAAAGAAGTTTACCTTAAATGGTATGAAGATATGTTGTTCTGGAGAAAGTTCGAGGACAAATTGGCGGCGGTGTATATCCAACAAAAAGTTCGGGGATTTTTACACCTGTATAACGGACAGGAAGCCGTGCTGGCCGGGGCACTTCATGCCATGGATCTGACCAAGGACAAGATGATTACCGCTTACCGAAATCACGTGCAACCCATTGGGATGGGTGTGGACCCCAAAAGGGTGATGGCGGAACTCTATGGTAAAGTGACCGGTACCTCTCAGGGAATGGGGGGTTCTATGCACATATTTTCAAAAGAACATCGCTTTTATGGCGGTCACGGGATCGTAGGTGGTCAAATCCCCCTGGGTGCCGGACTTGCTTTTGCAGACAAGTACTTTAAAAGAGATGCAGTGACACTTTGTTATATGGGCGACGGGGCGGTAAGGCAGGGATCCCTCCACGAATCGTTTAACCTTGCGATGCTTTGGCAATTGCCGGTGGTATTCGTTTGTGAAAACAATGGCTATGCGATGGGTACCTCTGTGGCACGTACTTCGCATACGACCGAGATATGGAAATTGGGATTGGGATATGAGATGCCCTGTGGCCCAGTAGACGGAATGGATCCCGTAACGGTTGCGGAAGAAATGAGTAAGGCCATCGAAAGAGCGCGAAGTGGTGGCGGGCCTACCTTCCTGGAAATGAAAACATACAGATACCGGGGTCATTCAATGTCCGATGCGCAACACTACAGAACGAAGGAAGAAGTTGAACAATACAAAAAGATAGATCCGATTACCCAGGTGCTCGATGTAATCATGGACAAGAAATATGCGACCGGGGAGGAAATAAAGGTGATAGACGACCGCGTAAAAGCCAGGGTGAAGGAATGTGAGAAATTTGCAGAAGAGTCGGACTATCCACCAAAACAACAATTGTACGACATGGTTTACGAACAGGACGATTATCCGTTCTTACAACACAAACTTTAAGAAAATGGCAGAAGTAATTAATATGCCCAGGCTAAGTGATACCATGGAAGAAGGTACCGTTGCTAAGTGGCTGAAGAAGGTAGGGGATAAGGTATCGGAAGGTGATATCCTGGCCGAGATTGAAACCGATAAAGCCACCATGGAATTTGAATCCTTTTATGAGGGTACTTTGTTGCACATTGGTATTGAGGAGGGAGATGGAGCCCCGGTGGACACACTTTTAGCGATCATTGGAGAGGAAGGAGAAGATATTTCAGGATTGTTGAACGGCAGTTCCCCGTCCACAGGGCCTTCGGGAGAGGTTAAGGAAGCTGTGGAGCAGGTTGCCGAGAATACTTCAAAAGAAAAGAGTGGTGATGCTCCCGCAGAAATCCCTGAAGGGGTGGAAATCATTAAAATGCCCAGGCTAAGTGATACCATGGAAGAAGGTACCGTCGCCGCCTGGTTAAAGAAAGTAGGCGATACCGTGGAGGAAGGGGATATCCTGGCGGAGATAGAGACCGACAAGGCCACCATGGAATTTGAATCGTTTTATTCCGGAACCCTGCTTCATATTGGGATACAGGAAGGAGAATCAGCTCCTGTGGATGAGGTCCTTGCTGTAATTGGTCCCAAAGGCACTGATGTAGACGCTGTGCTCAGCAATGCTTCTTCCGAACCCAAAACGGCAAGCGCTGCTCCCGGGGCGGCCACAAAAGAAACTGCAGATACAAAAGAAGTGCCAACCACCGCCACAACGATCAGTGACGGGCATCGCATCTTCGTCTCCCCCCTGGCCAAAAAGATGGCAGAGGACAAGGGCATTGCCCTTGCGGACGTACAAGGTACCGGGGATCACGGCAGAATAGTAAAAAGGGATATCGAAAACTTTAAGGCTTTGCCGGAAGAGGCGGCTTCCGTTCCCGTTCCTTCACAGGATGGAGCAATGGCCGCAACCATGCCCGCTGTGAGTTTGCCGGCGGGAGAAGAAAGTTCGGAGGAGGTGAAAAATTCACAGATGCGCAAGGTAATTGCGAAACGGTTGAGCGAATCCAAATTCAGTGCTCCCCACTATTACCTCACCATAGAGGTCTCCATGGACAATGCCAAATTATCCAGGGTTCAGATCAATGAATTGCCGGACACCAAAGTATCATTTAATGATATGGTCGTTAAGGCCTGTGCCATGGCATTGAAAAAGCACCCCCAGGTGAACACCTCGTGGAATGTTGACACCACAAGGTATAATCGCCATGTGCATATTGGAGTTGCCGTTGCTGTTGAAGATGGTCTGGTGGTTCCGGTATTAAAATTTACAGACCAGATGAACCTCACACAAATTGGGGCTTCGGTTAAGGATCTGGCGGGCAGGGCACGGATAAAAAAATTGACACCTGCCGAAATGGAAGGTAGCACATTTACCGTTTCCAACCTGGGGATGTTTGGAATACTGGAATTTACATCCATCATAAATCAACCCAATTCGGCCATCTTATCGGTCGGTGCCATCGTTGAAAAACCCGTAGTGAGAAATGGGGAAATTGTTGTTGGCAGCACAATGAAAGTTACCCTGGCATGTGACCACAGGACCGTTGACGGGGCCACAGGCGCCCAGTTTTTGCAAACCCTGAGAGCATATCTGGAACATCCTGTGACCATGCTTGCCTAACACAGCGCACCCTATGAGGAATACAACCATCATTCTCCTGGCCCTTTTTCTGGCGGGTTGCGGGGCAGCTAGATTGAGGCAACCAAATACGGCAGACGTACCCCAGGGACCCGAAGGTGTCAAAGGCAGTATCGCGATACCTGCAAAAGATGCTCCCGCAACTGAACCCCGCATCCTAAAAAATGTTATTCCGGCCGAAAATTTTTCTGATGATACCCGAATGAAAGGTATTTTAAACTTTCTTGCTTCGGATGAGCTTAAGGGCAGGGACTCGGGAAGTGAAGGCATTGAGAAAGCGGCGTTGTTTATAGAGAACATTTTTAAACAAAACAATATTGCCCCTTATTTTACAACCTACCGGGATACGCTGTCCAACTTTTCAAAGTTCGCTTATAATATGGTTGGGGTCATTGAGGGGAATGATGCAACGTTGAGAGGTGAATTTATCATTATCGGCGCCCATTACGACCACATTGGTCATGCTGCTCCGGTAAATGGGGATTCCATCGCCAACGGGGCTAATGACAATGCTTCGGGTACTTCTACAGTCCTGGAACTGGCAAGGTACTTCGGGAATTCCAGAAGCAATAAAAGAAGCCTCATTTTTGCCTTGTTCAGTGCCGAAGAAAAAGGTTTGCTGGGTTCCAGGCATCTGGCGAACCGACTTAAGGCACGTGACCTGAATTTGTATGCGATGCTGAATTTTGAAATGACCGGTGTCCCTTTGGTCAATAGGGATTATTTTATGTACGTAAGCGGATATAACAGATCTAATTTAGCCGAGGTAAGCAACCTGTATGCCGGGGAGAACCTTATTGGTTTTTTGCCAACAGCGGAAGAGTTAAACCTTTTTATGCGTTCCGATAACTATCCCTTTCATGAGATTTTCACAGTACCATCGCAGACGTACTGCACCTTCGATTTTACAAATTTTGACCATTATCACAAAGTGGGGGATGAAGCCTCCCTTATGGATTTTGAACATATGGCCAGGGTTGTGAATAAAATGATCCCTGTAGTTGAGGGTATTGCAAATGCACCTGCCAAGGAAATAAAATATCACTGATGGCGAATGTTATTGTCACAGGATCAAGCAGGGGTATCGGCTTTGAGCTTACCAGGTTATTTGCAAACGCAGGGCACCGGGTCCTGGCACTTTCCCGAAACATAAAACCGGTACGGGATTTAGAACACCCGGGCATTTCTTCCTTCGCCTTCGACCTTTGCAATGAGGAAGATATGCTTTCACTTACCGGGTACCTGAACGATACATGGGATGTTGTGGATATCCTTATCAACAACGCCGGGCAATTGCTGAACAAGCCATTTTTAGAAACAACACCCGCTGAATTTGAGGCGGTCTATAAAGTTAACGTTCTCGGGGTGGCTGCTCTGATCAGAACCCTCTTGCCCAAGATGTCCGCAGACGGCCACGTTGTCAATATCAGTTCCATGGGTGGGGTACAGGGAAGTGTTAAGTTTCCCGGGCTCTCGGCCTATAGTTCCAGCAAAGGGGCCGTCATTACATTAACCGAACTTCTTGCGGAGGAGTTTAAAGACACAGGGCCCAGCTTTAATGTCCTTGCCCTGGGCGCGGTGGAGACAGAAATGCTCGCAGAAGCTTTTCCGGGGTACAAGGCGCCCGTGAGTGCCGTGGAAATGGCCACATATATCATGGATTTCGCCCTGACCGGGCAGAAATTTTACAATGGTAAATTATTGCAGGTTTCAAGCAGCACCCCTTAGAGATACATGGCCACTTTTGGCTGTGAACAGCACGTCTTTTCCATAACTTCAGGGACCTCCTCCGATGTTATGTGTTCTTCACAATACGGCCCCGGCATTCACGAATTTGTAACCGACCATACAGGATTAAATGGTTGTAAACAAACGGTCTAATATGACTGTGGTTTGCACAGTGGCACGCTCCGGACTCAGGGAGGTATCTGATATCCCTGAGACCACCTTCGAGATATTGTGGTCCACCATTTTGGTCTGCGTCCACGTCTTAACAGGGGCTGCAGTAAGGTAGGCTGAGAAATTGTGATGCCCCGATCCCGGCCTCTCCCCGATGATATGTACAATACCTTTACTTTGAGAGGGATTGCGGTGGCCTCCGTACAGGACCTCACCACAGGCATACCCTGCCCGAACCCGGCCATGCCGGATCACAATGTTATCCTGGCCCACGGTATACCCTTTGTTGGTCAATGTCGCCCTTAATTGGCCTAAAAAAGGCATCAGGTGCCCTTCATCCATCAAGGCGCGTGGGTTAAGCCCGTCCGAGATTATGATCTGGATATCGGGGATGTCCTCCTTCCAGGCCAGCCGCAGATTTTCAAGGGACCGTATTGCTTCAGCGCTCAGGGCTTCCCCGGATTCCGGATGGTACACATAGTCTTTTCTATCCCTGGAGGAAGTAATGATTGGCACCGGATTGGGAATGGATTTTACAAAGTCCTCGGTCATGACGGTCCATAAACTTACCTTGGCATCCTCATAGAGGGAGGTTACCTGTTGTTGCAGGGCGGGCTCAAGATCCCAGATATTCTGACCATATCCCTCGGCAATCGGAACTCCCCGGTCCCTGATTCTGGCGATGGTATTGCGGCCCTCCTCAAAAATAGCATCTTTGCTCCTGGTATCTGATCTGGCCTGGCAATACTTGTAATATACCCAGAGGGGATCTCCAAAATGAGGGGTAGGCCTGCCCTCTTTATCGATTACTTCGAGCGTCTTGAAAAATTCCCACATCGCGTCATTTACCTTGTATCCAAATTGCTCTCTTACCCTTACGTGGTCGCTGAAAGAAGTGGTCAGATAGCTGAGCATGGGGTCATTCTTTGTAGGCAGGGCCATAAGATAGGCCGGGTTAGCAGGCATCACCTGCTCGATGCACCAGTCGAGATCCTCCAAACTTACGTCCATATGCAATGTGGAGCAAATATCCAGGCCGATGGTCAGCCCGTGCAATTTTCCCATGACCGTATCCTCCAGGCAGCAGCGTACCAATTGTTCTTTGGTCTTAAATACTTCCGGTCCGATAAACCCGGCTACGTCGTTTACATGGACCCAGGGGATATTCTCAGGAGATTTACTTTGGGACATGCTTCCCTTCAGGGCCCTCAGAAATCCATACTTACGGGCTTCATGAAGGACCATATCAAATCCTTCACCATGCCCGTTTGTAAAGTCGGCCCCCTGCCCGGTTTCTGCGTAAAGGCCGTACCGACCTTTCCGCGAGGAGACATGATGCAGCATTTTATCAATGGTGATATCAAAGGTATTGTTCGCCTCCACCGTACCAGCAAGGCTTTGGAACCAGATCCCCGTGGTTCCCGGATATAGTTTCTCTACTTCGGCCTGAATGTCGATATGGGCCAGCACGCAATTGGGCATCACATTTTCCAATTCAAAAGTGGTAAGGATATTCAGGAGCGCTTTTTCGATCCCCGCAACGGATTCCGGCTCACTCGATACGGGATTGGTTCCCAATACCAAATCCCCCACCGCATAGGACCAGGCATCAAAGACCTGCCAAACAATGTCTTCCTCATGATCCGTTGGTGAATTGGGTTGAATGCGGGCGCCCAGATAACCTTTGCTTCCAATCTGACTGTTGGCCAACGGGTTAAAGATTTTCCGGCCGACTTGAATCAGTTCCTCATTGTTCCATAATTTTACCAGGCAACCGATAATATCGCTGGTTAGCGAAGGCATGATCTTTTTTACTGCTTTTTCAGGTTCACCCAGTACATATTCCTTGAGTTCACCCATCGTCCATGCGTAGAGCTCCTCATTTCCGATATAATTAGTGGTTTTGCCAATGAGGGCATATAGGTCATCCTCAAATATTACGTTGCGGATCAGGTCTGCGAGCTTCGTATTTGACAGCAGTAATCTGGCACGCATGCGCGATTGGTCGTCTGCGGCCGCAACGCCCAGGCTCAGATCCCCCTCCTTGAACGCGTTGGCAGCGCCAATGACCTGTCTGTAGAGGGTGATATCATGTCTCCCTTTAATTCTTATGATATAGGAAAACACATCTTCACCGTCTTCAATTGGCAGGATGGTTACCCCGTTATCCATTGTTTCATGTGGCGAATTGATTGCAAATCCTTTTTGGCCGAACAATGCTATTGAGGTACCGATAGCACCAACCCTGGTCAAAAATTCCTTTCGGCTTATGCGACCCATTTCAATTGATTATAGAATACTACTTCGTTTTTGTTAAACCTTCCCCGCCCCGTGAGGATCATCATTATCCCTAAGTTAAAAATTTTTATTGAGGTCATCCCTTTGTTTTGTCATTTATTAAAAACTTATTTTTGTGTCCATGAATACTGTCCTGCAAAAATATCTTCCGGCTTGTTCAGTCGGGCCATGCTATGAACTTATTAAAGCGTATAGTGTACATTTAAAAGTGGTTAAACACAGGGTTACACGTCACGGGGACTACAGGCAATTACCAGACGGGAGACATCAGATTACGGTAAATGCATCGCCGAATCAATACCGTTTCCTGATTACACTGATACATGAGATTGCCCATTTGGTAGCTTTTGAAAAGTATGGCAGAAGAATTAGACCACATGGATTGGAATGGAAGCAAACCTTCCAACTCATGATGCTGCCGTTTCTCCGGCCGGAGGTATTCCCCCCTGAATTGTTGCCGTTGCTGGCCAGACATTTCAAGAATCCAAAGGCGAGTAGCAGCACGGATGTAAATTTATCCATAGCTTTGAAAGAATTCGATTTGGAGACCGGTAAGACCTGTGTTTTTCAGGTTCCCTCCGGAAGTGTGTTCCGGATGTACAATGGAAAACTTTTTAGGCGGGGCGACAAAAGAGTTAAACGGTACGAATGCATTGAGCTGGCTACAGGAAGGCTTTACTTGTTTCAGCCGAATGCTGAAGTAGAATTGATCAGTGAGTAATTAGGGATGAATAAGAACCATTATGCAATCTTGATGGCCGGTGGAGTGGGATCGCGGTTTTGGCCGGTGAGCACCTCTGGGTATCCAAAGCAGTTTCACGACATGCTTGGTACCGGGGATACCCTAATTCAAAAGACCTTCAAAAGACTCAATTCGTTCATTCCCGCAGAAAATATACTGGTTCTGACCAATGAGAAGTATAAGGACCTGGTCCGGGAACAACTGCCGGCAATACAAAAGCAGCAGGTCATATTAGAGCCGGCAATGCGCAATACTGCGCCTTGTATCCTCTATGCCGCCTTAAAAATTTACAAGGAAAATCCGGAAGCTATCATGGTCGTTGCTCCGAGTGACCATTGGATAGAAGATGAAGAAGCTTTTGCTAATAATGTCACCACCTGCATAAATACCTGTGAGAAGGATAACGTGCTCTGTACGCTGGGAATTAAGCCAACTTTTCCGAACACGGGGTTTGGATATATTGAATTTGAAAAGAAGGATGGAGGTACGTTAAAAAAAGTAAGGCAATTCACTGAAAAACCGAATCATGAAACTGCCCTGGAATTTTTAGAACGGGGAAATTTCCTTTGGAATGCCGGCATCTTCATATGGCGTGCACATACCATAATTACCGCATTTAAAAAGCACCAACCACAACTGTATGCCCTTTTTCAAGCTGGAATACCCGTTTACAATACGAAGAACGAACAGGGTTTTATCCGGGAGTACTATGCTGTGGCAGAGAATATTTCAATAGATTATGCCATCCTTGAAAAAACGGAAGCAATTTATGTCCTGCCGGCTACTTTTGATTGGAGCGACCTGGGCACCTGGGGATCCTTATTTGAAAAACTGGAAAAGGATACCAATCACAATGCATTGGTACAGGGCAAGCTTCTTGCCGGGGATGCCAGGGGTAATATGATCAGGTTACCGAAAGAGAAGTTGGCCGTAATTGAAGGATTACAGGATTTTATTGTGGTAGATAAGGAAGATGTTTTGTTGATTATTCCAAAATCCAGGGAACAGGACATCAAACAGATCCTTGAAAAAGTAAAAAACACAATAGGAGATCATTACGCATAGTTATGAATAAAGATTTAAATCAGAACAATAGCACGCCCCGCGGCCGCGAAGAAGAATATTCAGAAGAGGTAAAAAAAGACTTCCAGGGGTTGCTGGGCAGTACCAGAAAATTTTTGTCAGAGTTACTCAGTATCCGTCAAAACACCGATCAGGATGCCACAAAAGAAGCTATCATTGCCGACATTCCTTTTAAGGGGCATACTTCCTGGATTTTAATTTGTTCCATATTTATTGCCTCTGTGGGACTTAACGCCAACTCAACAGCAGTCGTTATCGGCGCCATGTTAATTTCTCCTTTAATGGGCCCAATTCTGGGAATGGGGATGTCACTGGCAACAAATGACCTCGATACATTACGGAGGTCCATTAAGAACTTTACCATCATGGTTATTCTGAGTGTGCTTACTGCGTATCTCTTTTTCGCACTTTTCCCATTGCGCGACGAATCTTCCGAGTTGCTGGCGCGTACAGCACCGGACATCAGAGATGTACTTATCGCCTTTTTTGGCGGGCTCGCCTTGGTCATAGCCCGGGCGAAAAAAGGGACAATAGCCAGTGTAATCTTCGGTGTGGCGATCGCAACTGCCCTGATGCCACCACTTTGTACCGTAGGATTTGGACTGGCCATTGGTAACCTGGACTATGCCGGCGGAGCCATGTACCTATTTACCATCAATACCATCTTTATAGGATTGGCTACATTTTTGGTTTTAAAGATACTTCGATTTCCGATGGTCCGTTATGCCAACTCCCGTAAAAGGCGGTTCATTGCAAGAATGGCCTCTCTGGTTGCCGTGGCTGTCATGGTGCCCGCGGGTTATACCTTTTACCAGGTGTTTCAGGAATCGCTATTCAGAAAACAAGCAGACGAGTTTTTGGAGGAGACAATCGGCAGTTATTTATTTTTAGGGGAAGGCCGATACATGGATGACTTTAAGGATGTGGAGTATAACGAAGGGAAAGACCCTCTGATAGAAGTCGTTGTTATGGGAAATGAAACCATCCCCCCCAATGTCATTGCGACCTGGAATGCCAGGAAGAATACATACAGCAGGTTAACCGGGTGTGAACTGAGAATTGTACAGGGTTCCAATGCCGTGGTACAGGATGAGTTAAAATATGTAAATGAGTTGTACGAATCCAAAAAAGCGGAGTTGGTAAATAAGGATGAACGGATCCGTATTTTGGAACTGGAATTGTCAAGGTTGGGCAGATTGGCGTCAAAGCAGGTTCCCTTTCGTGAAATCAGCAGAGAGGCTAAAGCCATTTATGAAAACTTGTCTTCCCTGGGATTTGCCTATCAAATTACCACAGATTTTAACGCAATGGATACAATTCCGGTGTTTGAGGTAAAATGGAAGGATGCGGGGAACAGGAGTAAAGTTCAGGACGATACTAAAAAACTGAATGATTGGTTAAAATTAAGGCTGAATGACAGGGCTGTACAAATTAAGGAGGCCAGTGATTAATTTCGTTCTTCAATATACATCTGCCGCACTTTTTTAAAAAGTTCGGAAGAATACACAAAGTTGGTCACAGCTGCATTATCTGTTTTAAAGATCTCTTTGTTAGTGCCTTCCCATTCTTTGATCCCATCCTTGAGAAAAACGATCTTCTCCCCGATTTCCATGACCGAATTCATATCATGGGTATTAATTACCGTGGTAATGTTGTATTCCTGGGTGATCTCCTGAATAAGATTATCAATCAGGATGGCAGTCTTTGGATCCAGACCTGAGTTGGGTTCATCGCAGAACAGGTATTTGGGATTCATGACAATGGCCCGCGCAATTGCGACCCTTTTTTGCATTCCTCCGGATATTTCAGCGGGAAACTTATGGTGTGCATCAACCAGGTTTACCCGTTTGAGAACGAAGTCAACCCTGTCCTGCATTTCGGATTTGGACTGTCTGGTAAACATATCCAGCGGAAACATGACATTGCCCTGCACGCTCATTGAATCAAACAGGGCACTACCCTGGAAAACCATTCCCATTTCCTGCCGCAAATCCCGCTGCTCATCCGGAGATAATTTGGAATAAATCTTTCCCTCATAGGATATGGTGCCTTCTTCCGGGGTAATAAGACCCAGCAGGCATTTTACAAAGACCGTTTTACCAGAACCACTCTGCCCGATGATCAAATTTGTTTTTCCTTTGTCGAAGGTGGTCGTAATACCCTTGAGCACATGTGCATCTTCGAAGGATTTATGTAAATTTTCTACTTCTATCATCAGCCCAATAAGAGTTGTGTGAGAATACCGTTCAATATAATAATAACCACACTGGTCCATACAAAGGAGGTAGTACTGGCTTTACCTACCTCCAGGGCGCCGCCCTTCATATAGTAACCGTGGTAGGAGGGAATCGTGGCAATCACCATGGCAAATACCAGGGATTTTATTAAGGAATACGTTACGTGAAAAGGAATAAAATCGAGTTGCAGTCCTTCCACAAAATCGGCACTGGATGTATGCCCCCCTAAAATGGCTGCCGTCCAACCGCCAAATATTCCCACATACATGGCAATGGCCACCACAAAGGGGTAAAGTAACATCGCAATGATTTTTGGAAATACTAAATAGTTCAGGGAATTTACCCCCATGATCTCCAGGGCATCTATTTGTTCGGTAACGCGCATCGTCCCTATACTTGATGTAATATAGGACCCCACTTTACCAGCCATAATAATAGAGGTGAAGGTAGGGGCAAACTCCAATATCACGGATTGCCTGGTTGCAAATCCGATCAAATTCTTGGGAATTAGCGGATTGGTAAGGTTCAGGGCGGTTTGTATAGCGACAACTCCCCCTATAAAAAAGGAGATAAAGATAATGATCCCCATAGAACCGTAAATAAGTTCATCTATTTCCTTTAAAATCAGGGATTTCATTACCGGCCACTTAGTTGGTTTCTTAAAAACCTCGCGAACCATAATCGCGTAACTGCCAATAGATGCTAGGTAATTCATGGAGAATTGATCGTCTTCTGCGTGTAAAAATAACAATATTAACCATCATTTGATCCTGAATTAAACTTTTAAGAGTTTATTTAATTATTTTTAGACCATTAGAATTTTAACATGAAGCGAATAAATTATTTCCTCCTTATTTTAGGAATTTTATTTTGTTTGGGGCACCACTATGGCCTTGCCCAAAAGAGACCTAGGTCCGATTCAATGGATCAGAATGGTGTACCCTATGTTTCTCCAAAATTGGTGGTTGGTATTGTGGTAGATCAAATGAGGTACGATTATATTACCCGTTTTTGGGATCAGTTTGGGGAAGGGGGATTCAGACGTTTGGTGGAGGATGGCTTTAACTGCAGGAACCATCATTTTAATTATGCTCCCACCAGCACGGGACCGGGTCATACATCGGTCTATACCGGGACCACGCCTTCCCATCACGGGATCATTGGGAACGAGTGGTACGATAAGGAAAGCGATACCAATGTGTATTGCGCATCTGATGACACCTATGTGTCCGTAGGGACCACTACGGATGCCGGGCAAATGTCTCCCCACAGAATGAACGTCACTACCATTACGGACCAGTTACGGCTTCATACCCAAATGAAGGGAAAGGTAATTGCCATCGCTCTTAAGGACAGGGGAGCTGTTCTTTCGGGAGGGCATGCGGCCAATGCTGCCTATTGGTTTAACGGTGGAAGTGAGGGGAATTGGATAAGCAGTTCGTACTATATGAAAGACTTGCCCCGGTGGGTGACCGACTATAACACTTCCAATGCCGTAGCGCAATACAAAAAGTCCTGGACGACACTGAAAGATATCAGTACCTATCGGGAAAGCGGCCCGGACAATAACAGTTATGAGAGCCCATTCAGTGGTGAGTCGGCCCCGGTATTCCCACACGACCTTCCGGCCCTTTGGGACCAAAACGACAGATACGATTTGCTGAAAGTAAGTCCATATGGCAATAGTATTACAACCGATTTCGCCATAGCTGCCCTGGAGGGCGAGGAATTAGGCGCAGATGCAATTACCGATTTTTTGGCAGTTAGTTATTCAAGCACCGATTATGTGGGGCATAAGTTTGGCGTAAATTCAAAGGAAGTGGAGGATACCTACCTCCAGCTGGACGCCGATCTGGATCGGTTTTTCAGGACCCTGGATAAAAAGGTCGGGGAGGGAGCCTACACCGTTTTTCTGACTGCTGATCACGCGGCTATTAATGTCCCTTCCTATTTAAAGGATCAAAAGATCCCGGCCGGTTATTTCGAACCAAAGGAAGTCTATACCAAATTCAGGGAATTCCTGAAATTCAAATACGGTTCAGCCGATCTGCTGAGAAATATATCCAATTACCAGGTATTCCTGGATCATAAGGTGATTCGTAACCTGGATCTGAATGTTCGGGAAGTACAGGAAACACTTGCTGCGGAATTATTGGATAATGATGCCATTGAAATGGTGTATACTGCCTACCAAATGCAGCATAGCCAGTATACGGAAGGTATTCCGTATATTCTGCAGAACGGCTACAATCAAAAGAGGTCGGGCGATATATTGCTGGTGCTTAAACCCGGGATGGTAGATTATACAAGAACGGGATCCACGCACGGGTCCCCACAGGTGTATGATACCCATGTTCCGCTGATCTTTTATGGGAAGGGTATTAAGAAGGGGAGTACCGTTTCAAGGACTGAAATACCGGATATAGCTCCGACCATGGCAGCCTTGCTGGGAATTGCATTTCCAAACGGAACAACGGGCACACCCATAGAAATGGTGTTAGATTAATCTCGATCTGATATTCCTCCAACGAAGTTTGCGGATAAATTTCCCCTCTTCATAGCTGACCAGGCGCGACTTGTTTTCGTTCCTTGCCTTAAAATATCCAATCAGGTTGTCCGTAAAAACCTTAAAATTCCTTTTCTTCCAGGCCATTTTCAGGGATGCAATACAGCTGATGGTGAAGCCATAACGCAGGGCGTACATGGCCTCTCCCTGAAGGAGGCTTGCCTTATCGTCATAGGCTTTTCCTACAGGCCGTAAATGCCTGACCTTAAGGCTGTTGTCTGTAAATATTTCAAAGCCGTGGAATTGGGCGAGAAGTTCGTCTGCCGTATCCCAGCCAATGGCTGTTTTAAGCCCGCCTATGGCGCCGAAACACGCCCTGGTGTACGCCTTAATTGCACCCCGCACATGGTCTTTGTTCATAGGGTGGTTCTTTTGCCATGTTCCATTGGCTGTTTTTTCATAAATGAAGCCGCCGGCAATGCCTACCTGGGGATGGCCCGAAAAAATATAAGCGATCTTTTCAAAGTAGTTTTCCGGAAGCATAACATCCGCATCCAGCTTTACCAGAAAATCATATTCCGTATCCAGTTTTTGCAGTCCATGCCTGAACGCATTGATAACCTTGCTGCCCGGGATATGTTCCGGAGATGTGGAAATGTTGACTTTAAGGATGCCGGGGTGCCTGGCAGTGAATGCATCTATGATCGCTTCCGTATCATCTGAAGAATGATCATTGACAACAACGATCCTTTTGGGAGGTAGTGATTGTCCAAGAACCGAATTCAGGGTGTCGGCCAGAAAGGCCTCTTCATTATGTGCCGGTATGATAATATAGTACTTCAATTTCAAGATCGCGATTTAGGCCGTTTCCGACTTAGGAGCCGGGATTTCGGATGGGCGTTCCGCATAAACTATATAATACCTGGGGGTAAAACGTCGCAGCAGGGGCCTGAACCCAATTTTCTTTACCGGGTTGGTCCATTTCTCACGGTCCTTTATGTTCCAGCCGGCCTTTTCAAGTAGCCAATCAAATTGCCAGTCTTCAAATTCGTGATAGTGCCTGTCCCAGGGATCGGTGCTACTTCGGTAAGACGGGGAAAACCACAAACGAAGCGGGATGCTCGCAACTAGTTTTTCGGCCTTCAGATCCCTGAGCAACGGAAAGGGTGCGAGCATATGTTCAAAAATTTCAAAGGCGGTTATTACCTTTGCCTGGGATCGAATGACCGAAGAATAATCCTGGTCAAGATCCTCCCCCATTGTATTTCTGACCAAATATCCTTCGCGTTTCATGATCAGTGAAAAAGGGTTTTCAACACCCAGATCTAATATGGACTCCTCTGTGGTAATATGTTTTTGAAGAAAAGCAAGGGTGCGTTTAAAGCGCCTTTTGGGAAAAGTGTTTTCATACATATTCTCAGCATCTGTAGACGAAGGCGTTGAGGTTCATCCCGGCGCCAACACTTGCAAATATAACAACATCTCCTTTCCGGATGCTTTGGTTTTCAATTTTTCCCTTTCTGACCATGTGAAATAAGGTAGGGATCGTAGCCACAGAGCTATTACCCATTTTTTGGATATTCATCGGCATGATTTCTCCGGGCATATCGAGTCCGTATAGTGCGTAAAAGCGTTTTACAATGGCCTCGTCCATTTTCTCGTTGGCCTGGTGAATAAATATTTTTTTTACCTCCCCGATACCAATCCCGCTCTTATCCAAACATTCCTTCATGGCACCGGGAACTTTGGTAACCGCAAATTCATAGATTTTACGCCCGTACATTTTAATATAGCGTTTATCGGTCTTCGAGTTTTTATCATAGGAATCGCCAAAAAATAATAAATAAGCCTCCCCGTTGGCATAAGTGGCAGAAGTGTGGCCTATAATATTGCCCGCTTCCTCCGATGCTTCAAGCACGGCTGCTCCTGCACCATCCGAATAGATCATGGAATCTCTGTCGTGAGGGTCAGTGACCCTGGATAAAGTTTCGGCCCCAATGACCAGGCACTTCTTCGCCATACCACTTTTGATAAAAGCCCTTGCCTGTATAACGCCTTCAATCCATCCGGGGCACCCAAAAAGCATGTCATAGGCAACACAACGGGGGTTTTTAATTTGTAAGTGATGTTTCACCCGCGTCGCGAGGCTGGGGACCGTATCGGCCTGGGAAGTGCCATAGGAGATATCCCCAAAATTATGGGCGAAAATAATATAGTCCAGTGTTTCGGGGTCTATGCCGGCATCCGAGATCGCATTTTCTGCTGCCAAAAACCCGAGGTCTGATGTATTTAATTCCTTTTTAGCATACCGCCGTTCTGCAATACCGGTGATCGCCCGGAATTTATCAATGATTACCTTGTTGGGATGGTTAAACTCAGAACCGTCCGAATCCAGAAAGTGACTGTTTTCAAAACTCCGGTTCGTTGTCCTTACTGATGGGATATAACAACCGGTTCCGGTGATTCCAATGTTCGTCATGATGTTTTTTAATAAGTGGCATACCAAGATAACGGAAAATGTATGGGATGCAGGGGACATAATATTAAGAATACGACGTTCACGGACGTGAGGGGAGACCCATTCCTAATTGCCAGGGATCCAATAATTTAAAGAAGGTGCTGCTAATCCGGGGTTTCAAATCTATTCGGCCTCTGCATAGGCTGCAACAGGTGCACAGGTACAAATTAAATTACGATCTCCATAGGCATCATCGACCCGCCTGACACTGGGCCAAAATTTGTTTTCCGCTACAAATGGCAATGGAAAAGCTGCCTCCTGCCTGCTGTACGGAAAATCCCATCGGTCACCGGTAACCATGGCCAGCGTATGGGGTGCATTCTTAAGTAAATTGCCTGCTACAAGATCCTCAATATCGTCGATTTCCCTGCGGATGGATATCATGGCATCACAAAAACGATCCAATTCCGCCAGGTTTTCGCTTTCGGTAGGCTCTATCATGATGGTTCCTGCTACCGGGAAGGAGACTGTCGGTGCGTGAAACCCGTAATCCATCAGGCGTTTGGCAATATCGGTAACTTCTATGTCTTTTTGTTTGAAGGGCCGGCAATCTATAATCATCTCATGGGCAGCCCGCCCTTTTTCCCCTGAGTACAGTACATTGAACTTACCGTTTAGCCGGTGTTTTATATAATTGGCATTTAATATGGCCATTTTGGTGGAGCGGGTAAGCCCCGGTTCCCCGAGCATCTTAATATAGGCATAGGATATCAGGCAAACGAGGGAACTTCCCCACGGCGCTGCCGAAATAGCGGTAATCGCCTTCTCACCTCCGGTTTTTATCACCGGATTTCCCGGCAAAAACGGAGCCAGTTGTTCGGCAACGCAAATAGGACCCACCCCGGGTCCCCCGCCCCCATGCGGTATGGCAAACGTTTTGTGAAGGTTGAGATGGCATACATCTGCGCCTATAGTTGCAGGATTGGTAAGGCCAACCTGGGCATTCATATTGGCG
>Ga0102947_1000337_pt1 | contig 16949 bp, 17 predicted proteins | sample SalPon2A_A_D2_MG_FD_78210 | JGI IMG/M metagenome (GOLD analysis project Ga0102947, IMG submission 78210) | Soil microbial communities from South San Francisco under conditions of wetland restoration - Salt Pond MetaG R2A_A_D2_MG | ecosystem: Environmental > Terrestrial > Soil > Wetlands | place... | reverse complement strand
TCGCCTTCCCGATTTTGTGCATGCAGTATGGAAAGTTGACATAGTAAGAAGATGCCTGTACATGTGAGTGCTCCATGTTTCATACGGTTATTTTATTTGACTTTAACTACAACGATTCCCTTTATTTACAATACGATCACCTTTTTCCGTGCCTGTTTAATATTCCTTTTCCTCCTAAAAGATCATTTCCATTGTTTCTCCTATTTCTAAGCCCTTCCATTTTAAGATCAGCTCCTCATATCTTTGGTAGATGCAGTGCAGTTTATCCGTGCTGAGAATTTCAGGAAAATCGATCTCCTTTCCGGCTAAAACGGTTCTGAGCGTAGACAAAAGATCAAATTCAGCATTGGCACTCAAATATCCCGGGTGTAACAAGTTGACAATATGTTCGGTCTGCAACGCCTGGACCGGCAGGTTAGCCGGGATCAGATCCACAGGACGTTGTTCCCGTGGTAATTCGAAGTCTCCGATGTCATATCCCTTTGCGATCATTCCGTAAAAAGCCTCTGTAAATCCAAGTGTAGTTTCCACCACATAGTGTGCGATGTCATGCAACTCCAATGCGGGTTGGATGTTTGTCCAGGTCATACTTCCATCGGAGCGTATACAAGTAAGGATACTCGGCTGTTCGATCCCTTTTTTAAACTTTACGATCATATGCTCCGGTAAAAATCGCCTTCGCTATCGATATATTTGAATTAAAAATGCCCATATCCGGTAAAAGCCCCGGATATGAGCATCTGTCAGTACCTTAAACGGCAACCACTAAAGTGTCCGTAAATACTCGGCCAAAGCCCTGGCATCCTCTTCGCTTAAATTTTGATTCAGCATAATGGCGTTGTTGTATTCCTTAAGTAATGCCATGGCAATAGGATCTTCCTTTAGCATGCCATCCGGATTCAATATCATATTCATTACCCACTCCGGGCTCCTTCGGTCATAAACGCCTTTTAAGGCCGGACCGATCATCCGCTGTTCTGCCATGTGGCAGGCCGTACAGATCGCATTGAATTTTTCTTCGCCCTTGGCTGCCATGTCTGTATCTATGGCATCAGCAAAATCTACGGAGGTGACAGGGCCCACCCCTTTATTGGCAAGGTCCACAGGTACGCCTTCTGAGGGTGGCGCCTCCTCCTTTACCTCTTTCTTGGCGCTTTTCATTTCAAAACCACCGTCTTTTTTTTCTTCTTTTTTCTCGCCGCAACTAACAACAAGGGCACCGAGTGCCAAAATGGTAAGTACTTTTTTCATGTTCACCGTATTTAGTTGTACTAATATAAGAAATACAGGGACTTAACTCACCTCCTTTAGAAAATTAATGGCCCTTTTCTCATTATAGTAGAAATTGCCGGACCCGTAAAACCCCACATGACCCCCGTAAGGTGGTATTTCTAAATGAACCTTCTCGTTGCTTCTGGCCTCCGCTATGGGATAACATTCAGGCCCCAGGAAAGAGTCGTTGCCGGCGTTGACAATGAGGCAGGGAACCCTGATATGCGGCAGGAATTGCAAACAACTGCATTTTTGGTAATAGTCCATGGCATCTTCAAACCCATGCGCCCTGCTGGTATAAATGTCATCAAAGTCCTTCAGTGTTTTGATCCTGAAAATGTCGGAGTCCGGGATGAGCCCGGGAAACAGCTTTTGCTTGTCCCGGAGTTTGGCTACCAGGTGTTTTTTAAAGCGTTTTGCATATAGGAAATTCTTTGGTTTAAGAAGTTCTACCAGGGAAGAATAAAGGCTGCAAGGTACGGAAACGGCAACAAGACCTTTGACTTCTTCGGGGATATGGTTGCCTTCTCCCAGATATTTCAGCGCCATATTCCCGCCAAGGCTGAATCCATTGATATAAATCTCCCGGTATTTACGGGTTGTAATAATATGGGTAATCACGGCTTCAAGATCTTCCGTGGCTCCCGAGTGATACGACCTGAAATGCCTGTTGGTCTCCCCGCTGCATCCCCTGAAATTGACAGCACAGGCATCGAACCCTTCCCTGTTAAAGGCCATTGCACTTCCGGTTATATAAGGCCGTTGTCCATTTCCCTCAAGGCCGTGCAGCAGGACGACCACCCTGTCCGTCAACCTCTTTTCTGTCGCATGGTTTCCACGATTAAAAATTGTGTCAACCGAACCTTTGGGGAATCCGGGTTCAGAAACCTTTGAGAAAGACCAGTCGAGATCCATAAAGTCCCCATCCGGGAGTTCCAGTCGTTCCCTTTGCTGGACCAATCCACGGACCCTTCGGATCAACCCGGAATAAATCGTGGACACATGTCCATTTTTGAATATCAGGGATGGTTGGTAGGAGGATGACAGTAGGGGCATCAATACAAAATGTTATCCTGCGCCTGCACCTTTTCGGGAAGTGGATCCTCATTGAGCATATCGCGCAGATCTATTTCAATGGTCCTGCAAAGAGCGGTCATAGGAACGTCATTGATACGCCCTTCAAAGGGATCCTCACTATTGCTTCCTATCTTTTCCATGGTGATAAAGATCCAGGAGATCAGGACGGAAAAAAAGATCATTAATCCCAGATACCACCAGGTATTTACGGGGGTGATCTCCACTAATTCAGACTCAAAAACATTCAGCAAACCAAAGGGGATCAGAACTACAAACATCCAGGTGAACAGGGTACTGAAGTAGGCATATTGCCTGGGGAAGGGGGTATTCTTAATGCGTTCGCACTTCCCCTGGAGATTGTAAAGTTCTTCCAGAATATGGTGAAAAACCTGTTTATCAAACTCTGTAATTTTATCGTCGGCCAATAATTGCCTCAGATGGAGTCCCTGGTTCTTGACCAGTTGGGTGGCCACATTTTTCCTGTTTTCAAGATCGGCAATTTCCCCGGGATCCAGGAGCAATTGCATTCCCTCGCAAGCCGGATTTTTCTCCCCGTGCCTTTCAAATAATCGCTCAACGGCGCGGTTCTCTTTTAGTGAGAAACTGTTGGGCTGCCGCAACTGGATCCGCAAGGCATTGATCCATGCGATATGCCGATAGAGAAGCACTTTTTTGGTTTCGTGAACATCGTCCACAAAACACAGCACATCAGTGCCCCAGGTACGGGAGTAGTTAACTATGCCGCCCCATATTTTACGGGCCTCCCAAAAGCGGTCATAACTCTGACTGTTCTTAAAGCCGATATAAAAGGCAACGGCAATACCGATAACGCTGAGTGGTTGGAAGGGAATGTCGATATGTTGCCATCCGAGGAAGAGATACGCACCAAATACAAATCCACCCCAAAGGGTAAAAATGATTAAATTTTTCCAGGCATACCGCATGATGATGCCCCAACCGATATTTCTTTTTACATACATGGCAATTCAATAATCAATAAACAATGAGTAATAGTTACTTTGGATATATCTCTAATCTTTTAGCCTGCTCTTCGATAGCCGCCTTAAACTCCTCTTTCAATTGCGCTACCAGATCTGCAACAGGAAGCACATTATCAATGGTTGCTACTCCCTGGCCGGCAGACCAGATAGTTTTCCATGCCTTTGCCTCTGTATCCAGTTCCTTTCCAAAATCTATCTTGGTATCCTTCTTCAGATCTTCCTCTGTAATACCGGCAGCCTTCAGGCTCGGCCCTAAAAAATTGGCATGGACCCCTGAGATGGCGGCAGTATAAACCACGTCACTGGCTCCTGCATTAATGATCATGTTTCTGTAGTCCTGCGGAGCCAGGCTTTCCTTGGTATTGATAAAGCGGGTACCGAGATAAGCAAGATCAGCCCCCATCTGTAAGGCAGATGCTATGTCGCGCCCGGTACTTATACACCCCGAAAGGACGATGGTCTTGTCATAGAACTTTTTGATCTCTGCTACCAGGGTCATGGGGTTGATGGTTCCGGCATGTCCTCCGGCACCAGAGGCAACCAGAATGAGGCCGTCCACGCCTGCTTCAGCGGCTTTTTCCCCATGCCTTTTTTTAATAATGTCGTGAAAAACCAATCCTCCGTAACTGTGAATGGCATTGACAACCTGTGAAACAGCCCCCAGGGAAGTGATCACCACGGGTACCTGGTGCCTGATGCATAGTTTCAGATCGGCTTCCAGGCGGGGATTAGAATGGTGAACGATAAGGTTCACCCCAAAAGGTGCCGGCTTTTTGCCCGAAGTCTCTTCAAAATTTTTCAGTTCGGTCTTAATGTGTATCAGCCATTCTTCAAAACCGTCACTACTGCGTTGATTCAGGGCGGGAAAAGTTCCGACGATTCCGTTTTTGCAACATTCAATTACGAGATCAGGACCTGAAATAAGAAACATGGGAGCGGCAATAGCCGGCAATGAAAGGTCATTGATAAAAGGTGCTTTGGTGCTCATGGATTTATTTTCGATCTAAAAATAGGGATTAATTTTATGGGTTAGCTACCCGGATTTTCACAAATAATAGTATTTTTGAAACTATTATGCGCGCATAATAAAAATTTTATAAAAAATGTACATTAAAAAGTTTGAAGTCCGATGGAGCGATGTGGATGCCAACCGGCATTTGGCCAATAGTGCCTACATCGATTTTATGACACACACCAGAATGGCCTTTTTATGGCAACTGGGGATTGATCAAAAAGTGATGGAGCAACAACAGATGGGCCCGGTGGTTTTTTATGAGCATATGTACTATTTTAAGGAAGTCTTCCCGGGAAAGCCCATAAGCGTATCCCTTGAAGTAACGGGACTGAGTGAAGACGGGATGTTTTTTGAGTTCAATCATAATTTTTACGACAGTACCGGTAAAAATGTGGCCCATTGCGAAATGATGGGGGCGTGGATGAGTCTAAAGACCCGGAAGCTGACCGCTTTGCCTGAGGAATTGCTTGAGAAGTGGAACGCTCTGGAAAAACCTGGTGGTTTTCGGATCCTGACGAAGGAGGACACCCGGAAATACGCTAGGAAGCCGAAGGATTTGGTTTAGGTTTTCTGCCGGCCAGGTAAACGCCCAGCAATACCATGGTTGCAGCCAGGATTTTTACAGCAGTAAGACTGTCTTTTCCCATAACTACGGCAAAAAGGATGCCCAGCAGAGGCTGTACATATATAAATGCACTAAGCGTTGAAGCTTTGAGTTGGGTAAGCGCAAAAATATTAAAGAGGTAAGTACAGAAGGTAGTCCCTACCACCACAAACGTTATTTGCCACACGGCTTCAAAGGACATGCTGGACCATTGGATTTCACTCAGCTCACCAAACCCGAAAGGAAGGCATATAAAAATACCTAGGGTGAAAAGCCATTTCATAAAGGTAAAAGGGTGGTATTTTTTTATCAGTGTTTTTGCCACGATCAAATACGATCCGTAGAGTATGGCATTCAGGATAATCAACGCATTACCCACAGGAATGTTGGGTGCATCCTGCCGGATTTCTGCACCAAGCAGCAGCAACCCGAGGGCTCCCAGGAAACCGATAAAAATGCCTCCGATCTTTAGTTTTGAAATCTTTTCACGGATAAGTATGGCAGACAACACGAGGACAATAATGGGAGTTAAGGTGATCAGGACAGCACTGTTAATCGGAGTGGACAGGGACAAACCCTTAAAGAAAGCCAGCATATTGAATCCCATTCCCAGAAAAGCACACAGCAGCATACGCAGGTAATCCTTTCTTTCAATGTGCTCTTTGGGGCCGAAAATGGAAATGCCCCAAAAAAGTATTGCAGCTCCTATGACCCGTAACATGATAAAACCATAAGGCATTACCACATCCGGCATCACACCTTTGGCAATGGTATGGTTTAAACCATAGATAGTAGTTGCCAGAATGGCGGCAAGGATGGCAAGTGTTCTTTTACTCAAGGGTGAATGGCTTGTTTGGCAGATTCCACCACTTTCCTGCTGTTCCCTATAAAGATGGCCCCGTCGATTAAAATGACCGGCCTTTTTAAAAAGGTGTAATGATCGAGGATGAGGTTTTTGTAGTCAGCTTCCACTAATTGCTTTTCGCCCAGATTCCGGGTTTTATACAACATCGCCCTTCTGCTGAAAAGGGTTTCATAATTCCCGGCCAATTGTTTCATCTCTTCCAGTTGCCCGGGGGTAATGGGTTGTGTTTTTATGTCCTGAAGATGAAAATCGGAAAGGGGCGATAGTCCTTTAAGAATGCGCTGGCAGGTAGAACAGGTGCTGAGGTGGTATATTTTTTTCATAATCCCTAGATGAATAATTCAGGTTTATACTGGAAGGGCCGGTAAAAAGGCGCCAAATTTGATCGCTGCAAAGAAACCCAATTTCATTTAATTGTCCTATTTATTAAATGTGGCCAAACATTAATTGCCCAGTGCCCATTTTACAGCTTCCTGTGCGTGTATGGCCGTGGTATTGAATGTTGGGACAGACACATCGCCCGGCGAAATCAGCAAAGGCAACTCCGTACAGCCCAGTATAATTCCCTCGATCCCTTCCTTTTCCAGATCTTTTATGATCTGGAGGATAGCTTGTTTTGAGGTTTCTTTAAATTCTCCCTTGACCAGCTCGTTATAGATGATGTCGTGGAGCACCTGCCTTTCTTCCCTGCCCGGGGTAATCACTTCCAGATGATAGGATTCTTTCAATATTTTTGTATAAAAGTCCCTTTCCATGGTGAACCTCGTACCTAATAGGCCAACCTTCCGAACATTCGCTTTTTTTAAAGCTTCCCCTGTGGCATTGGCAATATGTAAAAAGGGAATCTCAACAGCGGATGTAATTGCAGCGCTGACCAAATGAATGGTATTTGTACAGAGCAGGATCATATCTGCTCCCGCCATTTCCAGTTTCGTCGCATGCAACGCCATTAGGTCTCCTATTTTGCCCCAGTCATTTTCAAAGGTTAATTTTTCGATCTCGTCAAAATCCACGGAGGACATGATGCTTTTGGCCGAATGGGAACCTCCCAATTCGCTTTTCACGCCTTTATTGACATATTCATAATACATTTTTGAGGACTCCCAACTCATGCCCCCGATTAACCCTATTGTTTTCATTTTATCCATTTCTTTAAGTGCACCGGTGATTTACTTTGGCCCCGATGGTTACCGTTTACTGAAAAGACCAAGAGGAACGGGCGTACGGTCTCCTGACCGTGAAAATATAAGAAACTGTGTGCCCTGCTCATCCCGGATATTCGATGCAACTTCCCGCCTGTTCCTGTCATCTTAACTGTGATAAATAATTTTTGTCTGCAATGATTCATCCGGAGCTGCGAAACATCACAATTCCGTTGCCAGGGCCTCTATATAGGCGGAAATGATCGCTTCGTTTCTCTTGTAATAGGTCCACTTGCCATGCCTTGTCGGAATGACCAGTTCCGCATTTTGCATGGATGTCAGGTAGGTAGAAATGGTAGACTGGGATAATCCGGCCTTTTCCTGAATATACCCGACGCATACGCCGTCATTAAAATGATCTATATCTTTGTGCGGGGGAAAGTTTGATTCCGGGTCTTTGAGCCATTTAAGGATACTGACCCTTGTGCTATTTGCCAATACTTTGCTAATTTCAGTGATATTCATGTGGCAAATATACAACATATATATATATCTAGAATAATAGATATGTTAAAATCTTTAATTTGGTATTATTTTGAAAAATCTATTCAGTATCTCCATGCAGAACCGCAAATCCCTCTACTTTATTCTCAGAAACACACCAAGGGACCAATTGCTCAAGGTTCCGGGCGGCCATCGGAACAGCATTTGGTGGAATATTGCCCATGTGGTTGTCATTCAGCAATTATTGGTCTATAAGCGAAGCGGCCAGGATGTGTTGATCGGGGATGAATTCGTTCAAAAATTCGGCAGGGGCACTGTCCCTGACGGGATGGCCACTGAAGAGGAGATCGGACAAATTGCGGCCTGGTTGTTTTCTACGGTAGAACAAACGGAAAAGGACTATGAGAAAAAGCGATTCACGGAGTACCAGGAGTACACCACGTCTAACAAGGTTACCCTGAGTTCGGTAGAGGACGCCCTGGCATTTAACATCTTTCACGAAGGATTGCATTTGGGTGTTATTCTATCCCTTCAAAAGGCGCTGAAGACATCTGATGGCAGCTAAGATTTGATCTTCCCGGAAAGGTATTTTCTTACTTCCTTGTATGGAAGTGTTAACTCCACCGGGCCGTCTGCATAGGAAGCAACTTCGTACTGATTGTAAAGTAGTTTTAAACCTTCTTTGGTAAAACCTATATTTTCCGGCAGGTAAAATGCACCCCGTTCAAACATATACCCGGTGCTGTTTATGGATTCATCCGGGGGTATATTCTCCTGCTTTCGGAATCTGTTTTCGGCAAAACGCCTGAAGCCATTCCGATCATTGAACAGTTCCCATTCCTCCATTTCACTTCCCTTCTTTTTGTTGAAATTTAAAAATTGTGTAGAACCATATCCATGAGCTCCCCCGGTAAATAAGTAAGAATCTACCTTGATCGTGATCATGTGGCGGTCTTCGTAGCTAACTTCGGCCGATATGTTGGCGGCCCAGTCCGGATTTTCATCGAAGTATAATTCCTGCATATTTTTATGGCCATTGCTAAAGGATTGAATAGCGCCATCGATGTCTTTAATTTCAATTTCATCGTCGAAAGTTAGCTGGGAAATAACCTCTTCCCTCAGGGCATTGTTTATCGCGTTGCTTATCCTGTCCTTTCCGGTAGCTTTAGGGATGTCAATGACAATTTCAGGACAGGCGTCACAGGAGACCCCGGTGAATATTTCAGGCTCAAAGGCAAGTTTTCCCCTTTGGGAACAACTGAGAAGCATCAATAGCAGAATGAGGTAGGTACAGAAGATCTTCATAAGAAATTTCAAAATTTGGGGCACAACCACGAACGGGTTCATTGTATTGTCTAAAAGATAACGATACATTTGTGCATATAATTATATGTGATGGACGAAAAAAAGTTACGGTTCAATAGCAGGACCATTCACGGGGGGCAAAAACCGGACAAGGCCTATGGCGCTGTCATGCCACCTATCTATCAAACATCCACCTATGCCCAGACGACCCCGGGAGGACATAAGGGCTATGAATATTCCCGTTCTGCCAACCCTACCAGAACTGCTTTGGAAAATTCCCTCGCAAGCATTGAGAATGGGAATTACGGGCTCGCGTTCGCAAGCGGATTGGCCGCTATGGATGCCGTAATTAAGCTCCTGGAACCTGGTGATGAAGTGGTTTCCACGAATGATCTTTATGGCGGTAGCTATCGACTTTTCCGGCAGGTTTTCGAGAAATACGGCATCCGCTTTCACTTTGTGGGGATGCAGGATATGTCGGCAATAGAAAATCATATCAACAGCAAGACCAGGCTTATCTGGGTGGAGACGCCTACCAACCCCATGATGAATGTAATTGACCTCAAAAAAGTTGCAGGCCTGTCCAAAAAACACAAAACCCTGCTGGCGGTAGACAATACCTTTGCCACACCATATTTACAGCGACCGCTCGACCTGGGCGCAGACATCGTAATGCATTCGGCCACTAAATACCTTGGGGGACATAGCGATGTTGTCCTGGGCGCTTTGGTGACAAAGGATAAAGAATTGGCCGAAAAATTATATTTCATACAAAATGCCAGCGGGGCAGTGTGTGGTCCCATGGACAGTTTTTTGGTTTTGCGCGGGATCAAAACATTGCACGTTCGCATGCAGCGACATTGTGAGAACGGGATGGCAGTGGCCACGTACCTTGCGAAGCATCCCAGGATCGAAAAAGTATATTGGCCGGGTTTTGAGGACCATCCAAACCATTCTGTCGCAAAGGATCAGATGAACGATTATGGCGGAATGCTCTCTTTTGTGCCTAAGGGAGGCAGCTATGATGTTGCCGTAAAAATCGTTGAACGATTGAAGTTGTTTATCCTGGCGGAATCCCTGGGCGGAGTGGAGAGCCTGGCCGGACATCCCGCGAGTATGACACATGCCAGTATTCCAAGGGAAGAACGCGAAAAAAGTGGAGTTGTCGATGCCCTGATCCGTTTAAGTGTGGGGATCGAGGACGTGGAAGATCTGATTGCCGATCTTGACCAGGCCCTGGGATAAGAGTTTTGCCGAATCCGGGTTTATAGCCGGAGATGTTATGGCCCTTGCATTTCTATGTCACATTTCAATGTCGTACCAAAACTTTGGGGAATCAATGGGGTACTTCACCTTCATACATCAAAGAACCCTGGCTTATCAAATTTTTAAAAAAACCGGTGTTAAATTATAATAATACTATAATTTTGCGCATATATTTCAAAATCAATAAAACCAACCATTAAATTACTTTTAGAATGGAAGCAAAGATCAAAGCGTTTATGGATGAGGTAAGGGGCAGAAACGGCCACGAACCGGAATTTATCCAGGCAGTTCAGGAGGTTGCCGAAACGGTTATTCCCTACATTGCTAAAAATGAAATATACAATGGCAAGAATATCCTGTTGAGGATGGTAGAACCGGAACGCCTGATCTCTTTTCGCGTGGCATGGATAGATGATGATGGGGAAGTTCACGTCAACCGGGGGTATCGCATTCAGATGAACTCGGCCATAGGTCCGTACAAGGGAGGTTTACGATTTCACCCCTCGGTAAACGCGAGCATTTTGAAATTTCTCGCCTTTGAACAGGTTTTCAAGAACAGCTTAACGACCCTTCCCATGGGGGGTGGCAAAGGGGGTTCCGATTTTGATCCCAAAGGTAAATCGGATGATGAGGTGATGCGTTTTTGCCATGCATTTATGACCGAGTTGTGCCGGCATATCGGGCCCAATACGGACGTTCCTGCCGGGGACATCGGGGTTGGTGCCAGGGAAATTGGTTTTCTTTTCGGGATGTATAAAAAGATCAGAAATGAATTCACAGGGGTACTTACCGGGAAGGGCCTTTCCTGGGGAGGCTCTAAAATCCGACCCGAAGCCACGGGGTACGGCACTGTTTATTTTGCCGAGAATATGTTAAAGACCCGGGGGGAAAGTATTGCTGGTAAAAGTGTGGTTATTTCCGGATCGGGAAATGTGGCACAATTCGCGGCGGAAAAAGTGGTACAATTGGGGGGTAAAGTACTAACCCTTTCAGATTCTTCCGGTTATATCCACGATGCAGATGGCATTGCAGGTAAAAAGCTGGAATTTGTTATGGATCTAAAAAACAATAGAAGAGGCCGGATTTCAGAATATATCAGCCAATATAATTCCGCTTCTTTCCATGAAGGAAAAACCCCGTGGGAAGTGAAGTGCGACATTGCGCTGCCCTGCGCCACTCAAAACGAATTGGACGGAAAAAGCGCCAAAGCCCTTATTGATAATACATGTATTTGTGTGGCTGAGGGGGCCAATATGCCTTGCACACCGGAGGCTATCCACGGGTTTCACAATGCCAGAATATTATTTGCGCCTGGTAAGGCTTCCAATGCCGGCGGGGTGGCAACATCCGGGCTGGAAATGTCCCAGAATTCTTTACGGATTAGCTGGACCCGCGAAGAAGTGGACGATCGACTGAAGGGAATTATGGAAGATATCCATGATTCCTGTATCGAATATGGCAAGGAAGAGGACGGGTATTGTAACTATGTTAAGGGAGCCAACATCGCAGGCTTTGTTAAGGTGGCAGATGCAATGCTCGCACAGGGGGTTATTTAATCGTATGCCACGGGCATCAGACATTATCTGAAAGTGACCTGAGCTGACGATCCGATCATATACCTGGAGGCGGTTTTATGAATACTGAAGGCCGGACGATCGCCTTTGGTGTCAGCGCCGTCCGCTGTCTTCCATCCCTTGCATCCTGCATCAAACTACTATCTTTACAGCATCCTATTTACCAATTATGCAAACGACTACGAGGGCCATAGTCCTTTCATCTTTAAAATATGGTGATACCAGCCTGATCGTCAGGGCATTTACCGAATCTGATGGCTTAAAATCCTATCTGTTGAAAGGGATATTGACATCAAAAAAAGGAAAGCTAAAAGCTGCTTATTTCCAGCCCATGACCCAGCTGGAGCTGGTGGCCATTCATCGGAATAAAGGAACCCTGGAAAGCATCAAAGAGGCCAGGATTAGTTATCCGTACACGAACCTGCACAATACAATTTCAAAAAACGCCATCACCCTTTTTTTGGCTGAGATGATCGGCAACAGTATTCATGAGGAGGAGCAAAATATGGCCCTTTTCAATTTTCTTTGCGCCGCATTCCAGTGGCTTGATGCTCATGACAATATTGCCAACTTTCATTTGTTTTTTCTGCTTGAACTGACAAAATACCTCGGCATTTATCCCGACACCTCGTCGCGGGATGCTGCATGGTTTGATCTTGCTGAGGGAGCATTCGTGTATACCCAACCCCTTAACCCAAACATATCCGGAAAGAAATTAGTACACTTTAATGCCTTTTTAGGCATAAATTTTGATGCAGTTCATACGATCAGACTGGGAAAAAGCGACCGACAGGAACTGCTGCAAAAGCTTGTGCTGTATTTTGAATTGCATTTGCACGGTTTCAGAAAACCCAGATCACTTGCCATTTTAAATGACGTTTTCAACTAGTATGTACAGGATTTGGGTTATCGTTATTCTTTTACATTTTCAGGGCATTTCTGCACAGGAGATCACGGTGATGGACTTTGAAACGGGCGAACCGGTTGGCAACGTGGTGATCTATAATTTAGACAGGTCGAAGACCGTCTTGTCCGATTTCGACGGCAAATGCGACCTTACCATATTTGAACGGAACGAACGCATCGTATTCAGACATATCACTTATGAATCCCTGAAATCCTATAAGTCGCAACTGCTGAGAAGAGGACCCAGTGTCTATTTAACGATGAGACCTGAGCAATTGGACGAGGTGGTCATGTCGATTTCAAAGTGGGAACAACAAAAAAAGGATATCCCCCAAAAAATTGTTACCATCAATGCAAGAGATATTGCCTTTACCACCCCCCAAACTTCTGCAGACCTGTTGCAACACAGTGGAAAAATTTTTGTACAGAAAAGTCAATTAGGTGGAGGAAGCCCTATGATCAGGGGGTTTGCCACCAACAGGCTGGTATTATCCGTCGATGGAGTGCGGATGAATAATGCCATCTTCAGGGGCGGAAATTTACAGAATGTAATTTCCATCGATCCCTTCAACATCAGTAATACGGAGGTTGTTTTTGGCCCGGGTTCGGTAATTTACGGAAGCGATGCCATTGGCGGGGTGATGAACTTCTTTACGCTTGAACCGCATTTTTCCGGTAGGGACAGCCTCCACGTTTCCGGAAAAGCCAATTACCGCTTTGCTTCTTCAAACAATGAACATACAGGGCATTTTAAATTTAACTACGGAAGAAAAAAATGGGCTTTTCTTACAAGTATCACTTATAATAGCTTTGATGATTTGAAAATGGGAAGCAATGGCCCCGATGCCTATCTGAGGGGTTCCTATGTAACCAGGGAAAACAACACCGACATCCTGAAATTGAACAACCGGCCCAGGAATCAATTACCTACAGGTTATGACCAATTGCATCTAATGCAAAAAATGAGTCACCGGCCAAACAGTAACTGGCATTATGACCTCGGCCTTTTTTATTCGGAAACTTCAGATTTTTCAAGATATGACCGTCTTATAAGGCCTGATGGTACAGGAGATGGACTCCGTTCCGCCGAGTGGTATTACGGCCCTCAAAAATGGTTTATGGGAAATTTTCAGCTGACCAAAACAGGAAAGAGTAAATTTTATGATGGTTTGAAGATTACAACGGCCTACCAATATTTTGAAGAAAGTAGAAATGATCGTGATTTTCAGGATCCGGGCCTGTACACAACCATTGAAAATGTTGATGCGCTGTCTGCAAATCTGGATTTTGAAAACAAAAAAATAGGAGACCTGAGGTTGTACTACGGGACTGAATATATTTTCAATAAGGTGAGATCTTCAGGAAGCCAGAAGAACATTGACACAGGAATATTGGCAAGGGCACCCTCAAGATATCCCGATGGGGCCATCTGGCAGACCTTCGCAGGGTACATCAGTGCGGAATATAAGGCAAAACCAAATCTTGCCCTGCTTTCAGGAATCCGGTATAGTCATGTTTGGATTGATGCGGTATTCGACACGACTTTTTATCCCTTTCCTATTGAAGTGGCCCATTTAAATAATGGAGCCCTGACAGGGAGTCTGGGGCTCAGTTGGTTTCCCAGGGCAGATCTTCAGGTCACTGTAAATGGTTCCACGGGATTCAGGGCTCCGAATATAGATGATATTGGTAAAGTATTCGATTCGGAACCCGGGTCAGTGGTGGTTCCCAACCCCAATCTGGAACCGGAATATGCCTACAATGCTGAAATGGGGATCCGGAAAAATATAAAGGATAAAGTGGTCCTTAAAGGAGCCGCGTTTTATACCTATCTGGTGGACGCTTTGGTGAGGCGGGATTACTTATTTAATGGAGAAAGTCAGATTCTGTACAACGGGGAACTGAGTGATGTACAGGCCATTCAGAATGCCGCCAGGGCCTATGTATATGGGTTTGAGTTAGGGGCAGAGGCCCTTCTTTCAGAGCATTTTTCGATCGCAAGCAATGTTACCTTCACAGAGGGAATCGAAGAAGATAGTGACGGTTTGGAAACCCCGGCGAGGCATGCTGCACCCACCTTCGGAGATCTTCACCTGAAATGGACCAGCCAAAAATTAAAGGCCGATTTATTTTTGAATTTCAACGGAGAGATTCCATTTGAAGATCTGTCGCTGTCCGAAAGAAGTAAGGAATATATCTATGCAAGCGATGCTGGGGGAAATCCGCATTCACCTTCATGGTACACCTTAAATTTTCGCTCCCAATATCAGATCAGTAATGCGCTTAAGGCATCCTTCAGCCTGGAGAATATAACCAATCAAAGATACCGTCCGTATTCTTCCGGGATTACCGCTGCCGGGACCAATCTGGTGCTTGGCCTAGGATATGCTTTTTAGAATGTTTTTAGATTAAAAAAACCCTGATCCTCAGCATTGATAATCAGGGCTCCTGTTCAGGCTTTTTGGTAACTTAAGCTACCCAATGGTTATTACGCATCGTCAGTAGCGTCTTCAACCGCATCCCCTGCATCTTCAGCCGATTTTTCTATGGCATCCCCGGCATCCTCAACCGCTTCCTCAACTTCCTCGGCGGCCTCTTCCATTTTATCTCCTACTTCCTCCATTGCATCTTCGGCCTTGCTGGCTTCGTCCTGGCATCCTTCACAGGATACAAATGAAAGACTGAGAACCAGCATAAGAATAGTACCTAAAATTACTTTTTTCATTTTTCTAATTGTTTAGTGTTTAATGAATAGTCTCGATTAATATACGTAATGAAATCCCGTTTGGATGTATCGGGCAGCGGATAAAGAGTAAAGGTCCCTGCAGGACGGCAACTTAATTTGGGGTCTGTGAAAAGCACTCCTTTCATTGGCAAACAGAAGTTCTGGCACAGGGAATGACCGGGCGTACCCTTGCCGGATAACTGACAGCGATCTTTGGATACTAAAAGCCCATGACCGGGGGCTTTTTTGTATTGCCTTAAATCGATTTTTGTTCAAAATTGCTTAGTTTTGCGGACTTAAATTAGTGCACCTATCAGTGTTGTTATGAAGTTTGCAGAATACAGTGGCCTTAATTTACCGGAAGTTGCGGACAATATCCTGAGATTCTGGAAAGAAGACCAAATTTTCGCGAAAAGTGTCTCCAGCCGTAAAGGTGCGGAGCGCTACGTATTCTATGAGGGCCCTCCTTCGGCCAATGGTTTACCCGGGATCCATCATGTCATGGCCAGGACCATTAAAGATATTTTTCCCCGCTATAAGACAATGAAGGGATTTCAGGTGAAGCGGAAAGCCGGTTGGGATACCCACGGATTACCCGTAGAACTGGGTGTTGAGAAGGAATTGGGGATTACAAAAGAGGACATAGGCACGAAAATATCGATTGAAGAATACAATGCAGCCTGCAAGAAGGCAGTGATGCGGTATACCGATGTCTGGGGCAGTATGACCGAAAAGGTGGGATACTGGGTAGACATGGACGATCCGTATATCACTTATAAGGCCAAATACATGGAATCTGTATGGTGGCTGTTGAAGCAGATCTATGATAAAGGGCTCATTTACAAAGGATATACAATTCAACCCTACTCGCCAAAAGCCGGCACGGGCCTTAGTTCCCATGAATTGAATCAGCCCGGGACCTACCAGGATGTTACAGATACCACTGTGGTGGCCCAATTTAAAACAGTGAAAAATACGCTGCCCGAACCCCTGAAAGGTATTGAGGGTGACATCTACTTCCTTGCCTGGACAACGACCCCGTGGACACTGCCGTCGAATACGGCCTTAAGTGTTGGACCCAAAATTACCTATGCAGTGGTGAAAACATTTAACCAATATACATTTGAGCCCATTCACGTACTATTGGCCAAAAGCCTCGTTGGTAAACAATTCGACGGAAAGTTTCAGGAAGCAGAAAGCGATGCAGATCTGACAAACTTTAAAAAGCAGGACAAACATATACCATATAGGGTCCTTTCAGAAATTAAGGGAAAAGAGCTGGTAGGCATCAGATACGCACAGCTTTTAGATTATACCCTGCCCTACCAGAATCCCGAAAATGCCTTCAGGGTAATTTCCGGGGATTTTGTCACTACGGAAGAGGGCACGGGAATTGTTCATACGGCCCCTACGTTTGGGGCGGATGACATGCAGGTGGCACAAAAAGCAGATCCGCCCGTGCCGCCTATGCTGGTATTAGATGAACAGGGCAATCCTGTACCCCTTGTGGACCTGCAGGGGAGGTTCAGACCCGAGATGGGGGAATTGGCCGGGAAATACGTAAAGAATGAATACTATGACGACGGCAAGGCGACGGAAAGATCCGTTGACGTGCAGATCGCCATCAGGCTGAAACAAGAGAACAAGGCATTCAGGGTGGAAAAGTACGTGCACAATTATCCCAATTGCTGGC
>Ga0102947_1000336_pt1 | contig 17005 bp, 15 predicted proteins | sample SalPon2A_A_D2_MG_FD_78210 | JGI IMG/M metagenome (GOLD analysis project Ga0102947, IMG submission 78210) | Soil microbial communities from South San Francisco under conditions of wetland restoration - Salt Pond MetaG R2A_A_D2_MG | ecosystem: Environmental > Terrestrial > Soil > Wetlands | place... | reverse complement strand
TGGATACGCGGGAGGCGGCCCCGGCCGTCGCGCTGGCGCAGCCGACGATGTTGCAGAGCAACCCGTTTCTGCGCGATGCCTCCGATGGTGAAGCTTTTGCGCGCGTCCCCGGTCCCCGCCGCACCGGGTTGCTTGCTTCTCGCTTCTCGCTATCGCCGACGACGGGTGCGCTCCCGTCGGACTTCTTCCTCCGTGAAGACAACACCAATGGCGAGGACCCTTCAGAGGATGAATCGCACGGTACGAATGGCTCAGGCGAAGAGGTCGCCCCGGAAGACACAACGTTCAAAGGTGTCCGTGTGGACTTCCGCAACTATGTCTTTGGCAATGCCTTCGAGGAGGGGCGCGAGGACGACGGGATGCCACAAGAATGGCTCAACCGCTTCGATCCACAGGACAACATCGGCGAGGATGGCAATTACACGCCGCGCCAGTACCGTCTCAAGTTTTCACCGGACCTCGTGTATGGCACCGCCGGGTACGACGCGCTCTACGGCGTGCAGGGCGTCACGCAGATGCTGTTCAGCGACATGCTGGGCAATCACCAGATTTTTCTGGCGACGAACCTGCTGCTCGACCTGCGCAACTCGGACTACATGCTTGCCTACAGCTACCTGCCCCGCCGGGTCGATTGGCGGTTCTCAGCCTATCACACCTCGCGCCTGCTGCTCGATTCCAGCCTGCGGTTCTATCGCTACCGGTGGTATGGGGGGGCGCTGACGGCTAGCTATCCGCTCGACAAGTTTCGCCGCTTCGATCTTGACCTTTCGCTCGTTGGGGTGAGCCAGGCCGATGTCTCGGATCCTTCGCAGCCGTCGGTTTCGCGGACGCTGGTGTATCCGAAAATCACGTACACCAAGGATGTGACTACGCCGGGCTTCCTGTTTCCAAGCGACGGGTATCGTTTTGCGGTGAGCGTGAGTGGGAGTCCAGGCACCGTAGCCGGGGAGCAGATGCAGTTTGTTTCGGTGCTCTCGGATGCGCGGTGGTATACGTCCGTTGGACAGGGGCGGTATTCGTTTGCCGTGCGGGGGTGGGGGGGGGGTTCCTTCGGGCCAGACCCACAATTGTTCTATTCTTCCGGCGTGCAAAACTGGATCAACCGCGAGATCGATCCAGACAACGGCTTCCCGATCACGGACATTGCCGACTTCGTTTTTGCCACACCCGTCATGCCCCTGCGCGGATATAACATCAACGCGCAGAACGGCTCCTACTTTGGTTTGCTCAACACAGAATTTCGCTTTCCTATCGTGGCGGCGTTGCTGCCGGGCCCGATTCCCATTCTCCCACTCTACAACATCCAGGGCACGGCCTTTATGGATGCCGGTACCGTCTGGGGCGGGCGCGGCTTTGATAAGCGTTTCAACGTCTTCCGCACCGATGAGCAGGGCGACCGGGTCTTCGACGACCCGCTCGTCGGGGTTGGGCTGGGGTTGCGTACCATTCTGCTCGGCTACCCCGTCCGGCTTGACTGGGCGTGGCCCCACAACGGCCAGCGTTTCGGCAAACGACGTCTCTATTTCTCCGTTGGGCTTGATTTTTGACTAAGAGGTCCTCTGGAGCGAAACGGCCCAAATTAGTTTGTCTTCGTCGTTTTTGTTGTTCCGAAATGATATGGCGCGCCTGATAACGCAACGATTGCGTCTCCAAATTGCAGAATCCCCCCGGATGTTCTAGTTTCTGGAAATTGTATTCTTGCAGCGTAGGTTGGAATCCGAGGCTCCCGCGTTGAGGTACCGTTTAAAGAGGACAAAGTAGTGAGCAATAAAACGCCAGCCGCTGAAAAGCCCTTGCTGAAAAGCCGTTTTCGATTTGCCCATCGTTTCTTGCTTTTTCCAAAGGCACAGCTCTATCAAGACCGGGTTGTTTTCTCCGGGATTGGGTGGGCGGGGCGCTACAGCCAGACCGTATACCTCGGCGATGTAGACTCCGTCAAATGGTGGGCCGGGAACCAGCATATCGTCAATTTTGCCTTACATCTCCACGACGACACCTCGATTAAAGTGTGGATCAAGGGCGGGGGCCTTTGGAAGTTTAAGATAGAGGAAATCCTTGGTAAGCAAGTCAAGATGCAAGAAGCCCTGCCCGGTTCGCTCTCGTCGGCCTCAGCGGCATAATGTGCGGTCATTAGGCTCGCTTCGCCCGCGTTATTGGTCATTGCTTGATCCAAAAATTAAATGACGTGAGCGAAGCGAACAGAATGACTGCGCAGCCAATGACGGCGACTGCAAGGAGCCACATGTTAGCAACGCTCATCCCTGCTCCCGACTATCCACCGTGCAGGTCGTGTTGATGCCGCCGCGCACGTTGTAAATGGTGGTCACTTGCAGATGAGCGGGGTCTTCGAGGTGACGCATCAGGTCCTCGTACATCGTTGCCGTGATATCTTCCTGCGCCGCGCCGATGTTGCGCCACGAGAGGATGTAGTATTTGAGGCTTTTGAGTTCGACGAGCCAGCTTCCCGGCACATATTCGATGCGCAAGACACCGAAGTCGGGCAGGCCACTGAAGGGGCAAAGGGCCGAGAATTCCCCCTGCTCGGTTTCGTAGACGACGACTTGCTGGGTGTTGTGCTCGTAGGGCAGGCGGTGGATTTCGCGTTGGCGGCTTTCGGGAGGGAGGAAAAGCCCAAACTGGCCTTCAGGCCGGATGCCCCGCTCGGCCATGTGCGCCAGCGACTGGCGTGTGTTTTCGAGCGCCTGCTCTTGTAGCTGCTCCAGTTTTTCGGAAAGGTGGATGTTCTTTATCTCAGTCATCAGGTTGTCCGCGAGTGAAGTTGTATTTCAGGCTCCTGCATACGTCTGGTTTATTTTCGGGTTCGGACTTCGCAAAGTATCCAAGTCTGCCAGGACTCCTTTTTGCCTGGAGCGCGTTACCTTGTGAGCGATGTACCTTTTTAATCTTGAATCATGGAAATACAATCCAACAAGACGGCCCTGGTGCTTTTTTCCGGCGGGCAGGATTCTACCACCTGCCTGTATTGGGCTACAGCGCAATTCGAGCACATCGAAGCTATCGGCTTTCAGTATGGGCAGAAGCACGAAGTCGAGTTGCAGCAGGCCCGCACGATAGCCGATCAGGCCGGGGTGCCGTTTGAGATCGTGGATGTTCGAGGGATGTTGCAGGGGTCGGCGCTGACGGAGCATGACAAAGACGTTTCGGGGCAACACGAGCAGAATCCTGATTTGCCTGCCTCGTTCGTGCCAGGCCGTAATGCCGTGTTTCTCTCCATCGCCGCGAGCCGGGGCTACACGAAAGGCATCCACGACCTCGTTGGAGGTATGTGCCAGACCGATTACTCCGGCTACCCTGATTGTCGTCGTGTCTTTGTTGATGCCATGCAGACGACGATGTCGCTCGCGCTAGATGTAGACCTGCGCATCCACACGCCGCTGATGTACCTGACGAAGGCAGAGACCTGGAAGCTGGCCCACGACCTCGGCGTGCTCGACATCGTCCGCGACCTTTCGCACACCGACTACAACGGCGACCGCACAACCTACAACGAGTGGGGCTACGGCAAGCTTGACAACCCTGCGTCGATCCTGCGGGCCAAAGGCTACGAAGAAGCAAAAGCAAAAGGATGGCTGGACTGATGGCCCAGGCAGACATACAACAGCGTTCCAAGTCATCGCGTCGCCCACGTACGTACCGGGTGAAAGCGATCTGGAAGACACTGCAAGGCGAAGGGCTTTTCGCCGGGCGTCCTGCCGTATTCGTTCGTTTCGTCGGGTGCAACATGTGGACGGGCTACGCCGCTGATCGCGAACGCGACGCCATCCGCACCGGAGCCGACTGTCCGCGCTGGTGCGACACCGAATTCACCAAAGAGGGCAGCCATGCCTATGCCGCCGCCGAACTGGCAATCCAGATGCAAGGCGTTGGCGACGACGTGCGGTTTTGCGTCCTCACCGGCGGCGAGCCGCTGCTTCAAGTAGATGCCGCACTCATCCACGCGCTACACGAAGCTGGCTTTCAGGTCGCCATCGAGACGAATGGCACCGTTCGCCTACAGGACGCCTGCTGGGATGATGAACACGAGGCCATCATCGGGCCAGACTGGATCGTGTGCAGCCCCAAGCTGCCGGAAGATCAATTGACGCTGGAGTATTTCGACGAATTAAAGCTGGTCGTGCCGGATTACCTGCCGGATACCTATGCCACCTTCGCCGAGCGGCAGCGCGTGCATGAGGTGGGCGGTCACCGCGTGCCGTTGCGCTGGCTGCAACCCGAAGATGGACCACGCCTCCAGGAAGCTACCCAACTCGCTATCGATACTGCGTTGGCTCATCCGTCATGGCGCGTGTCCGTACAGACACACAAGGTGCTAGATGTGGAGTGAGGCGTTGGTTTGTAGTTTCTGGTTGATGGTTTGTCGTTTGCAGTTTCTAAACCAGTAACCGAACACCAGTAACTCTACCCCTCCCACGGCCCCGTAATGGCCAGGGTCAGGCCGTTGCCCTGGATGTTGACGAACAGCGTGCTGCCATCGGGCGAGAAGGTGGCTCCGGCAAACTCGGAGTTACTGACGGCGTTGTGCCCGAACCGCGAGATTTCGCCCTCCGGCGTGACGCGCACTAGGTTCTGCTCGCCGCCGCCGTCTTCGCACACAATAAGATCGCCCCAGGGCGCGACGGTGAGGTTGTCGGCATTATCGACCAGCGCACCGTTGTTGGGTTCGATGAAGAGCGAGAGGCGGCCTGGGTTTTCGGATTCCTCCGATGTGCCTTCGTCGGGGCTGGGCACGTAGCGCCATATCTGGCCTTTCTTGGCGCGCCCGCCATTGGTGCAGGCGAAGTAGACGGCGTCATTCCCGTACCACATTCCCTCGCCCCGCGCAAATCGGGCTGCCCCATCAGCAAAGCCTCGCAGCCGCAGGTCATTTTCCGGCGCTTCGATGTCGTCCAGGTCGATCCAATCCACCACGAGTTCCATGCCAGGCACGATGGTCTGATCATCCCAGTTGCGAGTATCGAGGCTCGGCTGATCAATAAGGGCAAGGGCCTGAAGCCGTCCGCCATCTGCAAGCTGTTCAGGGGTGTTAGGGATGAACCGGTATAGCAGGCCATCGTGCGCATCTTCGGTCTGATAGACGATGCCCGAGTTAGGGTCCACCGCGACGGCTTCGTGGTTGAAGCGGCCCATCGCTTTAAGCGGGACGGGCGCAGCCAGACCGGGTTCTGCCGAGGCCGGGACTTCAAAGGGATAGCCATGGTCGTGTGCACACCGGGCGTCGGCGCGCTGGACGGTTTCTTCGCAGGTGATCCAGCTACCCCACGGCGTCGGCCCGCCTGCGCAGTTACGGAGCGTCCCGGCGAGGCTCAGGTGCTGGCTGACGAGTTGCTGCGCTTCGGTGTCGTAGACCAGCGTGGTGGTGCCCCCGAGGCAGGGCTGTCCGTTGCTGCCCGCGTCGTACAGGCTACCTGGATCGAGTTGGGCGAGCAGGCGGTGGCCGGGGCCAAAGGCACCCAGCGTATCGGGCGCGTTGGCGTTGACTTCATGGTTGCGCACGATCAGCGTGAGGTCGTCGGGGCCTTCAAACGTCGCCATCCCATCGGGCAGGCCGGGCACAACGAAGCCATCGTCCATCGTGTCGCCTGCCCGTGAGATGATCTGGTAGCTGAACCCGTTGGGCAGATCGAGTATCCCTACGGGATCGGTGAGCAACGGACCATAGCTGTCCGGTGGTGACGGAAGAACCTTTCCGCCACTACATCCGATCAGTGTCTGAAACCCTGCAAACCCGAGCGCAACCGCCCCAGAGGTCTTGAGAAAGTGACGACGAGAGTAAGGCATGTTGGATTTGCGAATTGCGAATTTCGATTTGCGATGGACAGGCAGGTACCCCTTGGCAGGACTGACAATACCCGTCAATCATACCGCTCGTAGGGACGGACCTATGTGTCCGTCCGCAACCTACATCCGTCCTAATCGCCTCACTGCATTTCCTGCGCGACGCGTTCGTTTTCGCGGAGGACGCGAAGCAGGTTGCCGCCCCACAGCTTGGCGATGTCTTCTTCCGAGTAGCCGCGCCGGACCAGTTCTGCCGTCACATTCAGCGTTTCGGAGGCATCCTGCCAGCCATCCACACCGCCACCTCCATCGAAGTCTGAACTGATGCCGACATAGTCGATGCCGATGAGTTGGACGGCATGGTCGATGTGATCCACGAAGTCGGAGACGTTAGGGCCGGGCCACTGCGCGTCGATGGCGTCGCGTTCGGCGCGGTAAGCTTCGCGCTCTTCTTCCGTCAGTGCCTGAAACGAGGCGCGGTCTACGATACCCATACGGGCGCGGAGCGAGTCGAGGGCAGCGGTTTTTTCTTCGGGATCATCTTTGACATAGTTGCTGAACGCGACCGTCTGCATGACACCACCATGTTCCTTGAGCGCCAGCAGTTGTTCGTCGTCCATGTTGCGCGGGTGATCGCGGAGGGCGCGGGTGCTGGAGTGCGAGGCAATGACGGGTGCCTGCGAGAGCTGCACGGCGTCCAGCATGGCCGCTTTCGAGATGTGCGAGACATCCACCATGATGCCCAGTCGGTTCATTTCGGCGATAACCTCTTCACCGAACGCGCTGATGCCGTCGTGCTCGCTCTCGCCATCGCCCAGGTTCTCGCGGGGCGTGGACGAGTCGGCGATGTCGTTGTGGCCACCGTGCGCCAGCGTGATGTAGCGGGCACCGAGGTTATGGTACTTCTCAAGCAATGCCAGATCCTTCCCAATGACGTAGCCGTTCTCGATGCCAATGAGCGCCACCAGCTTGCCTGCGTCGTGGATGCGTTCTACATCATCCGCCGTGTAGGCCAGTTCGATGCGATCGCTGTAGAGCGAGTCGGTCATTCGGTGGATGGCGTTAAACTTCGTCATCGCGTCGGCTTTGGCCTGTTCGTAGTTCTCCGGCGTGCGCTCGGTCTGGCCCACATAGACAATGAAGAACGCCGCATCGAGACCGCCTTCCTCCATCTTTGGCAGATCGACCTGCAAGTTGCCACGCTGGCCGGGGTCTACCTCGTCAGTGGCATAGTTGAACGGGATATCGACGTGGGTGTCGATGGTGAGGACGCGCTCGTGGATGGCGCGGGCCTCGTCAAGCAGGGCAGCATCGTCGGCCTGGTCCGGGGCGTCGGGCTGGTCGCCACAGGCGGAGACGATGAAGAAAGTGAACAAAAGGCAGCAGGCAAGCAAAAGGCGAGACATGGCGGTGGGGATTAGATGGATAGGGACTGCCAAAATCAAGATTACCCGTCTTACGTGCAAGTCTTTTTTCGAGATGCGATGTTCTTAACGACGACCACGCCCGCGCCGTCTTCCACCACGGTCGCCGCTGTTGCCGCCGCTCTGGCCGAAGTTGTAGCGAAAGGAGAGTTGCAGACTGCGGGAATTGCGTTCCTGGAAGTATTCCTGGTAGTACCGTTCCAGGTCGCGTTCGATCAGTTCATTCGGGGCACCGAAGAGATCACGGACGCGCAGGTTCAGGCTGGCCTTGCCCGAGAATACCTTCTGCTGGAGCGCCAGATCTGTGCGATGCTCGGCAGCGATGCGTCCACCGGGGATGTTCATCGGCGAGCGGTAGGACTGTGAGAGTTGCAGTTGTAAGTCCGGGCGGATTTCAGCGGTGGCAGACAGCCGCGTGCGGAAGCCAATGGCGTCATTGGACAACTCCGACGACAGCGTGCCCGCCTCTGTCACGCGTTTGTACGCATTCAGGCTGGCGTTGCTCTTGAGCCATTCGCCCATTGTCAGCGAGCCAATGAGTTCGGCTCCGTAGGATTCTTCGGTATCGAAGTTCTCGAAGGTGAGGATCGTGACGCCCTCCTCGGTGATGCGTTCACGCCACGAAATCTCATCGACGGTGTAGCGGGCGTAAGGGGCCAGCATGAGCGTGTAATTTTCGCCCAGCCGCGAATAGCTCACCTCGGCGCTGTGCGTGTACTCGGGCGTGAGGTACGGATTGCCCACGCGAATGGAGGTCGGGTCATCGTAATCGCCGAACGGATTCAGTTGCCACTCATTTGGACGCCGGACGCGCTTCGAGTAGCTGACTTTGAACGTGTTGGCCTTGTTCAATTCGTAGGAGAGGTGGGCGCTGGGGAAGATGCTGAAATAGCTGTTCTCAAACGTCTCGCCCGTGGTCGTCAGGTCGAACTTTGTGAGCGCCTGTTCGAGCCGCACACCGAGTTGCACACCGAAGCGCCCGAGGTGCGTGCCCAGGATGCCATAGGCCGAGTGTTGCTGTTCGGTGTAGGTAAACCTGTTGTTGAGGTCAGCGTCGGGCGCGAAGAGGCCTTCGTCGTTGAGGCTCTCGGAGTAGAAGGTTTCATCGACCCACTCCTGCTCGCCCTCGTAGCCGAGTTCCAGACGAACCTGCTCGCCGAGGGCGCGGACGTAATCCACCTGTAGTTCTGCCTCGCGCTCGCGGGCGGTCTCATCCACCTCTTGCCGGTCGGCGATGGTGCCTGGGGCGTCGGGGTCGTCGAGTGACAGGGTGCGTTCTGCGAACCGTTCAAACTCGTCTTCCTGCTCGGTCTCGTAGTTGGCTTCAATGGAAAGCTCATGTTCGCGTGGCGTCATTACGCGCTTAAACGAGAGCCGGTATTCCATGTCGAAATCCGTCTCGTCTCCATCGGTGGTGCGGGTATAGCGGTAGGTGAGATTCTTGTCGGCGTCGCGCTCGTCGTAGGTGTTGAGTTCATCGCCGGTTCGGCCCCGATGGCTCACGATGGCCGAAAGCGACAGCGTATTTTTGTCGTTGAAGTCGTAGTCGAGGCTCGTGTGCAGGTTGTGGGAGAGGCCGCCGCGCTCGCCTTCCATCTCCTGTTCGAGGATGGTGAGCGGATCGAGAAACCGGTTTTCGCGGTAGCGCCAGCCGTCGCGGTCCCACTCGCTGTAGCGCAGGCTGTAGTTGGCATGGGCACGCCACGGGCCTTTGCCGACATGTGTTGCTACCGAACTGCCAAAGAGGCCCCGTGTGTTGACATGGCCGTTGATGCTCCCGCCCCAGCCGATGTCGATGCCTTTCGCCAGCACAATGTTGAGGATGCCGCCTGTGCCCTCCGGCTCATACCGTGCTGAGGGATTGGGGATCACTTCGACGCGTTCGACCGCCTCTCCTGATAGCCCTTCCAGAAAGCTTGTCAGCGCCTCGCCCTCCATCGGAGCCGGTTTGCCATTCAGGTACACCGTCACGCCCTGGCTCCCGCGCAGGCTGATGTTGCCGTCGATGTCGATTTCTACCGAAGGAATCGTCTCCAGAATCTCCCGTCCTGATCCGCCTGCCGTGATGGGTTGCTCCCGCGTGTTGTAGACCGTTCGGTCGATGCCGACTTCCATAAACTCACGCTCGGCGGAGACTTCCACTTCGGCAAGTTCGGCGGTGTTGGGGTACAGCATGATCGTGCCTGCATCGATCTGCCGTTGCGTTTGCGTAATCGCTACATCGGGGATGATCTGAGGCTCGTATCCCACAAAGCTGATGCGCAGATAGTAGCGCCCTGAAGCAAGGTCTTTTAGAACAAAAGAGCCGTTATCAATGGTCATGGTGCCAGTGACGAGGCTCGAATCGCGTTCGCTGTGGAGGGCGACGGTGGCGGCAGCCAGCGGTGCGTTGGTGGCGTTATCTTTTACGAGGCCCCGAACTGTGCCGTCCGACGAGGTCTGCGCAAAGCTGCTCTGGGGGCAGACCAGCGCGATCAGCAAGGCCAGGAGCAGGGTCATAGAAAAGCGCATATCGGGGTGACGCAGGCGTAGGGCGTTCTTTAGTAGAGGCATTTACTCCTTGTAGGAGCGCCCCCACTCAAAGGTTCACCCCGCGCTATGAAGTGCACCGAGCCGTAGCGAGTTGCATCTGGTGGCTATGAAGCGCACGGGATCGGCAAGCGCAGAACGTACAACAGGCGCTCCCGAACGTAACCGGGAGCGCCTGTTGGAGGATAGCGTGCTAGGGTAAAGCGTTATTGCTTTGCCGCTTATTACATCGCTGCGAGTTCCTGTAGCGTGTCCAGCAGCATCTGCACTTTGGCGTTGCTGGCTTTTCCTTCCAACTCAGAAGCCAGCGTCGTCAGCGCCTCTGTACTCTCACCATCCAGCGCCTGTCTGGCCGAAGCAATCTCGGAGGCGGAGAGGCCATTCGAGCGTTCCAACTGATCGACGTAGGCACGGGCCAGGGCATAGGAGGCAGGCCAGATAAACTGGGGCTGCCCCTGCGCATTGAGGTAGTCGAGTTCGACCGTCTTGGCGGCGGCGATCTCGTTTTCGGTGAGGTATTCACTTGGCACCAACTCGAAGATGTCGAGCCCGCGTGCGATCTCCGAACTCACGATGACGCCGTTGTACCAGTACACGGACCAGCTTCCGCCCATCTGCATCTGGTTCGGATCGACAGGACCCCGGTCATGGTAGGCAATTTCTATGGGGTTATTTACGTCTGTCCAGTCGAAAATGGAGATGCCGCCCTGGTACCAGGCCTGCACCATCACGTCGCGGCCCGGAATCGGAATCAGCGAGCCGTTGTGCGCAACGCAGTTTTCCTCGGCTGTCTGCGGGGCTGGGAGCTTGTAGTAGCTCTTGAAATCCATCTTGCCATCTTCGAGGGTGAAGAGCGCGTTGGCTCCCCATTCCATCGGATCAGTGGCGCGACACTTCGGCTGGCCGCCGCCGCCCCACTCGTCAGTGAAGAGCACTTTGGTCCCGTCGTTGTTGAACGTCGCTGAGTGCCAGTACGAGAAGTTCGAGTCGGCAACGGCATCCATGCGCGTGGGGTTGGCCGGGTCCGAGATGTCGAGCAGCAGCCCATAGCCTTCGCAGGCTCCACCAGCTAGGCCGAGGGCCGGGTACAGCGTGATGTCGTGGCACTGCGTGGGGCCAGGTTGCGGGCCGTCCTCTTCTTCCTGAGCGCCAAAGCGTGCTTCAATGATCGCTGGCAGGGCCTCCCGGAAAGCAGCGCTGTCGGCAGCCGTGGGCTCGCCGCTTCCGCCGCGTTCCTTGACAAACTCTTCGAGCATCTGGGCAGCAAACCGTGAGGGCAGCACCCGTTCTTGGCCGAACAGCTCAACGACAAAGGCACCACGTGCTTTGGCTTCTTCGATGGCCGCAATATCTGCCGGGGCGAGGCCGTGCTCGGGTGGTGCTACGAGGTCTTCAAAGATGCGGGGTGAACTGACAATGGCAGCCTGTGTGGGGTCGGCAAGGGGTACTTTAATCACTTCAATCCGAAACAGTGCTGAGTTCGGGTCCTCGTCTGGCGCGAGGCCAGAGCAGCCGGGGAGTTCTTCAGAAGGACGCACCGGGGCCGAGCCAGAGACGTAGATGTACACGTTCTCGTCATCGTTCGGGTCTTTCAGCACCGAGTGGGTGTGGGAGCCACGGCACGTCTGCACGTTGCTGACGTATTCGGGGTTGCGGATATCGCTGATATCGAAGATGCGAATCCCGCGCAGACGGTGTTCGCTCACGCGCTCCTGCACGCCTTCGGTACCGCAATCGAGCCGTCCGCCCATGCCTTCGCCTGAGACGAAGAGCAGGTCGCCGTAGACCGACACGTCACTTTGGGATGCGGGGCAGACGTATTCGGTCACCAGCGTGGGCGACGCCGGGTTCGAGATATCCCAGACCTGGATGCCATTGTAATTCCCCTGGATGGCATAGTCATCTTTGAAAGCCAGGTCGGAGTTGGTGACGCCGACAAAGGCTTCCGGCGGTGTGGTCGAAGAGAGAACGCGGAGGTTCCATACTGCCTCTTCAGCATCGAACAGGCCCGCGCCCAGCCCGACGCGGGGATCATCGGAGTTGGGCTGGGCCTCCATCTCCACTACCGACGGGGTTTCCTCGGTGGCAGGAGGAGTGGAAGGGGTAGGTGTAGTGTCTGCGGTCGTAACGGGCTTGGGGGCGCACGCAGCGATACCCAGCAACCCGGCGATGAGCAAGACCGACCAGAGATGGCTGGTAGCCGTGCCCAAGACGGGATGATGATTCAGGATTTTGCCTTTCATAGTAGCTTTTGTGTTAGGGAGAAGGTGGGATTGGATGTGTGTGGGGGTCAGGGTTCCTGGCTTGCGCCGGGTAGCTCGCTGAGCATGAGCTTCATCCGCTCGATCTCGGTGAGCTGGTCTACATTGATGTCCGAGGCGAGTTTGAAAGCGGCTTCATCCTGCCCGGCTCCATCAGTGCCGAAGAGGGCATCCACCATGGTGATGGCCCCGCTGTGGTGCTGGATCATGTAGGTTAGAAAGAGTCGGTCGAATGCTGCGCCGCGGGCTTCATTGAGTTCCTGCATCTGCTCGGGCGAGAGCATCCCTGGCATGTTGTGGTGCATCGCATGATCGCCGGCACCGTGGATCATCAGGTTCAGTCCGTCGATATGCACCTCGGGCACGGGCTGCTCGCGGTCGCGGAGCCACTTTTGCATGGACTGAATCTCGTCGTTCTGAGCGTTGATGATGCGTGACGCCAGCGTTTGTACCTGCGGGCTCGCGCCGTGGGTAGGAGCCATCCGAGACATAATGAGGGCCTGCGCATGATGCGCAATCATCCCCGTCATGAAATCCACATCGGCTTTGGTGAAGAGCATGCGGGCACTGTCCTGCCGGGCCCAATAGATCTCTTCCAAATTGGTGGTCGTGTTCGCGTTGGTCTCGGGGGGCGGTTGGGGCTCCGATTCGAGGTGGGCAGTGCTGCTGCAAGCTGTTGTAGTAAACAGGAGAAGCAAAGCAGCGAGGGTCCAGCAAGTGTGTCGTATTCTCATCCCTTTTCGGGTCCTGTGCGTGGTTCGCCGGTCAAGCATAATAGTATACGCATAAAATAGGCAATCCCGGTAGGTCAATCCGTCTATTCTTTGGGAAGTTCCAAAGCACCCGCGATGCCCTACACAACATAGGGACGAGAAGAGATGGACGATGTTGCAGAGTAGCGGTATTAACGCAGGGTCTGGTTTACGTCCTGATTCAGGCCGGGCGCCTGTTGTTCTGTTTGCGCGTGCTGATCCGTCCCCAAAACCAGATGGCTACGGCTGCGACAAAGAAGATCACGCCAGCCACCCCTGCGGCCATAGGTACCATGCCAGCCATCTCGTCGTAGGCCTGTCGGCCACTTGGCGTTTCCAGACCCCAATATGCAAAGGTGCAACACGCCAATGCGCCTATGAGGAGAACGAAGCTAAGGATGCGCATAGGAATGTAATCTAAGCGATGATGAGCGGTCTTGTAGGATGGGCTCCTCTCTGCACGCTAGGCATGCGTAGAAAAGGAAGACACTGGCGCATCCTGTCGAGGTCCATCAGGTGACCTGCTTCAGACGCCTTTGTCCGACCAGACGGCAAATTCATTTCCGCTGGGCTCCCTAAAATGAAACCGCCGACCCCCAGGAAAGGAGAAGATCTCTTTGGCGATGGAACCGCCCGCATCCATGACTTTCGAGCGCGTTTCTTCGAGGTTGTTGCTGTAAAAGACGACCAGTGCACTGCCGTTTGCTGTGTTGGCCTGTAGGTCAGATTTGAAAAAGCCGCCATCCAGCCCGGCGTTAGAGAAGGCGGTATAATCGGGGCCATAATCCTGAAACGACCAGCCAAACACCGTGCTAAAGAAGGATTTGGTGGCATCAAGGTCGCTTGATGGAAACTCGACGTAGTTGATCTTTTCGTGTTCTTGCATAATCGTTCTCGTTAGGAGGCGTTTTCATTCGCGGTTTTGAAGGTCGTCGGATTCACTTTTAAGTCGCTGGGCCAGTTGTTGCCGAGCGGTGGTCGCATACCGCTGACAGGCCTGCGCATCAATGAGGTCCCCGCTTTCGACACGTTTCCAGAAAGAAGAGGCCCCTGGATGCGTGGTGATCAAGATATCGCAGGGCAAGTGCTCCAGCACACCGAAGCCGTGTTCAAAGTCTTCCAGCGCAGAGGGGTACGCCTTACTATCGGTGAAGCGAAAGCCGTCAGCAGACACGGGTGTTTGGCTGTCGGCGTAAACGATGTTCATGCAGTCGCTCCCATCACAGGAGCGCCATGACCAACTCGTGCCACCGGGCGTGTGCCCCGCCGTCGCGTGCGACATGACCTCAAGCGGTCCCACCCGAAGCGTATCACCGGGCGTGAAACGCTCGACGTTGGCTACGGACGGAAAGGCAAAATGGATACCATGCTGCGGGTCGTCCGGGCCGGTTTGGCCGCGTTCCAGCACCGAGGCACTCTTCGGGCTGACCGCTACCCGTGCGCCCGAAACGTGCTGGATAGCTGCAATGCCGCCCGCGTGGTCGAAATGCGCATGCGAGTTGAGAATGAGATTGATGTCTTTGGGGTCGTATCCGAGCGCACGGATGTTTTCCAGAATCAGCGGTGCCGAGTTCGGCAGGGCTCCATCAATCAGGATATGACCGTCGGGCGACGTAATGAGCATGGCGCTGAGTCCACGGGTCCCGACATAGTAGGTGTTATGATGGATGCGTAGCGGCTCCTGGGGCGCGTTCCAGTCGGCACAGCTTGAGCAGAGCGAGTCGGGGTAGGCCTGGGTCAGCGCGTCGAGATTCTGGGCGTTAGCTGAAACAGGTAAAAGAAGGAAGGTGGTCCAGATCAGGATGAAGAGACGAGGGCGTATGAGCATAGCTCCAAATAAGTCACTGTATTGCTGGGAAAGCGAATCAGGGAATCAGGCTGAGACGGTGATCTGTTTCAGTTTACGCTCTGCCCAGGCGTGTGTCAATGAAAGAAGTCAACGATGCTGCAATTAACCAGCCATTGATAACGCAACGCCAACCATGCCGTATGCTGCCGCCTTTTCATACAACAATGGACGGATCTGTTTGCTGCATAGCACCGTAGTATTTACTCATCTCCTGAAGTCCGCAGTCCCTTAGGGACAGTTGGCCTGGTTTGAGAGTGTTCCTCATCTCGTCAGGACACAACAGCCAAGTCACTCGCGAGTGGTCTCCATCCCCAGCCCACTTTCTACCTGAGAGGTAAGAAGATGCATCGTATCTGTTTGCCCGCCGTTGTCATGATTGCGCTGGTATTCAGCGTAAGCCCTGCGAAGGGACAGTCGGAAGAAAACCGCTCGGTCATGGACGGAGGGGTCTTCGTGCCCGGCTGGATGGCCGGTACCGATTCCAAGGAGGCCAAGCTGTCTGTGAAAGACAGTGTGTTGTACGTGACAACCGGCCCTGCAATGACATACTGGAATCCGGATAACAAGGTGAGCGGCAACTACACGGTCAGCGCGACCTTCACGGAGCCGCAGTACATGAACATAAACAACCACCCCCACCCGTATGGGATTGTCATCGCCGGGAACGATATGGGCACAGACCAGCAGAGCTACCTGTACTGTGCCGCCTACGGCGACGGCAGGTTCATCGTGCGTGGCATGGGCCCGGAGCCCTTCCAGATGAATGGCCGACGTCCGGAGGCTAACGATGTGGTCAACAAAGCAGCTGGCCCGGGCGAGCCCGTAACCCAGGAGATCGCCATGTCGGTCATGGACGATACCGTCCAATGTGCCATCAACGGCACGGTGGTGGCGAGCTACAACAAAGCAGACGTGGTGGGGGACGGCAAGCTCACGTCCACGGACGGCGTGTACGGCATCCGCTTCGCACACAACACCGACGGGATGGTCAGTGGCCTGACCGTCACCCAGCAGTGACGTAGTGAAAGAAGAATAGGATAAAGCTTTTCAGACTTGCAGCGAGGTAAAGACCCCTAATGGCTGCATTGCATTGTGTACGTATACCTCTGGCATCTAAGTGTCCTGTGAGCTTCCCTCAGGACCATACTGATCTCGAATAATGTCCATCGCCAAAGCATGGGCATTTGCGTGGACTGCAAACTCGCGCTCGTAGAAATGGAATACAGCAATTCCGAACTCCGGGAGATCAAAGTAAATGAAGTCATGCATCCGGTGAAAGAATCCGAAACCTGGATTGGATGTCCGGAAAACGAGCAGCGATTTTAGCTTCTTGCGCTTTGATTTGACGGTGAGTCTCTTCAAAGAGTTGCGGACTCTTGAGAACACATGGCTCGGTGTTAAGCTGGCTCTGTTCTGCATAATACCCAGAGGAAACTGAGCCAGGAAGGGGATAAAGTGGCTGTCCTTGTGGCGAAGGAACCGGCGGCGCAGGTTCAACACTTGGAACTTGTAGTCTATGGTTTCCAGCCACAGGATAATGGCTTCCTGATCCTCGTCGGAGAAAAAGCTTCTTTTGAGATCAATGCGTTCAAAAAGTAGCTTTACGTGTCGCTCCAGGTGACCGAGGATGTTCGAGTTGCAGTCGCGACATGCAGGAACAGTCGCCTTTTCATAATCCTGTCTCTGCTCATTAATGGTTGTGATGAAGTTGCGACTAGACTGCTTCCCAAACACCCAGTGAGGTACGACATGCTCGCGCGTCAAGTCCTCTGTGCTACCGCAGAAAACGCAGATTGCTGCGTTATGGTCTGCAATGAGCGTATCGATTACCCGCTTGGAGTTGCCCCTGATCTTCTTGCGCAGGGAGATTAGCCGGCGGTTAAGGACCATCGGTGACAATACCCGTGGAAGTGCGCAAAACTCATGATTAACCGACACACAGTCCCGTTATAAGAGGACTCCCTGTCGCATGTAATACAACTTGACAATTATACAATCGATTGATTTTAGCTAAGTTGCTGTGCGAAGAGGCTGGGCAAAAGGGACAAGCTGTCGCATAATGTCCCCATAGATCAGAGGTGCTGCTCTAACCCTTCGGGTGCCTGTCAAATAGCAGAAAGCCACATCTGTGGTCCCGTTTTTCCGTCGCTTTTTATCCGCTGGCAAACATGCACAGCCCCTTCACTCTTGATGGTGTTCTTTGTAATGCAACTCCAGCCAGTCTTCTCCATAGTCATTGCCCGGATCTCTTACGATGCTATGGATATGGTTGGCTGCGCCTTGATCACTCCCGACACCCCGTTCGCGGACATATTCTATCAAGATGGAGGGGCCGTGGACACGGTAATAGTAGCGCTTTGAGATGTCATCGGTAGGGCCAATCCAGGAGAAATA